>Ga0209780_1001063_pt1 | contig 17176 bp, 9 predicted proteins | sample WorMetexBAHAMAS2_FD_187384 | JGI IMG/M metagenome (GOLD analysis project Ga0209780, IMG submission 187384) | Marine gutless worms symbiont microbial communities from Max Planck institute for Marine Microbiology, Germany - Inanidrilus exumae... | ecosystem: Host-associated > Annelida > Digestive...
TCTCCTGGAAGGCCCCCCGCTGGGCTAGGGTTATGACCTCAGACTCGAGCGCTACCGTCGAAGACCCCCCGCTGTGGTCTAGGAACCCTAGATATCATCTACTAACAAGGACTGCCCGCCCTGCCCAATAGGCTCCGCCGCCTATGTATACAGTAGAAGTTAGAATAAATAAACTCTGTTTACTTACACCCCTTATAATCTTTAAGATTATATATGAAAATCAGGCCCGTTGAGACGGTGTATCCGTATTGCGTACATCTACTTAGCGCAACATCTATTCGATTCTGGCAAAAAAGACTTGAGTAGTAAATTAATACCGCACTGTACACCACAAAAACAGAGTCATGTTCATGTAAGGTAGTATACAGTACCCAGTCCAACTGATGAACAACGAACAGTTCATCAATTAACAGTTCAGCACATTGCTGCCGCTCGATATATTCTCAAACATGCATAAGAAAAAAACGTTTTCTCCAAAACGACGTCAAAGTTATTTAATAGATGCACTTTTCACCACTCTGCTGCCGACTGATAAAGTGAATGCGTCAATGGCGTGCGTCAAGCACATTATATTTACAGGTGAAACACACTGGACACGTGACAGCTAAAACTGCGAGTAGTACTGTGGAACTCCCGCATCAGTCGCCAGATATTGTCCGCCGGCGGAAGTGTAGTACGCTGCCTGGGAGTATGCAGCATTAGCGTCTGCACACTCATAGCCTGGGTAAGCCTCGTATACCTGCTGCTGCTGCTGGCCTGACAGTGATGTATAGCTGTCTGGTGCTACGGTGGCTGCATACTGCTCAGCCATCAGTGGACGAGGTGTTGACTGCATAAGTTGCGGCGCTGAACCATACCCGAGTCCAGTGGATCCATCAAACCTTGGCCTGTGTATAGTGGAGGAACCAACCGCTGATGCCAGTGGCTTGACGGACGACGTGGTAGCACCGACGCCACGTGCTGCCCCAAAACCTCTGCCACGACCACGTCCAACAGTCTGGCTAGGCGTCTTTGCCTCTGATGTGCTAGTCGTATAACTTCCATACGCTGAGAAGACACCACTCGACGAGTTGGATCCGCCACGCTTCTGACCCGGCTGAGTAAATGCCTGACCAGGGACTTGGCCGGACGTACCGTGCATGTATCCGTGATAGTCATCATATGTCTCGTAGCCACGTGCAGTCCCGGACGCTGCAGCAAAATTCCTCGCCGACTCCGCGAGCTGAACATAGTCGTCATCGGCATTGAACTGCGATCCATCGTGAGCAGACGCAGCATGAAGGCCGAGGAAGTCGCCTGCTGTTAAGATGCCGCCGGACACCCACGCCTGATTGCGAGCCACAACACGACCACGACCTCGGCCTCCGCGACCTCTACCTCGACCCCGTCCGAACGGAGAACTCGTCACGCCAGTCTGTTGACTGGCCTGAGAGAATTGTGGTCTCTGCTTCGGCTGCCACGGCACCTGCGCCTTACGCCTGAGCTCCTTCGCAGTGAGCTTTGAGTTTAGCAAGCCCGACTGATGGAGGAAATTGACGGCAGCTGTAGCAGCAGCAGTGCGTGCAGCCTTCTTGTTCGTTCCTTGACCCTAACACACGAACCACACACAAACGATACAAAAGTTTTTAACTTGATGAAATCTTACCAAAATAAATGGGGCTTCCTCAGACAGACAAAAGGCTCACAGGGTACCAGTGATTTATTTTCAGTCCTCTGCTCTGCATCAGCACAAGCTACATGTTCAATCATTAAGTTGTAAATACTGTACTGTGTGCTGTGCTTATTCAGTTACCAGATGCAATAAGGAACAGCTAGGTTGAGTCACGCCTGGTTTCATTTTAGTAGTTTGTACTGGTTTAACTGCGTGAACATGATTACCTGTCCAGGCACTTGCTGCTCACCCTTGCCAAGGCCAATGCATTGCCAGTTTTGTCACTTAGGCAAATGGATACTACACGGAGTCCAAAAAACAAACAATACACTTGACTTTTGATCATAATGTCAGCAAATGTAAACCGATTTACAAAATTCTTGCACTACCAGATTCCTGAGGAAATTTTGTACGCATAACATAAAAATTCTCTACCTCACCTTAAATAAGTTTCTACATTACCTTGTAAAACTTAAAATATACAACTGCTACCAATTTCTATGGTATATTGCATGTGAAATCTCAGAATTCATCTTGCAAGACATGAGGCCGCCTTAACAGCTCAGGTCTGAATACTGTGACTATATAAAATCTGGAAAACAATGCAGCAGTGCTTAGAAGAGGATCTGTAATGTCAGCGAACTGCAGCAGTGGATGACTGACGTATAACATGGGCTGCAGCAGACAGTCATTGATGAAGCTCACACCAGTGAATGCCGTAAATGTCTGTGAGCTTCTGTTTGTATTTGAGATGGACGTTTTCAGCACTTGTTTTAGTTTTTTTTTGACTATTTATCAGGTAGGTGTAATGCAGCTCAGGTTCTATGACCTTTGTAGTGTTACAAACACTACTGTCACCTTCTGACAGCAGAGAAATTGTTTGTTGCATAGAATTCACGGTGTTTGTCATCAAATCATATTCCCAACGTTCTTGCGTTATCTGCATTCTGGCCTTCATATATTGCAAAAAAAGTAAATCATCATTGTAATATTTTATGTAGTGTTTGTCATCTAAATTTTGTTAAGTTTGTTAAGTTTCAAGTAAAACGAATTAATTTTGATAGTACGCGTAAAAGTTCAGCCGTTAATTTAAATTTTTGAATTTCTTAAGGTAGTGTAGCAACAAAGTAAAGGTGAGGTGGAAGACCCGTAACAGTTCACAGAGAGTTTCCTCAGGAATCTGACAGTGAAAGAATTTTGTATATCGGTCTATATTTGCTGATGTTATGATCAAAAGTCAAGTGTATACCCACGTTGTATATAAATGACCTTGTAATCCTAACGAAACTATCATAAACAGCAAAGCACAGAACTATAGGATTCTACACTGAGTTAGCACAGTTTGTATTACAGAAGCCAGGCCATTGTCATGACGTTAACGGTATAACGTTAAAAGCTAGTGGGTCTGATAACTATGCCTTCTGTACAGAAGTGAAATAATGAAATAACAACAGGCATCCGTTACACACACGATTACGACTTGCTGTATGTAATGTCTGGATATGTGACATGAACAGAAATGAAAACTGATGTGATATTAATGTACATATTCAGTTTTTTATGTCTACCAAAATAGAAACTCTGGGGATAACTGGGGCGTGTCTTTTACAGACTGGATACCTCCATGTCACTCAAAAGCAGCAAAGCACTTAAGAAAACAACTGAATAAACAACATATTTAATACATTCATAGTGCTGCATGCAATAGGTTTAGGATTAGGAGATACGCTTTACAGCCACGTTCTAACAAACGATGAGCACAATCTGGTGAAAACTGAAAAGATTAATTGATTATGAAATGGAAGACGTTAAACGAACTCAGAATTGGGACTGAAGTAACGTGAAAGATGCCACGAAATTAGTTCATAAAGATCTGCAAATTCTGTTTCCAAGTACTACTACTACACTCAGCCTAGTTCTACACATTTACTCCACACAAGGCTGACTTCCTACAGAGGAAAACATTCAAACAGCATCAATATTGTATACATTTCATGAAAAATGCATTTAATGTGAAAGGAAGCAGCTGACAAACATCCTACCCACCGTAGTTTCACTTCCTCCCAGACTGCCTCCACACACTTTTGCCTGGAACCGTTTCTTCCGAGCTACTCGGTTTTCGATTTTATTTTTTTCCTTATTTTTTCGTTTCTGGGCCGGGCGCTAAATTAAGCCGGCCATCTCGTCAGCTTTTGAACGCACGTTAATCTACTGTATCGTATCGTATAAAAATTCTGCAATTAAATAAGTTTTACAGTTAATGGAGGAAAGTGTTGACAGTGTCTGCAGCAGTGCAATCTGATCTGAGCAAACGTAAATAAAAAACATCTTGTTGGTTTGTTGTGGTTAGCCTAGATCGCTTACTGCAGTTTCGTGTCGTTAGACTAGCATTCAGTTAGCTGTCAGTCTGTGTATAGTTAGCAGTCAGATGATTAGCAAATAACTGTCTGACTGAAAGACATGTTGTCACTTTATTCTAAATTATATTAGGCGTCTTATTTTATCTCTTATAAGTCATTCCCTGGCTGAGAGTCAATTTCAAACGGAGTTGATGTTCCTCATTTTGGAGACTGACGCTATGAAGAAAACATTAAATATCAAATACCCCACTGACACTTTTCCCATTGCCCTTGACACTCATTTTTGAACTGGACAAGTCCATGACTGAGTTATATGATGAATTTGCTACTGACTCACCAGGGCGGTTGAATAATGGCTATAAATGCATTTGTCTCTTTGTTTGCTGCAAATGAGGCACGCATTAGATGCCATTGTTTGATCTCCTATAAGCGTGATTACTAGAAACTCTGTGAAAGAAAAACGAAAATATAACTACTGTGAGCATAAAGTAATTATTGCAGTATGTCAGAAAACGAAGCAGCATGCTTATCAAATCTGTACACTCTGTACAACAATACATAATTTCCTGATGACTGAAGAACAATGATAACTGTGGCTAAAACTTCTGTCAGCTTCAACACATCCATTACCCGGCTCACTGTATTTAAATGCATCAAATATTACCTTTGATAACTGCAAACAGATGCTAACAAACCTGGAAGTCACGCTCTTCAATCTGAACTCTAGCAACAAAGATTCCAGGGGTTTCCGATGTCAGGTCATCATCAATTGTCAACTGTGTGCCAGAGTACAGCTCATGCAGCAGTGACACTGGGTTTTTCCCGCCAGGCAAATCAACCAGCAGATTGGGTGGTGCTACCGTGGGCTTTGCGGCAGCAGAACGTGGAGACTTCTGTTTCACTGTTGGCAGGCTAGTCATGTCTCCAGTAAACACTGGCGAACCATCTACACAAACCGCATGTAAACATGATCAAATGACAAACAACAAACTTTACTAGCCAGATTATACCTCCATGAAACCATTAAAAACAGCTGCATCTGGAAAAAATATTATTTTTTTATTTATTCATGCAAGTCAACTTAAAAAGCCTACTTACACATGGTGACAAAGAGCCAGTGTAAGGGTACAATGCCCTTTTACCTGGTAACTGTGGACCTGGCAGAAAATGACATCGTACTGCTGGGTTTATGACCGACGTCATTGTGAGCTTCTGCCTCAGAAATCACTGACAGAGATAATCACCAAGGGCCCGATTCACAGACATTGCCTTAAGATATGTCCTTAGGACAAAACTTAAGATGTCATAAGATCACATTATGATCATGTCTTAAAAATGTCTTACGCGATCTTAAATATTTTCTAGATGTGACATGTTACCATAGTAACTACGACTCCCGTCTGCATTTTGTTTACTTTTTGTGCGCACAGTGGTTCGAGTAAGTAAGTAAATCAATTTATCGGTGTATTGTAGCCATGAGGCGATTAGGCCTATGTGCAATTACAACAACAAGTGAATGATGCTGTGGGTGGGTTTGGACAATCAGTGGCAGAGGTGAAGAAGAAATGGGTGTGCAGAGAAAGTCAGACGAAGAGGAAAGAGGCAGCAGTAAAACGGCAAAACAGGAGCAGCAAAGTCAAGACAGGAGCGGGTATCAGTAAACAATGCAGGGGAGGTGAGCGCAGTGGACAGTCGAATTATTTAGTGGTATTAAAGTCAAAATACAGAAAACATTTACAAGTAAATCCTGTTATTGATTGCGATATTTGTTTGGTTTTATCTCCAACAAAGTATCTCAATGATTTTATGAGACATCTACGCGAGTCCTGAGGTCCTACACATACGGAACAGGTAAACATAGCTGTTTCTCGGCCGTTTTCGACTTGTAGAAAATTGTTCAGATCAGCGGCTTAGAGGCATAGTACGCCTAAATCTGGCATTGTGGGCTCATCTGTATTATACAACAATGTTACAAGCGCAGGCAGTCACTCTGTTGTATACTTAAGCACTGTGATAACTCATGATGTCAAAGTACACGTATTTCCTGCTGCAATTTGTTGATAAACAATAAATGTAGCAATTTTAATTTATCTGTTTGCAATATCACCAGTGTCTTAAGATAACTAAAAGGTGATCGTAAGATTTCGTCGTTAGATATGTCTTAAGACATGTCGCAAGTGTTTTGTGAATTGGTCATAAGATTTTCTCTTAAGATATGTCTTAAATATTGTCATAAGATCGTTTGTGAACCTGGCCCCAGCTTCTGCAGTCTTTAGGACTACTGGTGTATCTTAGTATTATACACTGTGTCTTGAAAAAGACACTTGATTTTTTACCATAACTTTGAGAAATGTAAACTAGAGCTCGAACTGATGTTGGTTCTGATACTGAATCAATGCAGACCTAATCGGCCCAATCTGTTATTGTAGATCGGCTGCGACAGATTCCGAATGCCAGGCATTTGCCACATTTGGCATGAGCATTTGGCACTCCAGCTCCTACCCTACCAATTCAATGGTAATTAGCAGTGGCGGTGTCTCCTTTGGTGGTCCTATGTCTGTCCAGGGTACATCGGCCAGCAGTGAGTGGGGAGTGTGGGGCAGACCTGCTGGCGACAGACAGACTAGTTGCAGATCAAATACCAAGCGTCAGATGACGTGAAACCCTATGCACCACCCAGTGCATTACGTTAAGGCAGCGTTCTCACTGACGCCGACGGCGAACTGATGTTGGCCGTCGACGGTCAATGTTGGCAGTATATTGACAATATGTTTAGTGTGGCATTTGAACAGACAAACGTTGGTGTGACGGCGTCAGTGAGACTGCTGCTTAATGGCATTTACGTGTGAAGTGCGAAACTTGACACGCGTCTTGCATCAGCATCCTGTGTGAACTGCACTAAAGTAATAGCCGTCTCGACGCTAGCATCACATGGCAGACGAGAGCGCCACTGTCCATGCCGGACCAAGCTGTCCAAATTCGGGCCTCAGGTGTGAGCGTTGGACGCGGACATAATGGTGAGGCAGGGAGTAAGGATAATGATCATGATGCGAGTGCACAACGTCTTAATTGCTGGTATTTCTGCAGTGCGGTAGCGTGTCTCCTTTGGTGGTCCGCTAGAATGGCTCGTCGCCGTTCATCATTACTGGATCGGTCAAATCCGTTTTTGTGGACCGTTTGAACTTTATTTGTAAACAGATTTTCAAAATTCTTTCACTGTTAGATTCACACGTAAATTTTGTATACGTACGTTATAAGGTTTTCCAACTCATCTTAAATGTATTTCTACACTACTATGTGAAACTTGAAAATTTCAATTTTACCAGTTTTAGCAGAATCTTTGCATTAATGCATGTGAGATCTCACAATTCACCTTATCAGAATCGTCTGTCAAACAGCGGCAGCCTAGATCTGAGGTGAATCCTAATGAATACAAGGTCCGGAAAACAATGCAGCAGTGACCCAAAATGATCCATAACGTACAAAAACAAGCTCACAGACGTTTGCACCATTCACTCATAGCTTTATGAATGAGTCTTGCTGCAGCCCATCCGACACCTCCATCAAGTCAGTGACTACTTCAGTTAGTGGTCACCCATCAGCTGCATGTCAAGCGCAGGACAGTCAAAGTTCGCCGGCCAAAGACCGACGTTCTACCACTGTGCCACACAACCATTATCATATCCTGCAATTATATCTGCCAGATCGGCCTCCTGGTAATGAGTTACTTTGTTAAACAAAGTGTCCTCAATGTCTTCAGCAATAATATATATGCATGGTGTGTTGTTGGATGACCAAAAGCCTAGCTTAACGCAACGACGCAGGAAGGAGTCAAATCGATAACGATCAGCTGTGGTACAAACTCCAAACCATACAGGCAAGCAGTAAGTGATCTTGGCAAACACTGCTGGTGTCGTGTATGTGGCGTAGATTAGCTGCAGTGACCAGATAGGCTGCTAAACCTACGGTAGAGCCCTGAGTGATGCTGACCATGATGTCAGCTAGCTCAGATATGCTTCCGGCAAACTTAGTGCAGTGGGAATGTCGATGGAAAAAGTCCATTATCCAGGTATAAATTTGATCTGGTATCGAAAGCTGTTCCATTTTCTCCATCAACGTGGCATGCCGTACACTATCAAACGCCTTGGAAAACTCCAGGGCGAAGATATGCACGTACGCGTTGGTAGACAGTTCTAAGCAGACTGTATGGAGAAGGGCGACAAGCGCCGCTGTAGTCGAGCCAGTTGGCCAGAAAGTGAACTGGTCGGAGAAACAGAGACACGGTGGTGGCTGATGGAGTTCCGGATAGATGTAGGACTTTATGATGTACCTTTCAAAAAGCCGGGATATGACTGGTGTAATCGAGATTGGCCGGAAATCACTCGGTTGAACTGGTTTCGTAACTTTCAGCCTGGTCGTGATTTTTGCTGCTTTCCATTGTCGTTGCACGATGGCAGCCGCTGTGGATCGGTTGAACAGTTCAGCAATGGGTGCCGCAAAAACTGGGGCCCCAAGGCACAAGAACCAGGCAGGTATGCAGTCTAGACCCGTTGCTGTAGGACGGAGACGATCAAGCATGTGGAAAACCTTGACATCTGAAATGGAAGGAGTTGCAGTTGTTGCTGTATGCTTTGGATCGGTAGAGATGGCTGCATAATGGTCATTAAGTGTCTGAGCTGTTAATGCATTGACACTGCATTCTTCGACCCTAGGTCGACCACTAGGGTCGGCCACGTATCACCTCACGTACCTTGCCACGTGACCTATTGTCAAAATTCTTTGACCATTTGTTACACATGGAAATTGCAGCTTTCTTTGATAAATATATCTCTACTTCCTTCTAAATAAGCTGAGAAATACATCAGCTGAGTAAACTATACATACAAGCACTGTTGTGTTCTATCAAACTCGGGTCTATCAAATGCAACCTCGAAACGGCCAAAATTCGTTGAAAAATGTGGCAACTACAGTCGCGACAATGCCAAAATTGGAATTTGCACATCTCTAAAATCAGATATCTACTTCCGGTTTGTCACAGAAACAATAGTTGACTAGTCGACCACATTTTGCAGCCGTATGCAAAATTTTGTAATATCAGGTAAAGACTTGCATGCGTAATCGTTTAAGAACAAATGAAACCGAAAAAACGAAATTTGCACCTCTCTAAAATCCGAATTATATTTCCGGTTTCTTTGACCACCGAGTACAAAGTCAACGTTGATTGGTTTTAACTCCGGTCGGATTTTTGCGACAATCTGTGGGAAAATTTCAACCACAATCGTGAAACTGTCAAAATCGGATTTTGCACAGCTCTGCACATCCCAGTTTCTATTTCCGGTTTTGTTGATACTCGAGATAAAGTCAATGCAGATTAGTTCTAAATCTGTTCAAATTTTTGTGACGATCTGTGGGAAAACACGGCAAGCGCAATTGGGAAACTGCCAAAATCGGAATTCGCACACCTCTAAAATTGTCTCAGAAACAACAGGCATCTAGCTGACCACAGTTCCGAGCCATACACAAAGTTTTATGGTAATGTTAAAGAATTGCGTATGTAATCGTTCTAGACCAGATGAAATCGATAGTTATTAGTTATATCTCAGTTCGAGTTTTTGTGACGATCCGTGGGAAAATATGTCCACCACAATCGCAAAACAGGAAAAAAATGGGCATCTCTAAAATCAGTAATCTACTTCCGGTTTCTCAGAAAAAAACAGTTCCGGTTTGTCTCAGAAAAAAAACAGGCATCTAGCCGACCATATTTCCAAACCGTACGCAAAGTTTTATGGAAAATGGTAAAGAATTGTGCACATAATTGTTCTAGACCTGATGAAATCAATACCTAAACCGAAATTTGCACCTCTCTAAAATCCGAATTCTATTTCCGGTTTCGTTGAACACCACGTACAAAGTCAATGCTGATTAGTTACAGCTCAGTTCGGGTTTTTGTGACGATCCGTGGGAAAATATGTCCACCACAATCGCGAAACTGAAAAATCGGATTTTGCGCATCTCCAAAATCTATAATCTACTTCCGGTTTGTCACAGAAACAATAGCCTTCAAAACAGCCAAATTTCTGAGCGGCATGCAAAACTTGGTGAAAATCGGTAAAGAATTGCGTAATCGTTCGACAGCCGATCTGTGGACAGACACACACAGATAGACAGAAACCAAAGTGACTTTATAGTCTATCAAATGCATTTGATAGACAATAAATCAATGTCAAAAACCTCAGTTCAAAACGGCTTGTAAAGACAACAGTGGCTACGTCGCACAACTAAAACATCAAAAATCAAAAAAGTGATATTACTTAGCAGCACATCGGCACAGAGTCAAAATTTCCCACATATTTAAAATCTATGATATATGACATTGTCCACTGCTTAGTATGGACAATGCATTCTCAACAACTGAGCATGCACCATATCACGTGACCTGTGCATTGGTGGGGGGATTTTTTCCACATATTTGAAATCTCTGATCCTGATTTGTCTATTCACTTTGCATCTTACACAGCTCTACGATCAAGATAAATTGAGTTATCTGCCAAAATAGTGTATGGCCCTGTGTTAAAGGCCACAATAATGTCTGCACATGCGCCTAATCATGTGACCTGGCAATAAGGGGTCAAAAACAATTACATATTTCAATAACATTTGGAATGCCCAATGCCAATTTGCCTATTCACTATGCAACTTTTATGGGGCTACGATGACAATTGTGGGCTGTTTACATGAGAGCATGTCCAACGTTAAAGCCACTTTTTGAGCAAAAATTTCTAAGTCCTGTTGAAAACGGACCCCAAAATGGCGGTTTTGGGGAAAAGAGGGTGACGTGTGTTAAGTTTAAATTTTGGTTTTGCAACCCCAAAAAGGCACATCCTGTCACGAAACCGCGTCTTTTGACGTATTTTGCGCCAAAATCCGTGCGGGCATCTTGAGTGTAGACGATATGAAGAACCCAAAAACAAAAAAATGGCTAAGTAAACAATTCAATGTGTAAAGTCGCACATGCGCAGAAATGAAACCCCTTATCTGATTGGATAAAATTTTGCAGAATGGTAGATGTCCGTGATGTAACATAATCACCTGTGTAAATTTTGGTGACAATTGGTTAAAGGGTTTGAGAGCGGCAAGTAACCAAATTTTGTCCTTTCCTATTGACTTTGATCGTCGTCCTTACAACTACTGTGCGAGTGTGTGATTTAGATGACAGCCAGATGTAACAAACCTGGCAGCTGAGTACACTGGATTCCAAACAATTTCCTAAGTGCTGCGTCAGCTGCAAGAGCTTTTGACATCTTCTTGTTGGTGCCACAGCCTTCAAACTTCTCACCATCAACAAGACACACCATGCCATACACTGGTTTACCGTTGCTGACAACAGTCTCTGCTGGATCTTCAGGTATGACAGCTGAATATGTAGTGCCGGGACGAAGCTGATTCAGGACAACAGTTGGATTTACTCCACGGCAGGAAGATTCTTCGATTTCCGATGCTGTCGATGCCACTACATCCGGCGGTTCCCCCAGCAGAGCATGGACTGCACTCTCTGCTGCCTGTAACTTGGCTTTCTTCTTTGACGAACTTATCCCAGTGAACACCTACCATAACAACATTGTACTGATCTGATACAGTGCAGCATTAACTTGTCTGACATCACTCTGCAAGCATTTGCACAACACACTATAAAAGTATACATTTTACGAGTTAACAAAACAAAATTTAAAGAACCATTTTAAAACTATCAGTAGCAATGTTTCTGACTGACTGGAATGACGCATCACCAAAAAGACTTGTATTAAGTGTGACACTAAACCTTACACACCCAGTCAATCAAAAACTTAAAACATTTTAAATGTCCTCAACAAGTATTTAATGTTTCCCTGCTAACATTTTCTACTATCCACTGCACAACTGCTTACATATCTAACGAATGAAAAAAGTGTTGGCACAAAGTAGCTAGGCTTTTTTTGGCGGTGGATAAAAACTTGTGATTTTCTTTATTTTAAAAATACACAATTGCTTATTGGAGTCCATTTTTAAACTGTAAAAATTTTAATTAAAATTTGGAAAATTGTTAATAAACAAGTTTCCTAATTTTAATTTAAAATTTTATACAACTCTTTTTTGCATGCCCTAATTTATTATTTACTGTTATTTAATCCACAGTGCAAACAGTTCAGTAAATTAACTTCTGTTTGCTCAGCCAGTGATCATCCACATAATAAATATTCGCTTCTGCTTTACATGTTGACCCATTCACAAAGGTATGATCCAACACATCTATAAGCAGACACGCATTTCCAAGTATCGTCTGGATGTAGACGTAAATGGCGACCATTAGGGATAGTTTGCCATCCATGGGCTAGCACTTGCTATGATCAACCTATCTATCGAATTTGAAGTTTCTATCTCCACTCACTACCATACGAAAGATACAAAATGCGGAAAATAGGGTGGTTTTGGTTAGTTAGGGGTCATTCTTGGTCAATCGAAATAGCACCATTCGATAGAGTGCATATGACTTCCTATTAGCCTACCATAGTAACTATGTTCCTATCTTGCACCGTTTCTGAGACATAACAAGATATTGGTGGAAATTCGCCACTTTTAACCTACCCCACCTCTGTTTTGCCCCTCTACTGCGGGTGACCCCGTTGGAATTTCGTGAAGACCTTTGGTGTCAGTAAACTACAGTCCCTTTGCATTGTATGGCATTGTTTGTGTGTTGCTAGGTTTAGCCATGTTGGTAAACTCCTGACTTGTGATAGTGAGATGGACGGACAGACAGATACACGATGACAGCATATACCGTACTAGCATAGCATTGCGTGGTAAAAATGAAACGCTGAGTTAAGCAATCACAACATCAGTTGATATAAGAAACAGATATCATCACCAGCCTTTTGGTTCAACAATTTGAACAAATACAGGTTATCCTGCTTCCTGAAGATAAAGGAAATTGTGGAGTTTCGAATGAACCAAATCAAATGATGAAAACTCTTTTGACACCAGCAGACGAATGCAATATATTCTGTTTTTATTTTTTAATGTTCAGGTAATGCATATTTCCATTTTTTATAGCAATCACACCATTTTGCAGTGTCTTACACTTTAGTGTGCTCCAGATGTGCATTCAGTGATATCGTCATCATTGACATGAGACTGGTTGTGATTCTGAACTGCTGATCTGGAAGTAACTGACCTTACTGGATTGGCCCAATTCAATTCTGACTGGATCGTTTGAACCCCAGTTATTATTAGTATATGAAGTTTTCTCAGTGTCTGTGGTGGCTATACATCAGCTAAAACTATGTACCTAGCAAATGCACTGTAACACGACAGTTAGTTAGTAACTACGGTACTGTCTTAAGAGGTCTGGTATCATAGAGTGGGCATAAGTCCAATGGCTGAGAACAGTGAGTGATTTACCTCAGTAGTTTGTAGTAGTTAGTAGTTTGAGTTTCATTCAGTGCTCTGAGCGACAGGAAAAACCCATGACACTTATCTGCAAAGGTTATCTTCTGGAACAAGCAGAGGAATAAAACTAAGGGGATCAGCCAATACAAGTTGATGTGGAAACCAGCCAGCAGAAAGACAGGTGGATGACAGTTTATCAACATGTAATTCCTATCTCCATTCGAACGGCCTTTTGTCAGGTAAGCCTGGGTTAGCCGGATGCCCCTTGGTTTTCTTCCTCTACTTGTTGAAACTTTGGGGATAAGTGGTACAGGTTATCATGACAAGGTGCTTAATTAATAACCAAACTGCCTTCAGAGATTTCACACTGTTGTTTGAGCACCAGGAAAGCAATGCCGCAACTGTTCCAGCAGCCTGAAAGATCTCCTGACAAGTATGTCTGAAGCAGCGATAGTAAACATAGTGATTATATTAAACATGCAACAATGGGACAGTCAATCGAAAACCAAGTTTGTCAGCTGAAAACAGGGAATGTTAAAGTTGATATGCAACGATTTTTTACCAAATTGATTAAAAGTAGTTTCAAGCTGCTTACTGCATTATAAACCTGTCTGTGTAACAAATTTTGATAAATTATGCCATAAAATGCTAAAAAGTACAAGTTTATTGGTCTTTTTGGTATAATTATTCTTCGGCTGTTTCCGTCATGTGTGACGTCATACCAGGATACGCTTGTCTTGTTTGCGTTGTTATGCGTTATTGAGATTAGACAACAAGTTATTTATTTTACCAGTCTATGTTTTAAGAACATTGACATTTTACTAGTCACTACTGTAGTATAGTGTAGTGTAATGTCTCACTCAACACTCCAATAGCCTGTTCCCTTGTTTGTTTTCCTGGTGTGACGTCATCACTTACAAAAGTAAACAAATCATCGGGTGCACACTTTCGGGCACTTTTTCTAATATTTCCTAATTTTTTGATGTTCCTTAATATTCAAATAGATTTGCTTATATTAAAGACATATGATGGGCAGTTTACTTTAACAACCAAAAAAATCATTGCATATCATCTTTAAGACAAAAGTTCACAAAATGCAACTACAAAACAGCACAGAACAGAACAACAGGCAACGATACATCAAAGATCACAGCACTGACCTGACCACTAACAACAAGCTGTATAGTAAAACAAGGACTATGGACCGGTCCCATTTGCTCCACCAGCTCATACTTGAGTTCCTTGTCATATTCATTTAGTACCATCACTGCATTGCTCTCCATAGGCGAGCCGAACTGCAGCCGCTCACGAAGTCGCTTTATCTTCCGCTGATAAACCTCAGCGTCACTTGTTGGTGGCCGCTTTTTCGACATCATCTGAGGTTGCTGCTGCACTGTGGCATCACCCAGCTGCAAGTCAGCATCCGTGCTGACATCTAAAATATCACATCACAGTACAACTGTAATGAAACGCACACACACAGCTGCATATAAATGCATACCCACAAAACAAGACAGTTTAAATTGACTTGCATTTTCCACAAATGCACACCAATTTTTACCATGTGATGCTATGCTAATGCAGTATATGCTACAGCCCTGTGTCTGTCCATCTGTCTGTCACAAGCCAGTATTGCACCAAAATGGCCAAAAATAGGATTGCACAAACAATGCCACACAATAGCCCACAGACTTTGTGAAATTTAACTGGGATCACCCACAAATGGGGCACTGCCATGTAGCTCAGTGGTTAATGCACTCGGGCGCCATGTGCTGTGGAGCATGACGCACGTCAAGAGCTTGGGTTCAAAGCTCGGCTCATGTGTGTCCACTTGCCACCAAAGAATTATTTAAAATCAATAATTCCTATGCATATGATAAACAGGGAGAAAATCCCGGGCAGGAAAAGGGGGTTTGAAGGTGCACTCTGCAATCTGTGAGTGTGTGACCCTTGCTGACGCCTTAATTAGCAGCATCAATGTTGTTATCCGCAATGACTTGGCTGGAACTGAAAGGTGTGACCAGCCTCTAACTGGCATAACACAGCGCCAGTCAGGGCTAAGTCAGATGGTAGGCCATGTCTAGAGGACGTGCACTATAAATACCCAACAAGCTGCTCACTTCCTATGTATCCCTCCTCACTCTACACAACATGCATACACTAGCATGCACCATTGCACCTACCAATACCCCTCCTCTCCCTGGGCATGCACACTGGACCACAAGGAGGTCTCAGTGCAGAGGTCCAGAGTAGGCTGGACCTCTGCTCGCAATAATGAACAAACCCCAAATACAGGTTTGGTAGGTTAAAATCCGCAATTTTACCAATATCTTGCTTATCTCAGAAACAGTGTAAGTTAAGGACACAGTCACTATGTAATAGAAACTCGTCTGTGCTCTATCAAATGGTGCTATTTCCAATGACCTTAAGTTACCCGTCACAAGTCGGAGTTCTACTAAGACTGCTAAACCTAGGATCACGCAAACAACATCATACGGTAGCCCATGGACTCTCGTTTTCTGGTGCCAAATTGATTGATTGAATTAAGGTTTTACGTCCACCAAAGCCACAATAGGTCATTTTGGAGACGTTGTTCCCAGCCAATCTCTTGGCTTAGTACTGAAAACTGAAACAAACACAACCTGTACCTGTACCTGTAACAAAATATACTACAACATAAAATTAACCCAAAAAGAACTAAAGCCAGCTTTGGTCACCTCCTATGACCTCTGGCCTCAAAATGGAACGGGTCTATTCTGGAAGAATTAGATAAACGGGGTATAGTACTTTTGGGGTAAAAAGTTTATGAAGAAAAATGTTCTGATTCTGAAGTCTTTCCCTCCGTCTATTCCCATCCTGTTACCACCTACTTGTCTTATGACTAACTATGTAGTAATGACCTAATTCGAACCTACCTTCGGCGTTCCTACATACTACCTACGGTAACTAATGCACGATTCGATCAGACGGGCACAGGAAATTCTCTCTGACCGCATCTCAAATTACACTACATAGAAACTGGTGGATCTCCGGTTCCTGTTAATTCACAATTATGGTTATAAACGACATATTGATTAATGTACAATTTATGCAGTCTATTTTTGTTGACAGAATCAGCTTCCACAACATAATCAGGTAAACCATTCCAAATATTAACTACTCGAGAACAAAACGAATATTTTCGTCTATAGTAATGACATGTAAACTTCTGCAATTTAAATTTATTTTCACTTGTTACAGTCAGTGGATTACATGTAAATATTATCACAACTCCTGCACTGTTGTAATTATATACCATTTTAAACATCTCTATCATCTCTATCTCTACTTAAAATTTAGTAGTTAAAATTTAGTACTTAAAATTTAAATTCAACAACGATGAAGAATGAAGCAAAACTGCTTATATACAGATGACCGTGCTGGGAAAGATTTTGCAGGTTTTATAGATAGCAAAGAAAACAAATACGTGGGTTCTTAACAAATCTGCAGTAAAGATTCATTTCATTTTGCGAGTGCTGCAGTCGCTGTAGATTCCAACCATATGACTGCATCATCATCCGCTTCGTGGAGTAGATTCAGTCCGCCTTCAAATTTCGTCAATGGACACGTGTCGACCATGTGGTTCATGGTCTGTCGCTGGCCACAATCACAAGAAGGTGATTGAGCTAGGCCCCATTTGTGCAAGTTTGCACGACATGGACCTTGGCCCGTTCGGAAACGGTTTAGCAGAGACCATGTACGA
>Ga0209780_1001064_pt1 | contig 17176 bp, 11 predicted proteins | sample WorMetexBAHAMAS2_FD_187384 | JGI IMG/M metagenome (GOLD analysis project Ga0209780, IMG submission 187384) | Marine gutless worms symbiont microbial communities from Max Planck institute for Marine Microbiology, Germany - Inanidrilus exumae... | ecosystem: Host-associated > Annelida > Digestive...
TTGGCGCGGCAGGCAGACTTGACACTGCTAGATCAAGGTGCCTGCCACGGTCACAGTTTATAGAGGACACCGTCGAACCCTCTTTTTTCCTGCCCGGGATTATTTCCCTGTTCATCATGTGCGTAGGAATTATTAGAAATAATCTTTGGTAGGTGGACGTGCCCGGGCCGAGTCGAACGACGCCGGTCACTGAGCGCGTCACGCTCTACTGCACATGCTAAGTTTATGGCTCTAAAAAAATTTTTCTGACCCATGTAACCTACCCAACTTCGCGATAGCCCTATTCTTTCTCTACTAAATGAGCGTCGTCACGTCACATGACCGATTTTAAATATTTAGCACCACTACACGATACATGTATCTCTGGAATTACTTAAGCTAGATACTTTAAATTTGGTGTGCATGTTGATCATAGCAAGTCCCAGCCTATGGAGTGGACGACAAACTGTCCCTGAAAGGGGCGTGGTCACTGTCACGTGACCTCTTTAGCTTTTGGAAAATAAGCGATAAGATCTTAAAAACGGTACAAGATAGCGTCATAGTTTTTATTAAATTCGAATAGGAAGTCGTATGCGCTCTATCGAATCGCTATGTTGCCGATGACCTTTGGTGACCCCCAATATCTTACATTTTGCGTTGCATTATGTATCTTCGCAATTGGTGATTGCAAAGACTTCAAATTTGATGTACAGGTTGAATGTCCAAGTCACAGCCTACGGACAACAAACCGTCCTTGATGGGCGTGGTCAAATCGTGTGACCCATTACAAATTTTTGGGGCTCCAATCATAACACTGGAACGGCTGAACCTAAAATCATCAAATTTTGTACACAGGTAGGCTATACCAATTCTAGCAACAGGATAAAATACCACCCATAAGAGGGGCGTGGTGAACGTGACTGATTTAAACATTTGCCGTTTGCGCTGATGCAGCGCGTTGCGCGGGTTCCTTAGCAACAGCTGAGCTACTTGTCAGCATGGACTCCTCATAGCGATACTCATTATTATGCTATCATTAAGGAGTCCATGGTTTTCGGCAGCGTTTGCGTGTTTGTTTGTTTGTCTGTCTATTATAACGCGCAACGCCATGCTAGCGCGGTATATGCTATCGTCGTGTGTCTGTCTGTCCGTCTCTCACACGCCGGTATTGTATCAAAACAGCTAAATGTAGAATCACGCATACAACGCCATACAATAGCACAGGGACTCTATAGTTTTTTTGATGCCAAAAATCTTGGCGAAATTCCAACGGGGTGAGGTGGGTTCAAACAGCGATTTTCGACGTATTTATCTCGGTATATTTCAGAAGCGGTGCAAGATAGGGAAATAGTTACTATAAAACGCTAATAGGAACTCGTATGTGCTCTATCGATTGGTGCTGTTTCCAGTGACTTTGAATGACCCTAACTACCCCAAACCACCCTATTTCTACATTTTGTATCACCTTTCATATCTTCGTAGTGAGTGGAAGTAGAGACTTCAAATATGGTAGGTAGGTTGACGGTAGTAAGTGCTACCCCACGGATTTCAAACCATCCTTGAAAAGGCGTGGTTAGGTAACGTAAACCATTTACAGTTTGGTGGGGACCAACCATATCTTTTGAACGGCTGATCGTCTCAGGTGCTGTCAACTTAGTTGGATGGTCAGTGTGGTAAACTAGTGACGGTCTCGGTCACAGTTTATCACAATGACCGTCGACATCTGTGTGCAACACGGTGGGCATGAGTCACTGCGTCGCGCGGGTCTGTCCGAGGCAGCGGAGACTTGTTCCACGTGATATCTCAACAAGTCTCCGCTGCCGCTGACAGACCCGCGGGACGCAGTGACTCAATCCTCCAGTAAGTCAGCAATGTAATCGCAACAGTTTCCATTCTCAGTAATCAGGTTGACGTCGTGGATTCCTTTGTGTATCTCGGTACTTGTGTTGACTCGAGTGGTGGCAACGACCAAGACACCCAATGAGCTGGCACGCACCTGTATGAAAGCCCTTGACCATGGAATATGGAGCTCCTGCATATCTCTATCAACCAAGTTACGATTGTACAATGTCTACATACTTCCTGTGCTCCTGTATATCACCGATGTCTGGAGCCTGACAGTTGCATCTACATATGCTACAGTTGCATACCAAAGGCGACTGGATACATTCGATCAGTGGTGTCTACGCCCCTTTCTGTGCATCCGTTACACAGCCCATGTCAGTATAATGCTGAAGTCCGAGCAAGAGCTGGGCAGCCACCAATGACTACAGTCATCAAACAGAGACGTCTTAAACTGTTTCGCCGTGTTGCACGAGCCGACCTAGCTGAAAACCATTCTCTAGCACTTTAAGCATTTCTCAACCTTCCTGCTAACTGGAGACAGCGAAGAGGTCGCCCTCGCCAGATTTGGCAACAGACAATCAACGATGACCTCAGCCATCTGCATCTGGGTCTACATTCAGCATGCCATCAAGCACAAGATCGTCCTTTGTGATGGAGGATCGTGGAAACAGCTATGCTAACACAGTGGGTGTGCCACCTGATAATCACACTGAATGAATCTTCTAGGTCGCAGACAGTCACATGCGCTAAGGAAGTGGCATTAGCTCGGAAACATGGCTATTACAAACCAACTATAAGCGATGGTTTATCGAACGCCGTTGACCTTGAATGACCTTCAAGGTTATTTCGGCTACTATAAACTTGTATTCTTCTACAATTATCTGTTATCATCATCGAAGCTTTTTTTGTCGCGAATGTCAAAAGTTGCTAATAATCTCAGCGCTCGACTTCATTTACAGCATTTGACTGTCACTGTCACAGATGCAAACGAGAATTCACAGACTGTTGTTATCAACTTTCATACGCTGTAGCCCGCAAGTAACTTGGAAGAATTTTCATACGGTGAGCGGCCGCGCGATCTCTGCGACAATCCGAGATTCTTGTAGCAGTTTCTTACTTGGAAATGGTTAAACGTAACCAAGCATTTATCCTCCCGTGTAGAACTGACGCTGCAACTGCTTTGTTGTTTTGTCAGTAATTAACGACTGTTAAAAGAATTTCGACGATAGGCCGCATCGCAGGGGTGGAATTTTTTCACAGGTTGACAATATGTAATGTGACACCAGCCAGTCGGCAGCATTGCAGTGCGCTGCAGCAGTGGCGTTGTGATGCGTTATTGATTTTTGCAGCGTTCAACGCAGAAGTGACTCAATGCTTTTTAATGGGCCGGTAAACTCCCCAAAATTGCCCCTTCCCTTGGGATATCTGGATTCCGTCTAATACATTATTCCTTGGGCCCATCCCACTCAGCCTCCAAACGGCATCTCGATCGGTTCAGCCGTTTTTGCAGGGCTCACGAACGTGACCACAGATACACACACATACACATACACACGCAGACCACGCTACTCAATCTGTAGTAATAGGCCGCATCTAGCTATTGCTGCGATGCGGCCTAATAATACGGTTTGATTGAGGGTGTAAACGTTTGGCCTGCTTCGATAATAATTTACGTAACCAATTAACAGTTTCTGAAATAGCACGTTCGCGCTGAAAACATTGTACTTACCAGAGGAACGCTGTGGAGTACTATGATACGCCGACATTTGTCGCAGTTCGTACAAACCGGCAGACAGTCTTTGCTCTTCTTCAAATGAGGTTACTTCTTCGGTCGTTTATTAGCAGTCAAAGTCTTTATCTATACATTAAAACATGAAACATGTGTGAAACGCTTCAAATTAAATTCTCAAAAAGGCTTAGCACATGGAGCAAAATGTTATGCCAGATCAGAATGAAAACATGCATTCGCGTGCAAGTAAAGCAACCGTATACATATGCAGATGTGATAAAACACGTTTGTAGCCTACATTAAAAGATGAAAAGTTAGAGTATTTGCTGACATACGAAACACAGTAGAGAGAGTAATTCGTGTTCTAGCTGCTGCAACTCGAGCAATCGGTCTGTAACTAGCAGCTCGAGCGCAACTTACTTATTGCCGGCGACGGTCGTAATCGCAGCTCGCTGATTGGCTGTCGTCGCCCACAGACGCAAGACATACGCACGTGTGACGTCACCAGTGACGTGGTTTGCAGCGTCCTGTTCTGTCCGCATCCGTCGACGTTGATTCGTTGCTTTCGAATTCAATCGTAATTCAATCATTTTCTCCATCTCACTTTCCCCAAAGCACATCAGTTTCATGCGTTGTATTAGACTATTCGACGTAGACCATCCCATCATCTTAAACGCGTGTCGCAATGCAAAAGCGCGGTATAAGCCTACTCGGACAATTCTGTCCGTCTGCCGCATATTGTGTAATACGCAACGCTTTCCACAAGCTACTACGTCACACCACCATTCCCTGCAGTTTTTACCCCCGCGACGCTAAGCTAGCGCGGTATTTGCTGCAATCGCGTGTCTGTCCGTCTGTTTGTCACAAGCCGGTGTTCTATCAAAATTCAAAACTGCTAAACAGTATCTCAAAAACAACGCCGCAGGATATAGCCCAGGGACTCTAGTATTATGACGCAAAAATCTACGATTGATGGAGTCACCCAAACGGTGGCGCCAAATCAGCCAAATGTACGTAGGGTACGTAAAATTGCGTTTTTCGACCGGTCGAAAAGTCTCCGCCGAAAATTTGTGTCCATCCACCACGGTGGTCCACCTCCGCGACGGTGCGCTGGCGGAGGAATACGCAGGGTCATAAACAACGTTGATGGTAGTCGAAGTTTGTTGATCACAGTTACGGCCAGTGAACATCAAGAAGGTTGGTTGTGTGGAAGTCTGTTGATACAATATCGTTCCGCATGGTGACGACAGTTGAACTGACGACGACAATCATTTCAACTCGAAGGGAACTGCATGTTCAACTGTAGGAGTATGTTTTCCTGATTTTCTTCAATATTAAACGGTGATAAAGGTAACTTGTAATTTGTGAAAAATTAATGTATGTTCAATGGGAGGTTTGAACCCCCTATCCCCACTCTGCGTACACCACTGTCACCAGCGACAACTGCCGCCGTTTATTGCCGTCTATACACTGACAGACCCTCTGCGACCACGTCCGTTCAGGTCGCTGCCGACGACAACGAACCGCCACGACGGACACCGGCTCTCGACGACCGCGTTCGTCCGAACTCCCCACCGGTATACGCAGCAAGTGCTCCGTCCTATGGCGACGCCCACCAACAACCCGGCATCAACAGATCACCGTGTCGTCTCGTATCTGCAGTGTACTCCCTCTCTCTCTCTCTCTCTCTGGACACGTGCTCGTGGTGTCCAGTTTGTCCAGGTTTGGCCACGCGAACTAGACCACCTAAGCAACAGACGCCTGTTGTCTGATATGTCGCCCACACATTTCCTGTAGTCTCACTGATCAGACAGTTCAGTCAGTTCTGTACAGTAGCGGTAACACCGCAACAAACTTCCGCCTGCAGTTCAATCTGTCGTTGGCCGACTTGCCCAGGTGTGTCTGCCGCCACCGATCGATCAATCACGGCGAGTCGATCGCCCAGCTGACAAGCGTGGCTTGTGTAAACGTGACAGAGTGGTTTGTCATCTGTGAGCAAGGACTTGATACGATCAACTACCTACCAAATGTGAAGTACAGGCCTATATATCTGCGTCGATTACGAGCATATGAAAGGCGACAAAGAATGTAGAAAACGGGGTGGTTTGGGGTACTACTTATGAGTCACTCGAGATAATTAGAAATAGCAACGATTGATTGCATAGCCGTTCCTGTTAGCCTTCCATGGTCGTTATAAGCCTATCCATATCCTGCACCGTTTCTGCGATATAGCGAGGTGTTTGTCGAAAATCGCTGATTTTAACCTACCCCGCCTGTAATTGGCATCCCCGTTGGGGGTTACCCCATTAGAATTTCGCTGATATTTTTGGCGTCAGATGCTAGATGCTACATCTAGCCATTTGGTACAATAACGGCTTGTAATGGACAGACAGACGGAAAGGTAAACAGACAGACACAGAGCCACGGCATATACCGCGATAGCATAGCGTTGCGCGATAAACTCTGTAAGTGGCCGGGTCGCCATTCGCCAATAGCGCTTTTGCAGCGCTGAGATGTAGTTTGTCAGCAGCAGCAGTAGCTATGAATGACGGCATGCTAGTGAGTAGTGATGAGACTGTCAACTACTCAGACTGTAGTATCGTATACTCGGCCGCGTGGTCTTAATCCGTGTCGCTCGTCTCAACTTGGCTCAGCGCAGGTCGAGATTGTGACGAGATGTGATGACGACGCTGTCGACGCACATATCCGACGTCGACACGGCTTCAGTATGGCCATAATCGTCTTTGGTGTCCATTAGCGATCGTGCCGACTGATCTTGGACCGCTCGCCGGGTCGCCGCGTCGCCCAACCGCCGGCAAAATCCACACGCGCGCGCATAACGTCGCTAAGCGCGGACTTGGAAAATCCTTAACACATTCGACAGGCGGATAATTACACCGGCTGCAAGGACCGCAGCTGCCGCAGCCGAGCTGCAGCTGCTGCGGTTATCACGTACCACGTCACTGAAGCAGGCACATTCATCCTACTTCGCAAGATGACGCTTTGCGCCGCTATGCGCAACGAAGCGTGTACGAAGCTGGGCGGGTTTCCCGCAGCACCGCACCTACTACGGTTAAATTACTCTTCGATTATGTACTCCGAAAGATTAGACGACCAACAACGCTGAGCGGCTGCAATACCCACACTAACACCCCAGTCGACAATAAACACGCATCAGCATTTTCCGAAAAGGCGCATGGAAACTGATTACACGAGTGAAACGACAGGTATAGGGTGGTTTGCCCCCTGGGTAGTAGGTCTATGTCTTAGCACGATGACATGCGTTCAGGCAAAAACGGAAAAACCTTTCACAAACTCACGGAAGCCGTGGTTTTTAGGCCGCATCGTATGCACTCGGTGCATAAGATGCGGGCTATTGCTACAGACGGAGTAGCGTGGTCTGTTGATCACGTCCTTGAGCCCTGCAAAAAAGTCTGAACCGATCGAGATGCCGTTTGGGGGCTGACTTGCGTGAGTCAAAGAAACCAATATATTAGATAGGGGTCCATATCTCCAATGGGAATGAGCAATTTTAGGGGTTGCCCGACCCATTCAAAAGCACTTGCAGTCTTGCTGTGGTGTACGCAAAACGTCTGAACCGATCGAGATGCCGTTTGGAGGACTGACTCGTGTGGGTTCAAGAAACCATGTATTAGATGGGGTCTAGATACCCCACGAAAGGCGCAGTTCTATGGGCTGTCCGGCCTATTCAAAAACACTGCATGTGGCTACTGCTAACACCGCAGCATAAAAATCAGAAACGGCATCAGACAAATCAGAAACGGCATCAGAAGCGGTGTACGTAGCAACAGGGATAATTCCAGCCCCATCTTGTAGTTGTTATACGCGTGCTTGGACCACCCACGAAGAGTATTTGGTGGTCTTTGTCACTGTGCAACGTTTGGTTCGATTAGGCGCAGTAAGTTCGACAATATAATATTTTGCGCGTTAAGCTTGAAAATGCGTATTCACGCCTGCAAAATGGTGTATTTTGAGGGATTTCACCTCCAATATGTGGAGCTGAGCAGTATCAACGCGCGACCCCCAAAATGCACTTCCTTGCGCGCAAACACACCATAATTTATGATGTATGGATCGTTAAAATTTGTCCACGGATGCGGGCTGGGCGCGATAAACAGCGACTCCCCATGATTTTAAGTGGGCCGGACAACCTCCAAAATTGCCCTTCCTTGGGGATCCGGGCCCATCTAATATATGGTTCCTTGGCCCACCTGAGTCAACCCCAAACGGCATCTCGATCGGTTCCGCCGTTTTGCATGGCTCACGAAAATCACCAACGGACAGACACACACAGACAGAGAGACCACGCTATTCCATCTGTAGCAATAACACGCATGTTATGCAATGCGTGCGATGAGTCCTAATGATAATACAAGTGGTCAACGAACTTTGACGAAACGCGCATCGCATGCTGTGCCGTTATTGAGGGCTGAATGCTGCTTTTCGACGACGGAGTGATCCCTTTTGCTGCGTATACCGCACTAATGCTTTCAGTGGGCTGGACAACCCCCAAAATTTCCCATTCCAGTGGGGATGTCCACCGCATCTAATAGACGGTTCATTAGGCCCACGCCAGTCAGCCCCTCAAACGTCAAACGGTTCAGCCGTTTTCGCAGAGCTCACGAACTTGAGCAACAGACAGACAGGCACACAGACGACGATACTTCGTCTGTAGCAACAGGCTGCATCTAGCTGTTAATGCGATGCGGCCAATAATAATACTAATAATAGTAGTAATAATGTAGTAATAACAGTAATAACAAGTGGTCAAATTATTTTGACAAAAGGTCGCGACTAGTCGGTACCACAGTCCGCATTTGCCGTTATTTATTTTTTTAAACGCCGCGCGCTGTTGTGTTCGGGAGCCAAAAGGTAATCGTTGTGAACGTCGTGGTGGTGGCGCGCGGCCGATTCTTCCGATTTTGGGTTTCTTGGAGAGTAATTGTGACTTGTTGTTTCAGAACACAACGTTCTGTGTTGAGTGGGACATTAAACAATGCTCGCTCACATACCTCAATGCCGATGGGAAAATTGAGACTGAGGTAATGCTCGACACATGTCAAATGATGATAATTTTCGGATATGTGGGTTTACTTGTAAAGAAATGCAGCAAAGTGCAGAGCTCAGAGAATTGCTAGGTGGGATTAGATACAGCCAGCCATATATGTTACATAAAAACAAAGAAGGTTCGAATATGTGGAACGTAAAGACGACATTGACTGGATCAAACAATAACGCAGATTGAAGTAATTAGACAAAGATGAAGTATGAGGACCCACCACGTCTTGTTCCAAGAAGATGCTCAAATATGAAAGAAATGGAGAAAGACAAGTCTCAGCTGCCGCAGACAGACCCGCATGACTCGCTGCGTTATGGACATTCTGTTGTACACAAAGGTGGACGCTCAGTGTGATAACTGGCAACCGACGACTATCGCCAGTTTATCACACTGCGTGACCACCCCAGTTGACAGCATTTGTGACGGTCAACTTGCCGTTGCGAATATTTACAAGTCAGAGTTCGGGACAAAGTTCCAGAGTGACGTACATTTTTGGAGATACCTGAATTCCCTTCCAAAACAATGAGGATAAGTCGAGGATAGCCTCTATGCCGAAAACGAGCTCAATCCGTTCATCCGTTTCCATACAATACTGGCGTGTGACGGACAGACAGACGGAGAGCTAATACCACGCTAGTACAGCGTCCAGTAGGTAAATATTAAAGGGCAATCGGCCAACCGTGATTGATCTGGAAAATAGCCGTTAGAAATGTGTGCGTATGTGGTCACTAACATGGTGATAATTTTACTAGCACTGGTAGTCAGACTACGAGTAAGTTTTTCTTATTTGTATTGCACATTCCTACCTACCTACATATTCACCTCCAGGTGAACCGGGGTTGCCCACTTCCCCTCCTTGGTTTTTTCCTCCATTTGTTCTAGAAGACCACTTTTGGGGCTAAAGTAGCACAGGTTCACAGGGTTTTTTTATAGGCCAGATGTCCTTCCAGCCACCCAACTGACAATGTCAAAGCACTGTCACAAACAAAAAGCATTGGCCACAACTAAGCATGTATCAACTCAACACAACAAACTACAGCAAATGTGCCATTATCAACATATGAGCCATTCAAGCAATCAAATGAGGCAACAGGTTTCCTAAACTGCACCTGCTACAAAAATAAACAGAAATCATGACACTGTCCAAATTAGCATAAGAAAATAACCATTTGATAATGTAAGAAACTATGAAATAACTTTATGGGTATAGGCAGCAACGACTAGACTGTTAGTGAAATTACTCCGCAGTAAATGTAACTGATAAATGGCCAAAACATGATCATGACGTCAGCATCATATCTGGCGTTTTGACGAGACCTGAAGACATGTCTGTTTAAAGCGTCCTTCAATAACGGACACAATGTGGCCACTGTACACAGAACGTGACTATTAAGCTTACCTTGTACAGTGACCTGCAGTTTTTTTTTGTGACAGTGCCACTATTGTCTTTGAGTTTATAATAATAAAAATAATTAAAAAATTATCCCCATACGGGAATGACAATCAAATCCCACTTACTGCCAACTTCAAAGTCACGCGAAACAAAAACTAGGACAAAAATCAAAAATCCGGACCAACATGGTTTAGGTTTTGCCCCTTAATTTAAGAATTCGTGGTCATTTGCAAGCCCCCATTGTAAATGGGCGAGGAGATAGCCTTAGAAAATTGCCGAATTTCCGACTTTCAAGGGCTTGTGACCTTGACCTTGGATCGGGTCATACTGCATACCGTCATGCATCACTCGTCGACCTCTACCTACAAACCAAATTTCATTGAAATCGAAGAAACTTTTCGTGGACGGATGGACGAACATTTGAGACCCACTTTATTAGGTCGACTCGGAGGAGTCGATATAATAACACTAAGTGTGCAAAGTAATTTGGCAAAAGGCCACATTCGTCCAATGTGGACCGCCAACTAACACATGGTTCCTTGGATTCACAAGTCAACTACCAAAATGCATCCTCATCAGTTCAGCCGTTTTGCACAGCTCGGTCTAATATATACAGACATCTGTAGCACATACCAAATCTACGCACTGCATGCAAGCGATACTGCCTAATATTTCCACAAACAAAACTAGTACAACAAAAATCATCTGTTACACAACAACAGTGTGCCAAAAATCAATCACAAGTATAAACATGGAATCACCACAAAAGTAATCAAGGAATGATAAACATTAACGACCCAACAACAACCAACTGCTAACAGTCACTGAATGCTAGGTCAAGCCACTGTTCAGAAGATTACATCAACAGTCTCCATCGTTCACTAGATATCATCGCGTCATCTCCGTGCTGCCTTTGAGTGATACAGAACAATGAAGCAAGTCTCACACGGTTCAGTTTCAACACAGCTTTAGAGTTCAATGGTCAATGTCACATACAGCTGGAACAACAGACAAAACCTAAATAAACACAAAAACATCTATAAACTTAACATGCAAAAATGTAAGAACTGCTCAACAGCACAGACAGAATATGTCACTCATGACTGGTGCAAACGACCAGCATAGTCATGAGAAGATTCACTGTTTCTCAGCATCAGCAGGCTTCAGATTTCTACAATTAATTCACACACAAACACATCTTTCATCACAGTTTTTTTAAATTTAATAATCATAACAATAACGTATCCAAAGTAATTTGGCACGAGGCCGCATCACAGTCTTGTCAGCCCTCACGACGGCGAATGCATTCGGCGCTGTGTGCGCTGGCCAGGCATGTTACCATGGGCCAGTGCATGTCCCCCTTCAAAAGTGTCCCTTCCCACGGGGAATCTGAACCCCCATGTAACACATGGTTCCTTGCACCCACGAGTCAGCTACCCAAATGGCATCCTGATCAGTTGAGCCGTTTTTGCACAGCTTGCCCGTGTGCCCAACACACAGACATATGCAGACCAAACTGTGTGACATCTCTAGCAACAGGCCACAACTGTGCACTGCATGCATGCAATGTGGCCTAACAACAACAGCAACCACAACAATAAAAATAAATGATACCAAAAAACAAATAGCTTGAAAGCTTTAAAAATGTGAATTTTTAATAAAAATAACTTAGCATACCGACAGCTAATAACCGCAGTGTGTTTCTACACGAGTCAACTAAACATACTTCAATGTTTTGACACCACTGGCGGCATAACGACATTTGGTCATGCTCCATTCATCCAAGAATGTTCTCTTTACAGAGACCCAGCGCAAACAGAAGTAATTCTTGAAAAAGCGTATTAAGCAAAAATCATAAGCAGCAGTAATAGCAGTCAAATAAACAGGCTCCACACAATTAACCTAATCAATGCATGGTATATAATAGATCCAATGTGTTATTTGCTATCAAGTGTTCTGATGGAAAGAACTCACAATAAGTAAGACAGATTAAAATGGAAGGAAAATTCTAAAACGCATTACATGCATCATCGTCGTCTGAACTGTCGAAGACATAAGACTTTCGTGATGCACGTCGTGGTGCTGATGATGATGAAGATGTACTGGCTGTATGAGTCATCGACGATCCATTCGCAGTTTTTGTCACGCCAGATGGTCCGGCTTGTGCTGGTGTCAACAAAGTGGAAGATCTCGCAGTAGAAGACTTGCCAACACCGTTAATGGCTTGGGCTGATGAGGATGCTCTTGCACGTTCTGAACTTGACGCAATGCCATTCATCTGTTCTGATGGGCTGGTGAGTGGTGCAGCAAAGCATGTGGTAGGTGGCTTCTTGCTATGCTCACGTGTAGGTATGATCGACTCTTTTATCTGAAAACTGTCGATCACGTCCTAATTCAACATCAACACTTTCACAAATGAGCATCTGTACTGGCGTGTGGACATTTTGGTGACAGACCATATAGCCAACGGACATCTGGGCAACATTGGAATTATGGCCTGATGCCCAAATAGTTTGTTGCCAAACGTTGGCAACCCCATAACAGCGTGCCAACATCATTAAATGAATTTGTTGACACTAGACATTCAGATGTCAACTTATTACTTTCCTGTTTCAGCAAGCCTATGGCTGGCTTTAATCTGCACATTTAGCTTTGCTTTGCTGTTGTACAATGTCACATCAGCTGTTGCACATGAGCCAGTTCTTAATGTTTACTATATTTCACGTTTTTAATTTTGTAATCCAGTGCCCAATGTTACCGTTGTAGGTTGACGCTTCATAAACTATAAAACATCTCAAATATCATCAACACTGAAATCACTATGTGACATTGTTTTGGTTTGTACAGTTGACCACTGTACAAACCAAAACAAATTTTCAGATTTTTCGTCGACTCTTTCAGCTTTAATAGGGCCATTAACACTGTTAAACTTTGACCACCTGTTTGTTAAGTTGTGATGTTCAGGCTTATAAAAATGTAAGAAAATACGAGTCATCATGACATCAAAAACCCTAAGAACAAATTGACAACTCTACTGACAACTCTATAATTATCCGACTTTTCCAGGTGAGTTATCACTCTATAAAGAAAGAATATTAGCAGAACAGAGCAGATGAAACAGGATACAACAGTTGCCAATCACGACGGACGGTAAAACATGTCAACAAAACATGTTCACATGTAACAATGCTCTATTCTTAGTATGGCATATGTGAAGATAGCGAGCCTTTGGATATAACTGAAGCAGTATTTTTGCCAGTAAAACTAGTTAAGACATCGGTCTATTGGCATACAGAAGGTGATATATCCTTAAAATTTTGCATCATTAACTGTATATTCACTTCCAGTTCTGGTTTACAATAATGGCAATTAGTCTGTGCAAAAGTGGGAGAAAAAAGTTTACGATTAGTATGGTTAAGGCTGCGATTAGGGTTAGTTGTCGCTATTGGCCGCAGCAGCCTATCGGCGACTGGCAACAAATAGGCCGATGCATTGACCAGTCACACCCTTTTTACAGACAGATGCACTTCTGTTGCCAATCAAGTGTTAAAGCACTGAATGCAACTGAAACCCCTGACTCACAGAACCGCATCCTTTCCTCATCACCAACTAAATCCAGATGGAAGGGATGCTACATCCTTTATGCCACCTCTTCAACGCCAGCAGTCAAGATGGTTGGTTGGTTGGGAGATCAACATCCCCTTTCAGCACAATAACAGGCTATATCAGGGACAGGGTCTTGAGTGGAGATTTAGTTCCGCTAGGTTAATGATTGCTAACAATACAGTAACATCCTGACCTCGTTGCCTTTGTTTCAGTGACAACTCAAAATGGGAAAGTATAGTGGAGGCTCAATTACGTTATTATGCTAGTGCCACTACTGCATAACCCTAACCCTGGAAACTAACCAACCACCACAAGACTTATTTATTAGTTAAATGTGATATCTTGTTTAATTGTTGTTCTTCAGTTCCTTAACATATCAGTACCTAACAACTCTTGTTTTATAATATCTTTTCAGTGCTGGTCTGGCTTTGGAATGCTTCTCTTAGGTAAAACCCAAAAGAAGCATCCGGGGGACCTCCCACCCATGGTAATAAGACTTGCCCCTCCACCCCTCAGCAGTCCAGAAATCAAGAATTAAAATGCACATTATTACATAACCACACAGGCAATTCAACTGCTGCGTATTAATCAAACTGTCAAGTAATAAAAAGGCAACTGCTTTTTGCCCAGACTGATGCACTGACACACATGAATACAAGAATCTGGTAACATCATACGCCAGTAATTTATCCAGCACCTTGTACAGTGCACTACACTTGCATCAACTGTTGCATTGCTAATCGCTACATATCTAACTATAGCTCATGCTCAAGTAATCAATATCTCACGTTACCATCAAATCTGGTGTTATTAGGCTCCTATCATCTTAAGATATTACAACTTACAACAAGACATTAAAAGACAACTGGAATTGTTCACTGCCATCTGAAAATTCACTTTTTGATAAGGCCATTCCCATCACACCACGCAATGTAGCATCACAATAGCAAACATGTAATATATTAACCTAAACAACTATGCACCCAAGTAAAAATTCAACAAGTATCAGCATATTTAAGACACAGCAATGTCAATCACAAATTTATACATTTGTAGCACACAGCCACAAAGCCTTAGTGCCAAGAGATAGGCAACTGATATTTTAGTTTTCCTTCCAAAACAAATCTGCATGAATATTTAGCATCATGCGGCTTATTCACTTGCTATCATCAACTGGCTTACAAACACAGTAACAAATGGGACTTCAAGCATGGACTTAATCCAATAAATTTTTATATTCACTTGTGAACCACAATTCTTCACAGCAAATGTTTACCTTCCAGTCCTGTAGAGTCCACGCCATCACCATCTGATGGCAACCATTATCATCATCGTCATCATCATCATTGTTCTCTGACTCACCAGCAGCAGAACCCATTACTGGTTCTGTAATGCACCAAACACTCAATGTCTCGCATAATGTATCAGCTCATTGCAGAATTTCCACTAATTTCCAACTTTTATATTCTCCAAAGTCATACAACATTCCATACAGGGAGCTCAGCTGTCAACAAGGGATTGCAACTGCTCGATATCACATGAAAATCGGTATCATATTAAATGAGGCAAAATGCTTTAAGCTGAGGCCAAACAATCAAAGCCAAAGCCAAAATTTTGATCTTAAGGTCAAAGCCGAGGTCAGAAGGTCAAAGCCGAGCCAATATTACAAAGCTAAGGCCTAAATTTTGACCACAATGCCTTAATATCTCTGACGAAAATCTTGTAAACTCTAAACTATATGACCATTGAAATGACCATTGACATTATGCAAAACTGCTGTTCCCATCTTCAACAGTAAAAACTGTACGAGTTACTGCATTTGACATCTTTGTAACAGGTAAAATGACCCTGAAGTTCAATCAAGGACATCAGAAATGTCAACATTCGACAGGCCATACATAACTGTGACACGTCCTAACGATGGTCTGTTGAATCATGTCTAATCACAAACATCAATGTTTTATGTGACAAGGGTATGTTGATGGACTACTACATGCTAATGTATAAATTAAAAAGTGTGACATTTTAGCTATTTTGACAGTGCACAAATGTGACAGACACTGGTGGATAAAACTGCCACAGCATATATCACACTTTACAACAATTCCATATAACAATAACTCACATATGGTATCTGATTTGTTGCAATATATCCCGTAATTTATGACACTATGTTCATCAAGGATTGCATTAGCTGTAATGACCTTTCAAAACAGATAGAACACTAGCAACGGAGATATTCATATCACATACAACTTCCTATTAGCACCTGTAGGAACTACATGTGTCTTGTACCATTTTCTAGATTTTTTTGTGATACAGATGAATCGTCGTTCATTTTTCACATCACAATTCTATTTGATATCCTATATGATAGTAACTCAATCAGAATTTCAGCACAATATTAAATGCTCTAAAACAAGAATGATGTTGCTATTATAAGAAAAAACCATCAGACTTCATGTCAAACGATTTTTACACAATACAAGAGTTTGGCAGACAGACAAATGCAGATGAACAGAATGCCATAGCATATATTGCACTCTGCACTACGACAAGCAGAAAAAAAATCCGTTAAACTGTGACACAAACTTCAAATCGTATCATTTAACTGATATGATTCTGACTCGGTCAACATACCAATAACTGGCAGGCCATCGTCATCTAAAAATATTCGTGCAAAGCCATCCTACAACAACACACGGCAAGTTTAATATTACCACAAATGTACATCATTCTTGACGGCAGCATCCCAACTTAAACAACAGTTTCACGTTTATAGAAACGTTAATGACAACACAGAACTCGTAAGCATCAAACAACACAACAAATGTCAATGAAGCTCCACGACAAATGATATGCGTCTGTGATTGCATTCTGAATACGAACTGAAATCAGATTCACATTAACCCAAAATCTAACTGACTGTGCCTGTACTAAGGGCCGAGTGGTTAACGCACTCAGCCGCCACATGCAGTAGAGCGTGACGCGCTCAGTGGCCGGGGTTCGACTCAGCCCGGTCGAGTCCGCCTACCAAAGAATTATTTCTAATAATTCCCATGATAAACAGGGAGTTAATCCCGGATAGGTAAGAGGGTTCGATGGTGTCCTCTATAAACTGTGACCGTTGATGATGCCTTGACTAGCAGTGTCAAAGTATCAGCCGCGCTGACGTGACAGCCAAAGCAGATAGATGAGACTAAGTCTCCTGGCTGATGCTGCAGAAGTGTCAATCAGGTGGCCATGCGCTGAACGGCACACCAGTGGGGCTGTCGCTGCATAAGTGCCAGTCCAGGCCAGGTGCTGAACGGTGGACCAGTGGGGCTGTCACTGAACAAGTGCCAGTCCAGGCTTAGTCAGACAGTAGGCCACGCCTAGAGGGAGCGCATGTAGAAATACCTGACAAGCCTACTTTCATTCCGTCACCCTAAATAGCGCGCACACCACACACACCTATCAAATCCCCTCCGCCCCCTGGGCTGGCGCATTGGACCGATATAAAGATCTCGGTGCCCGCAAAGAACGAATAAACGAACGAACGCCT
>Ga0209780_1001065_pt1 | contig 17158 bp, 13 predicted proteins | sample WorMetexBAHAMAS2_FD_187384 | JGI IMG/M metagenome (GOLD analysis project Ga0209780, IMG submission 187384) | Marine gutless worms symbiont microbial communities from Max Planck institute for Marine Microbiology, Germany - Inanidrilus exumae... | ecosystem: Host-associated > Annelida > Digestive...
ATCGATGCGAGCGTCACCCACAGAGCAACATCTTAAGTAGCGGGTTCACTGACGCCATCGACCGCCGTGGACGACGAACCGACGTTTGACCGACTGCCATCAACTTTGGTACCAAACACATCAAAACAGCCTGGAGCGTTCTCACTATCGCAGTTGATGGGCTCAAAAATCTAGCACTGCTATTTTTGAGACAGATGACTGTGTTCGACGGCGTCAGTGAGAACGTGCCTTTAATTGCCGTTATAGCCGTTTTGCGGTGGCGTTGTCTCCTTTGCTGTTGGTGACTACTGGATCAGGTACTGAATCAGCCAATCCAGGTGACATTTAATTAATGAATCAGTCCTATCTGTGTTTTCGTGGACCATTCGAACTCTACTACTCACCAGTGGTAGTAAGTTCAGGCACACAGTCAGTGTAGGCGTAGTCCAGTAGCACAGTCAATATATCACTATCAACAGGCAACCGAAGTATCGTCTTCAGATTTTTTTCCGCATCAGTCTGCAACAGAACAATCAAAAGCCATTATTCTTCGTTGCGAATAATCACAAGAATTCACAAATGTCAACAGTGATAAATAAGCCCCATAGGGGACTGCCGGTCGACTCCTACTTACTGACAACTTTAAAATCACGTGACAAAAACTAAGGACAAAAATCAAAAATTCGGCCCTGATAAGCTTTAGGCATTGTGCCCTAATTTAAGAATTCGTGGTCATTTGCCAGCCCCCATTATAAATGGGGAGAAAAGATAGCCGTCGAAAATGGCCAAATTTCCGACTTTGATGGGCTCGTGACCTTGACCTTGACCTTGGATAGGGTCATACTGCATACTGTCATGCATCACTCGTCGACCTCTACCTACACACCAAATTTCATTGAAATCAAAGAAACGTTTTGGGGACGGACGGACGTACGGATGGACGGGCGGACAGACATTTGAGACCCACTAATGTTATGAGGTCGACCCAGAAGAGTTGACCTAAAAACTACCAACTACAATGATAGATTGAGTTAAGGTTTTATGTTCCAATCGACACAGAATATGTCATTTCGAAGACGTTTTTCCCAGCAAATCTCTTGGCAAACTACACCCACCAACATAACATGAAACACATAGAAAGAACTTATGTTGCAATTGAACAGGATGATTAAACATTATGAACAATAGCGATGCAGTGATTCATCTGTTCAAGTTACTGGAGGACGCAATGATTTCTGCATCTGTATACACAACGGACAGAGCGTTAGACTTGCGATCAACAGGTCGTGGGTTCAAATCCTATGCAGGGCAAAAGCGGCTTAACTACAAATTGTTCACACCTATGTGCCTCTGTCACCAAGCAGTATAACGTGGTACCAGCCAAGAGGCGGTGATGGTCTGTGGCTGGGAAGGTAACCACAAGCCTGGCAGAAAGTAATAGCAGCCTACTGACTGCCTGTACACCGGGATCAGCTCCGGGCCCAACACTTAGTAACGAGCTTTATACACAAACGTCAGTACCTCAATCCAGGTAGAAGAAAAAAGACCATGAAAATACTGCAGTCGAGCATCAAGAACGCACTTGTGACAGGCCAATGTCACACCATCTGCCGCTATTATGTCAACATCTTGAAGATTGACGCTGTAACAACGACACAACCAGCATCCTCCATCCAGCTTACACTGCAGCATTTTAAGACAGTCTACATTGCATTAATACAATCTATAATACACAAATAAATAAAAATTGTAAAACGTCTTTCTCTGTTTTCACGTCGTACACATCGACAATGAAGTCTGTCTAAGCAAGTATCGTATACATGCGCATGAAGGTCGACTGAAGGTCAATGGCACATTAGCATGAGGTAAAGGTAAAAGGTAAAAGTAAAAGTCGGATTCTTCTGTAGCGCTACTTACACCGGCAATGCCGCGACCAGCAGCGCTGTACAATCACAGGAAGTGGCAGTTGATTGGCAAGAGCCAATGGTGTGGGAGCGCAATGCTGCAGCTACAACACACACCACCGCCCCAATCAACCACACCAGGCCTTCATCCCGTAAGCATTCACCAGATGTCGCCGCCTGTGTGAGGAAGCAAACGTCCGATTACAGCTTACTGCTCAGTTTATCGACCTCGAAAGGATGAAAGGCTGAGTCGACCTGGAGACAGAGATAGTCGGAAAGTCTCTCATCACAGTTTCAGCGCACACAGCACAGACACAAAAGACACGTCCAACTTTAATTACCAGTGTTGCCGACTGAATCTGATGCATGGAGTGGGAAGATGTTTACCAGATAACACACGCACGACACCGTCCACACATCGAACCATTTCTAATCTACAATTGAAGCAAAGCAATTCACACAAAGCCTGAAAGAGACAATCATATAAGCAGCTTACGCAATGTACCAGTACACATACTCAGAGACAATTATCAATCAATCAATCAATACAAAAGCGCTTATACTAAACCGTGCTTAGTACTGCAAACTAAAATATAAGTACCGGGTGTACAAAACAGCGAATAAAACTAAGTAATGAAAAAGTTAAAACAATTGTTATATAGAAAAGGTTTTTATTGCATACATACAAACAAATACAAATACATGCAGGTCAGGTTTATAGACATTATCATAGACTCCACACATTTTAAAACTCTTTGGTCTACAGAGGTATGGGTGTTAAACGACATAGCTTAAAGATGATATGCAATCATTTTTTGGTTGTTAAAGTAAATTGCCCATAGTATGTCTTTAATATAAGCAATTCTATTTGAATATTAAGGAACATCAAAGAATTAGGAAATTTCAGAAACAGCGCAAGAAAGTGATTTGTTTACTACTGCAAGTGATGACGTCATACCAGGAAAACAAACAAAAGAACAGGCTATTGGAGTGTTGAGTGAGACATTACACAACATATAAGCATAACGACACAGAAATAAGTTCTTAAAACATAAACTGGTAAAATAAATAACTTCTTATCTAATCTCAATAACGCATAACAACACAAACAAAACAAGAGTATCCTGGTATGACGTCACATATGACGGAAACAGCCGAAGAATAACTATACCAAAAAAACCAATAAACTTGTACTTTTTAGCATTTTACGGCATAATTTATCAAAATTACACAGACGGGTTTATATTGCAGTAAGCAGCTAGAACCTACTTTTAATCAATTTGGTAAAAAAATCGTTGCATATCACCTTTAACAGAGTATTTACAAACCGTTTGACTAGTGTCGTAACATCAAACTGTCTTGCCATTGTCTTGAGACTCGTAACAGGATCAATGGCAGAATTATCAACGGTGCCTGATGTATCTTTGGCATTAACTTTTCTCTTAGTTTTGCCAGCACTAGTCTTCCCAGAAGCACCTGCGTCATTTGTACAGTGAGTTCTACACGTAAATCCAGCAGTCAACAGTGGGCAAGTGTCAGTGTACAAGAACGTCAACAGGTGATGGAATGATGACATCTGCTCGGCAGTGTTGAAGCTAAAACCAACGACTAAAGTTTCAGCTGTGACTGCAGATGACTCGGCAAACAGCGTTCGAAAATATCCACAGCGTTCTGCGAGAACAACACGATGAGCAGTGATCCTCTGTGAGCCGACCTAAATAAACACACAGGCAAACAAACACGCCTTCAGTTCAACTCTACATTTTATTACCTAGCCTTTGCCGAATGAATGGAAGCAGTAATTTTAATGGATCATATGACCTGACCACGCCCCTATCAGAAATGGTTTGTCGTCCGTAGGCTGTGACTTGCACATTTAACCTGTACATCAAATTTTGAATCTTTGCGATCACCAATTACGAAGATGTTTCAGGCAATGCAAAATGTAGAAACTGAGGAGGTTTATGGTGGTTAGGGGTCACCCAAGGTCATCGGCAACATAACCATTCAATACAGCACATACAACTTCCTATTCGAATTTAACAGAAATTGTGGGGCTATCTTGTACCGTTTTTGCGATATTATTGCTTATTTTCCAAAAGTTATTGGGGTCACACAACAGTGACCCTTTCAAGGACAATGTGGTGTCCGTAGGCTGTGACTTGCTATGATCAACATGCCAACTTCAAAGTCGAGTGACACAAAAACTAAGCCAAATATCAAAAATCCGGCCTGATGAAATTTAGATATTGTGCCATAGTTTAAGAATCCGTGGTCATTTGCCGGCTCTCATTGTAAATGGCGGAGGAGATAGCTTTTGAAAACGGCCGGATTTCCAACTTTGAAGAGCTCGTAACCTTGACCTTGACTTTGGATCGGGTCATACTGCATACTGTCATGCATCACTCATCGACCTCTACCTACATGCCAAATTTCATTGAAATCGAAGAAACTTTTTGTGGACGGACGGCCGTACGGACGTACGTACGCACGGACGGACAAACGGACATTCAAGACTGGCTTTATTAATAAAGCCGGTCTCGATTTAGAGTTAAATGACGGTTGGATAAAATTTACGCTGGCACGACTGGTCCTTAGTATCATTGAGGCAGGTTCATCTGCATGTCATGCGTCATCCAGCAGCATCACAGACCCGATTTCTGCTCTGTCTTGTGTCTCCTGTTCTTTCTACTAGAGCTGACAGCTCTGTCCAGTCGCCTACATTATCATTTCTCTCTCTGCTCTTACTCGTACTGCACACTGGACACGCTGTTATGTTACGTCTGCTGTGTATCATTCAGGTTTAAGAGCACGCCCAATACCCATACTCAGAATCATCGACTTTCACACTGAGCTCATAACTGCAGATGACAAACAGTATGTATTGTACCTGCAAAATGACATCGTGAACATTATCGGTGGGGCAAGCAGTTAACAACAGATTGTGTAGATTTTGTTGCATTTCAGACTCGATGACGGATGGAATTTCTGTAATACTATACACACACAGGCACCTTCAGCTATCTACATCACACACCAATACACCTTAAACAACTGCACTGCTAATCTGAACCATAATTACTGCCCAAACTACTAGTAATTAACATACTCAGCTGTTCTGCCTCCGCACACTGTATCAATGAAGGTGAAATATGGTGTAAAAGTGGATCGTATGATTGTCAACACTCGAAAAACAAGGAAATGCTAATTGGTGCAGCTATATCAAAGGATCCTCCTCCGCTAGTGACGCTCAGTGGTGCACTGATTGACAGAGTTGTCCCTTTCAAGCTACTGGGAGTGAACGTTGCTAGCAATCTGAAGTGGAATACTCATATAGAAGCCATATCACAAAAATTGCATCTCGCTTGTATTTTTTAAAGCAGCTTAAACAGGCCGGAGCAGGACTGAATGATCTGCTGAACTTTTACTGCTCTTTGATTGGCCCAGTCCTTGAATATGCCAGCCCAGTATGACACTCTAGCCTGACCGTGGCTCAAACCAAGGCGCTGGAGTATCTGCAGAAAAAAGCAATGAACATTATGTTTTCTGGCGGCATTGATTATACTACATGTCTGATCACTGCTTGTGTGGACACACTGGCAACTCGGCGTGAATACCTGACAAAACGATTTTTCCGTCGGAGAGATTTGCCTGAAACTTCGTGTCTCCATTATGTGTTACTGGAAAAAATGATCCTGCTATTACGAATAAATTACGCTATCCAAAAAAACCTTTCAATCACTCACTGTAAAAACCGAACGATTCAGAAAAACTTCTATGCCATATTGTTTAGGTCACTACCAATAATGTAGTGATACTGCATTATTAAGATCATATCTTGGCTCTTCCACAGCAAATTCCACGCTGATAGCTGCAGAGGTGTGGGAATGGGGCAATTAAGAAGTTTTTGTTATATAACAGTTCCTACAAGCATAGAAACTAAGCGATTCATGTGAAATTTTTACCATTAGTGGTTGATAATATTCTACTTTCACCCTTGTAATTTGGTAGCTTTGGCACTACAGGTAAAAACTGATGTCTTGTTTATATGTTTGTAATTTTTGTCAAGACCAACTTCTCTGACAACCCTCACACACACACACGGTCTGTTATTTGGGCTGGAAACTTTCCCAACAACCCCCTCCCCCACACATGGTCCTTTGTCGTGGACTGTCAGTGTTATCATCTGACTGGCCTTTGAGCATGATGCACAATTCACCGCAGAAAACTCAAGTAAAGGACATAGCCACAAACGCTGACAGACCATGCATTAGGATGAGATTGAAGAACAGCGTAGTTAGCAGCTCTGTGGTCACAGAACACCATCGTTGCCCGGTGTACCAACGGAACTCGCTCTAACTGAACGTCTACGATGAAGTCTTTATTAACCAGCTCACTCAGTCCGCAACCAACAGACTCCAAACGACCTCGGGACACTTCTGCATTCCAGTACACAACAACAACATGCCCCAACATATGTGTACGTAAGTAAGAAAATTTATACTCACAAAGCTGACATGTGCCGAAATGGTGAGATGTACATTAACTGCATAACGAAAATATTCACAAGTCACAAACATCACAATTGCTGTTTATCTAAACAAATTACTTACTTAGTACAATTACTGAGGCAACAGTGCCAAGTCACTGGACTCAAGTATCAGGTGTCAATCAACCTCAACATTAGACAGATTACATGTTCCACTCGACTAGCTTCAAACTCCGACCACAATGCTTAACGACTTTTTAGTAGAATTTTCTTGTTTATTAGACAGAAATAAAATTGCAACTTGCACGACTCCACAAAAGCTGGAAGATGCCAACACACAATGAAGTAGTAATACCGTCAGTTAATCTATTAAACTAATAATTTTTAGCTAGAAAAACAAAAGCGATGCGGCATCAGCCGGTGACACAAGTTTAACGATATGTTCAGCTAGTTAGACACTGTGCAAGAGCTTGACACAGACAAACTGCAAGAGCAACATTTACCTGGTAATTTACCTGGTACAGCCGTACCAGTAGAAGAGTCACTGGGTCCGGCCTAGGACCTTGTGGATATCAGTCCGTGAACAGATCCATCCTGGTCTTTCTAAATATGTGGAGACGTTTTTTGAACACATCAACACTGCAGGCATCTAGCTAGCACCGTCTGATCAAGCAAGTTCCAGTTATTGATGACTCGTTCGGAAAAGAACCAGAGGCGGACATCTCTGTTGGTGCAATGTTTTGTTAATTTCAGTGTATGTCCTCTAGTCTGTCTATAGCCAGTGAGTTGGAACATTGATTCAAAAGGAGGTTGAGTAAGGCCAATGTGATAGACGTGACAACGTAATCATAATCACCAGTTCGCGGAGATTCTTGACTAGACGAATGAGTGCAGTCGGTGATTGGGATGATGCCAGTGAACGCTTGACCATCCGTTGAAATGACGGCCAAGAAGTCCGCACTGAGATCAAAGTGGTCAATTCTGAGTGACGTGCGTGGGATAACCCACCGACAGCGGCGCATTACTTGGTCATTCTCTCTCCATACATACAACTGCACATACAGCATTCCAACGACTGGTCTACTCGTTCAACATTGATTAAAGTTTTACGTCCCACCCGACACAAAATAGGTCACTTTTGAGACGTTCTTCCAAGTCAATCTCTTATACTGAAGTACACTGAAAAACAAACACAGCAAAGCAAACATACATCCTTAACGAAATATACTAGAACATAAAATGAACCCAAAAATCTAAAGCAAAGTTTGGTCGCCTCCTACGACGTCCGGCCTGAAAACGGAGACAGCCTAATATATTATGATTTCGGTGCTTCATAAATTTGTCGCTTAGTTACTTACTGCGACACTTACCCACATACTTACAGCCGCGGGACCCACATGGGGCTCCTAGTTCAACATCACACACTAACTGCTGAACACATTCCACTGCTGTCCACGTGGTTTCAGAGAAAAGTATTACAGTGTTGCTTAACTTAAAAGAAAACAAATGTTAATAAGATGTTTGTCTTCCTTATTGTCAGGCCAAAATATACACTGGCCGCACTGCATTGCATGTTGCCCCCTGGTGAGTCACGGTGAGTATGGCGATGGGACAGATAGATGGACGCCACTGTTACTCTATGCTTTCTGCTCAAGGCAGCCAGTGTACGATAAAGTAAATTGATTGTGAGCAACATAGTTTATGAATTTCACTACTTTATCAAAAAATAAATATTCTTTGTACAATGACTCTCAGTACAGCCATCTGTTTCAGTGTGCATGCTACACTTCAGCCCATTGCATTTTCCCATGTAAAAGGTACTCGTTACTGAGCGCTGGGCCCGGAGCTGATCCCGGTGTACAGGCAGTCAGCCTGCAGGTCATCCATCCAGTGGTAGGCTACCATTACTTTCTGGCAGGCCTGCGGTTACCTTCCCAGCCGCAGAGCATCACCGCCCCTTGGCTGGTACCAAGTTATACTGCTTGGTTATGGAGGCACATAGGTGTGAACAACTTGCCCAAGGTTGTTATGCAGCTTTTGCCCAGAGTAGGATTTGAACCCACGACCTGCTGTTCGCAAGTCCAACGCTCTACCCGTTGTGCCACCGCACGACCATATTTTCTCGTGTGCATATGTGTAACTCAGTGCCAACTCATTGTGGCGATCTGGATGAGGATGTGTTTACATGCTGGAGGTATCTAAGCAGTTTTACAGAAGCATTACAAAAGCCTACTATCAGTATTGTCTGCACCACATCAGAGCAGGTTGTCCAAACTTCAGCATCTCAAGTGGGATGCTGATACACCAGTTTATATCACATTATTACAGTTGTGATAGTCGATGGACTTTGCTTTTTAAACCTTTAAATCAGTCAGAGCACATGGCTGTCACTGATACCAATTCACTACACCAGTAAGAAACTGTGAAAGTCCACTCAGGACCTACATTCTAATTTTAGAAAAGATTAGACAATAAGGGCACCATAACATGGAGTCCATGAAAGCTGAAAGTCTGTTGGGCAAAAATAATTTTGAGGTTCTGGGACAAACATGGATCAGGTTTGGCAGCTTATCAAACTTGGTGTAGATATTACGCCTATAAACATTTTAGCCAAATTAGTCAAAAATGTGACAAAACTAGTCAAGTCATAAAGTGGGAAACATTTATCGATGCCATGCATCACCAATGGCCCACTACTGCTCACAATCCCATAATACATGCCATCAACACATACCAACACTATGAGTGCTTTGACGCGGGGGCATCCCGCCTGTAAAAACTGCTCCAATTATCTGTAAAGGATCTTATTTGTGGGACTTGGCTAAATGTGGAGTAATTCCAAACTAGAAGATCGACTTCAACACCCTACCATCAACGTGGACGACTTTACCACCACATGCAGTGACCTTAACCTTTGACTTCCAAAATCTAACCAGGTCATCAGTAGGGGCTGGTGAATATTCCCTGGCAGTTTTGTCAAAACTGTTCAAGCCATTCATGAGATGTCGTGGTAACGATATCTGACCGGAAGAATGGACGAAGAAACAGATGGACGAATGGGACAATGGGACAGCCTAGAAACACAATGTCTTCATGGACACGGTCAGGTGGTGAAGACCTAAAAAAAACGTTGCTTAAACAAAAACTGATAAAAAGTACATTAATGACAGCAGTGCAAACGTGACGTGCGGAAAACAACTTAATGCTAACGCCACACACACATCAAGGACTTGACCATATGCTCAGGAACAAGATAATTGGACGTTTTCATAAGAAAATGTAACGTTGAAATGATACCTTCCCAGTGGAAGTTCGAAGCACGACGGCGAGTGCTGTGCTGACGGAGTTGTTTAGCGTGTCACGCATGTCGGCAGTTTCACGGCGGCCTCCGCTGATACCCACTTGCACAATATCTAACCACCTTCACGCACACAAACACACCGACCAGCGTCACTAACTGCAAACTGACATAAATGACAACCAATCATATGACACACACACGACCTTCTCTTATTATACACTCAGTGTGAATGACAAAAAACGTCTGTGGTATGAATTAAGTTGATTGACTGACAGTTCAAGTTCATGAAGACACCACGTTTTGTATCCAGATTTCAGCCCAATCAATTCACTTTCGGCGGTGTTATAACCAAATGCGTAAACACCGCCAAAACGCACCGTAAAGTGAATCCAATATCAGCTGAAGCCTAGCTTTGAGCCAAATAATAATAACAGAATCATAACAAATAATCGCAGAAAATATTTTGTACAAAATGGCCAGTCACACCGACGAAATGCATTTTTCGTCGGATGCAGTTTAGTGCAATCCACTGCACTGAAAAATGGTACTTTGTATTTCAGTTCCTGCTATGTATTGAGAATTTCATAAAATCTGTACAATTAATAGCGGGCAATAAGTCAACTATTACAAGAAGAAGAACAAAATTCATACTTGCTGACGATCCGGCGACACTGGTATTGATAGAGAGCAAACACGTCGCCACGTGACGTTGCTATAACAGTTGCAGCTTCAGAGCACGCGACGTGCTCAATTGAGCAGTCCCTCTGCATCAGCGCAGACACTGCACGCGGCTGGCTGATCAGTCCCTCACTGCGACCATGTCCTGAGACAAATGACAACAAAAGCTAGAATGTTTGCAATCAACGTAACAGTCGTCCGACATTACATTGCGCAGTTTTCACCGGAGCAACTCCAAATGCAATGAGAAAGCTCACCAGCATTAAGCAAGCACTTGCCAAATGCACCAACTATGGGCGCCATCTGGCAAATACTATTCAACATAAACTAGAAAACGAAAGCAATGCCATCAAGGCATTACATAAGTGGCAGTACAGTAGGCTGCATCTCACCCCCAAATTTATGTGTGCAGTGTACGTTCCATGCCAAATTTCAGCTTTTATTGGCATGTTTCATTGCCCAAGTGGGGCGAGAAACCGCCGAAAAATTGTGATATTTTCCCAAATGTCAAGTTTGGGGCTCCATGCCCAGATCTGAGCCAAATTCGGCATGATAATAAATACTTTGGCCCCTATGGGGTCAAAAACCGCAATTTGACCAATTTTGCAATTACTGAGGACTCCTTGATCTATCAAAGTCAAATTTGGCAGCTAGAATAGACCCACAGTGTATGCTTACATGCCGAATTTCATCTCAATCGGTACATTCTGTCGCAGAGCTGTAGCTTATGTCGCTGTTTCACAAACAGTCACCAACTATAATAATAATAAATGACAAGCGACTTAATCTCTTACTTATTATTATTCATCCAGCACAAGCAAAGAAAAATATTTTAGTCAAACCTTTTTATAAAGTCATAAAGCACAGATAATTGATTGATTGATTGACTGATATTTATTAAAGCACGTAACAAACGTACATGCAACAAACTGAACATGACACTGAATCAGACAACTGAGAGAAAAAAAAGAAAAACGCACATAGTAAAATAGACACATGAACACACATAGAGATAAACACACATAAAAGCAAACAATGAAAAAGCTGACTGTTTAACAGTTACAATTTCTATACAGACATCGAGGAAATTTAGTCATGTTTACAAATGTTTAGAAATGTGGATGCTACCCTAGTGAAGTAAAATATGAGGAATCTTAGCAAATTGTCTTACTGTAAAGTGTCTGAAAAAGGCGGGCACAAAGGCTTTGGCCTGTGCTCATAAATTCTCTCTACGTCTATGTCTACCTCTAAATACCAATTGTCTTCAACATCCCATAAATTTGTGTAGTAAATTGGCAAAACAGGTCGAGTATCTGACATATTTCTAATGCTACCGGCATGTCATGTGACACAGTACGGTATATGCACAGCGACAGCAACGGGAACTGATACGATACGGTAGATTAACGTGCGCTCAAAAGCTGATAAGATGGCCAGCTTAATCTAGCACACGGCCCAAAAACGAAAAATAAGGGAAAAAATACAAACAAAAACCGAGTAGCTCAGAAGAAACGGTCCAGGCAATAGTTCGTGGAGGTAGTCCAAAGAAGATGTAAAATTACGGGGGTAGGATTTGTGAAATAGGTAGGTTTTAAGCCGGGAGTGAAAGAGAGAGGAAGTTATAGATGTACAAAGTGGTGAATCATCAGAAGTGACGGTTGAAGGAATAGGTGAGTTGGAGGTAGAAGAACTGGTGCCAGACTGAGGTTTACAAAGAGACAAAGGGAGCTGATACCAGAGACAAGGTGAAGCATAACGTAAGGAGCGATCGGTTATTTTCAGACAGGATGATAAAGGTGGCCGAGCAGAGTAACGACGGATGAACAGCGAGTACTGAAAGGACGTTAAATAGAGATGAGGATAAAGATATTATTAACTGTATTATTAAAAACGAAAAAAGTGGTCAGACTGAGATGACGATAATGCATTATAAAGAACAGACAACTGCACATGTATGTACAATAGCTCTGTGGTGTAGCTCTAAAGTCAGTAACGACAAAGGTGAGTTACCAAGCTGGCCTGCATTCTGTCCAAATGTGTAAACCATATCCTTTGAGCACACAACAGTGTGCAATTGCTGAGTACACACACTGACTATTTTCACACCCTTCAGTATTTTTGAATTCAACTGTATCAAACAAACACAAATTTACACTTTAGCAGTTCACATCTTACCTAGTCACTCTTCATTCAACAGAAATGTTGAATTAAATGTCTGTACATGAAAAGTGGCAGCAAGAACACATTTCTTTACTTAGTAATGTACTTTCAACTATTTTACATTCTTCATCCTTCAAATATAAACAATAAAAAAAGCTCTAAAATCACTATTTACAAGATGTTTTACATCCATGCAATCATTCACTTGTTCAAGGACAGTATTCCAATACTATCTCATCAACTATACTTCTCATTGTTTCTCAATGGTCGCCAAAGTCAGCACTAATCATTAGCATCAAAACCATTTATTGTAGTAGCATCGTGCATTTTCGGCTGCTGGACCAACACTCTGGAATTCATTGCCTGATCATTTGTGGGATCCAGCTGTCGACTCCAAACAATTTAGGCGGAACCTAAAGACGTATCTGTTTGCTGGACATTTGTAGCGTCAGCAAATTAGACATGTTCACATAAATGCACTTTACAAATTGACATTAACTTACTTACTTACATCTCTTTTAATTCATGGCTACGATGCTACTGCATCATATAATATGTCTCACAGAATGTGCCAATTTTTCGTTACATCGACATCACAATAAAAGCTTAAAATGTGCTCCAAGACAAATAGCAGTGTCTGTGTCAATGCCAAGATTTTATTGAAGAAAAGAAAGACATTATTATGTTGGTCTATATAATTCACTTCAAACATAATAATAATAATAATAATAATAATAATAATAATAATAATGTTCGTTTATTAAACTGCTGACATACCGCGCAATTAACAATACAACAGCCGCCACGCAGGGCAGCACTATATACAGAAGGGTTAAGCACGGCTAAATTGCTGCCACACACGGCACACAGCGATTGAATCAACCGCACCGGCTTAACCTCGTGAGCATTCACCAGATGGTGCGACCAGCACACATCCGATAAATTTGCTCACTACTCCACTTATCGACCCCGATAGGATGAAAGGCTGAGTTCGCATTGGGTGGCTGGTTACGTACAGAAATAAAGTGCCGCCTCCAGGAATCGAACCTTGGACACGTCACCCATCCCAGTACTAACCGGGCTCGACATAGAGTAACTTCGTTGATTCGACCAACTCAGTTACCACTATGCCACGCCGCCATGCTGACATGGGTAACTATTATGTTGCATTGTATACCAAATATTATAGAAGTTGGTCAACATTTGTACAAACTACAGCCATATGAATAGGGAAGGGGGGTATTTTTTAAGCCACGGTGTATATAGACAATTCATAATGTGAGAATAATGATGATAAAATTAAAATGAATGAACCACTAGTTTGATTCAATATCAAACTAGTGTTTTCACAAAAAGAAACAGACAAGCAAAAAGATAATAACAGACAGAATGCTTTGAGCTAAACAAATGTTCAAAGTAATTAGGCAAAAGACTGCATCGCCATCTTGCTATCCCTTGCAGCTGCAAATGGATTTGTACGATCTTGACTCCCATCTAATACATGGTTCCTTCAACCCATGTGAGTCAACCCCCCAAACAGTATCTCAATTGGTTCACCCATGTTTTTCAACATACATACAAAGATCACGCTACATTTGACATCTGTAGCATCTTCCCAAACTGCCTTCATGGACTATTGCCCGGACCATTTCTTCTGAGCTACTCGGTTTCAGTTTTTGGTTTTTCCTGATTTTTTCGTTTCTGTGCCATGCGCTAGATTAAGCTGGCCATCTCATCAGCTTTTGAGCGCACGTGAATCTACCATATCGTATCATATTATATCGTATCGTAATAAGCCACATAGCAGCAATAGGCCGCATCACATCTTATGTGCTGCTTGGAAGCGATGCGGCATAAAAATTACAATCTCTGTGTGTGCATACCGGTTTGGGAGCAAGACATTTCTCTACCACAGGTAGCAAACCAAGCGGATGATATGTATTCAGTCCACAGCTGTACAACAAACCGCTGAAACACACCAAACAGTATACAAAATTGTGGGCATGGGCTGGTAACCCAGTGATGGTGGTGACTGGTCAGACTCCGCACCAGCTGCATTCAGTGAGTAAGCGTGTCACAAGCAATCATTGCGGATGGTAGTGCTAGGGTCGCCAGGTGTCTGATTTTTCATCGGACTGTACAGTTTTTCGGCCAAGAGTCTGGTCAAAATTTTTTGTCTAAACTGGACAATAGAATGTCCAGTTTTTTGCTGAGTCTGGCTAGTAACGTCATTTAATGCCCGACTGAGGATTAACGGCATTTAGTGCATGTGCTATTAGCGATATATTGCAATATCAGATATTAACAATATATCGCCCATTCTCCCCATCACTACCGGCCACCCATGAGTGATAGATGACGTAAGCTGATGTCACCTTGATTATGTGTGTAATATTTCGTTGTTTACAGTGTTTTTTATATATGCATTCAGCATAGCATATATGAATGTGGCACTGATCAACTCAAGTGTGGACTGTGTGGTAACTGTCTTGTAAAACAAAATGGCCATAGTGGGACAACAGTTAGTTGCATGCACTCATGCTTAACTCCAGACCCTCAATTTCTTAGACTTTCTACAACATGGGGCTTCAAACTGGAAATCAATCAAGAATGTCCGTTTTTTGTTGCGTTGACCTAACAACCCTAACCTCAACAGATGGCAAACATGCTTCATGGCCAGCAACTCTAACTATGTTGAATATCACTGCTTCGATAATTTTATGGTTTATAAACACCATACTGGGTACTTCCTACACAGAGGTCTTTTAATGAGCAAGTTTACATTTTGAAGGCATTGGGTATGTGCAGTGGTGTCCACCGCATGAGGGCTGTGATGTCACAAGTATGTCATACAGTAATTTGTCACATGCATCAACACTTTAGCATGTAAAGAATTACAATTAACCAGCTGTATTTCTGGTGGCGCAACGGGTAGAGCGTTGGACTTGCAATCAATAGGTCGTAGGTTCAAATCCTACTCCGGACAAAAGCTGTGTAATAACCTCAGGCAAGTTGTTCACACCTATGTGCCTCTGTCACCAAGCAGTATAACTTGGTAACGGCCAATGGGCGGTGATGCTCCGCGGCTGGGAAGTAACTGCAGGCCCGGCAAAAAGTAATGGCAGACTACAGTCATCTGCGGGCTGCCTGTACAGTGGGATCACCTCTGGGTCGAATGCTCGGTAACGAGTATGGGAACCCTTTACCTTTTTATCATTTGCTTACTTTTTACTTAATAACAAAGTGACTGGAAAGAACGTACTCTAACGTGAATAAGTATTTGCTCAAACTGCCTTTAATTGCACCTAATATTTTCAAACTAGCTTTCCACTACACTGCTACTTTATACTTCACTTTGCTGTCAACTGATATCATCATGGATCCGTGTCTACTAATAATCACTGACATGATGGTCGTTAGCTGAATGTTCCAAGTGACACTGAGACTGTCTTTTGCTACACATAACAATTCACATTTTACATGTTAGCACAGTCTCTGCCTTTTTTTACTAAATACTATGTGCAACCGTGTTATTTATGCAATCTCGTTCATTCATTTTCTTCATATTTTGGTTAGTTGGTGTCTCATATATTTTCGTTATAAATTCAAGGTTTGTACAAGTAAACAAATATATCGTACGTCTCCGTAAGAAACACTGTATGATCTTGCGCAGCAGCAACCGCGACACACACTTCATTGTGAAGACTCACAATCAACTGTGGAACCTACAGCAACACACACCACAAGGCCCATGATGACAGTGTCACGGCCACAGACGAGGTATGATTAAACATTCCACATTTACAACGTCCCGTCACAACAGCAGCAGAATGTGCTGCCACCTATTGCCATCAAAACGACCACAAGTCGGCTTTCGTTTTTAGTTTTTCCTTATATTTTTGTTCTGTGCCATGCATTAGATTAAGCTGGCCATCTTGTCAGCTTTTGAGCACACGTATGTCACGTAAATATACTGTATCATATTGTATAGTCTCAATGTATTTTTAACAAAAGTCAACAAAGCATTGTGGTATTTGTTTCTAATTCACTGACCCTGAGGTGCATAAATAGCATGTTTGATGTGTTTGCATAATCTGCATAATATCAATAATGTGATCTATAGATATAGCATAATTATTCTCGAAACTCAATCTCCGGCCACGAATTCATCACATCACATAGCAACAACAACTAGGCTTAACTGAAATCGATTTCACCTTTCATTTTTTAATGAAAAAATACACATCCAGCTACTAGCTGTGCACATGTCAAAAATTTGCAAAAATGATAAGAGGGGTGTTTTTCAAGGCCTACCAGAACCTAACAGGGCGTGGCTGTTAGGTAACCGCAGTCTAACTCCGGTAGCTTCTGGTAGGCCGCTGGTATACCAGGTCACATAAATTATTCCACATAAGGAAAGTAGGGGGCGTGGCACAGTAGGTTTGGTAGGTTCTGGTAGGTCTTTGAAAAACACCACTAAGATAACATTATATCGTCTGTAATGGTGTAGAATGGCCATTTTATGGACACACAAAAAAACTATGCCCATAAAGACTAGCATCAGATGTTTCTACGGTGGCGGCCATCTTAGTTGGTGCTCACAAAGGTGGCTTCAGGTTGATTGGCAAGTGCTGACCGTTATAGGTC
>Ga0209780_1001066_pt1 | contig 17158 bp, 19 predicted proteins | sample WorMetexBAHAMAS2_FD_187384 | JGI IMG/M metagenome (GOLD analysis project Ga0209780, IMG submission 187384) | Marine gutless worms symbiont microbial communities from Max Planck institute for Marine Microbiology, Germany - Inanidrilus exumae... | ecosystem: Host-associated > Annelida > Digestive...
ATATTTACAACAATCTACATTTTCAATTATTTTACCATTTATGTACAAATTATATCCTTTCATATCCTTATGGCTAGGACCAAATATACTGTAACATGAGACCTGCTATATTACGTCGACTCTGTTGAAGAGTCAACCTAAACAACTAACAACTAAACACACATACAGTACCACAAATATCGACAACAATGACTTATAAAACATAAAACATTTACACACAAACTTCACGTATTTAGCAAAAATTAGCATCATCCACACTTACTCTTTGATTTGTTTCATCTTCGCTTTGTCTGATATATCGACAGAATCAGTCACTGTTTCGGCTTTCTTCCTAGCCTTTTCCAGCCGTTTTAACATCTGAAAACATATTTACAGACTTGCTACTGTAGACAAAATTTCATGGAAAAAATGATGAAATCATTGTTTCTAATTCACACTTTAGGATTTGTTATTCAAAGACTTTCTTTCTTCATTCATCTCCAAACTCCTGATGGGTCTTGCATTCTTTATGCTGGTTCTTCTATGCTAGTACCAGAACAAGGTGTCGCCCTAACGGAACGTAACACTACTGGCCCGCCGTGCAGTGTCGCCGCGGAGCTATAATCAGACCGGCGGTGGCATGATGTCATCGCCAGGCCTGTGAGGGTGAAGCCACCTTCAAATTGGCCGTAGAGTGTTACAAACCACGACGACAGTCGCCAGCGACCGTTACTAGTCTGGCCCCCTACATTATGCATAATCAAGCCAGTAACAACTAGAAGCCAGCACTCATAAGAATGCAAAAACACACGCCAACGCTGTTTTCAGTGCCTTGCCCTTGGCCTGAAATCAAAAGGATGAAAATATTTATACATAATAAATTGTACTGTGCAGCATTCTGCTGAACTATCTTTAGTGCACCTGAAATTAACAGCACTAACTTTGCGCTTCTTTCTGGCTTTTGCTTCGGCAACTTTCTTAATCGGCGCAGCATCAATTGCTTTCTTCTTGGCTTTGTAGGCTTCTATCTGCTCCTGAAAAGTATACACACACCATTCTAAGAATTAAAACGCTACAATGTATTTCTAAAGATCAGCTCAGTTAAACCCTTCACATAACACTCTGCAAACCAGAAAGCTCTCATTCAAGATTACACTTTAATATTTTTCCTCGATAACTCTGAACTTCGACCTATGACCTTGAACTTTTAACATGACCTAGATAGTGTCAGGGCAAGCCAGCACGCCAAATATACAGGTCAAAGGTCATTTTGTTGAAAAAGTTATTGTCCAAAAAACAGCCACACATAAACACCTGACTGACTGCTCTACCGGGTCCACTAAATTGGTCGGTCAGTAATCTTTTATAGTATACATGCAGTAACGTGAGCATCCACACGTAGAGGATATGAGAATTCATCCCCGATACGTTACACGGGTTATTTAATACTGGTCACACTGCCTCTGCCCTCTTCCATGTTGTTAGGCCGCATCACAGCAATAGCTACATGCAGCTTATTGCTAGAGATGGAGTAGTGTGATCTGTCTGTGTGTGTGTCTGTCTGTTGGTTACGTTCGATTGCCCTGCAAAAATAGCTGAACCGATCGAGATGCTGTTGGAGGGTAAACTTGTGTGGGCCCAAGGAACCATGTGTTAGATGGGGGTCGAGATCCCCCACAATAAGAGGCAAGTTGTCAGGCCCATTAAAATGAACTGGGAGTCTCTGCTGTGAAGTATGCAGCAAGGGAGATCATTCAATCCTCAATAACGGCAGCACAGTGAAACTGCTGCAGCTGACTGCAATGCTTCGGAGAGGTCAGTGTCACAGTACACTGTCCCGTGAAAAAATAACTGTTTCAAAGACCAATCAAATTACCAAGCGAATGCAGTAATATGAATCTTTGACAGTTAAGTCTAACACCAGCTCAGCAACTGCTAAAAACCAAACCTGAATTCAAAACTGTCAATAGGTAACAGTGGCACAAATATTAGAGTGCCAAAAATTTTCTACCTACCAGAAGAGGTCCCTCCTTTCCATAGGTGAAATTCAGACCCCCCAGCTAACACAAAGTGGTGGTGTTCTGTGGTAAACCTCACACCAAAACCAGATCAATCCTTGTAGGCGTTTAGCTACAATATATTAACGTCACTGACACATAGACAGACATCACTAACCATACAAAAAGCCAAACCATTAATGTGATTGGCCGATAACTTACTTTGGTAACAGGTCTTTCAATACGACAGTGCTTTCTCTCGTCTTCAACAAACCAATCTGGCAAGCCTTCCTCGTCACCATATGTATTCCTTGACATTAACATCACACAACATTGATTGAGTTAAGGTTTTATGTCCCACCCGACACAAAACAGGTCATTTTGGAGACATTCTTCCCAGCCAATGTCTTGGCGAAGTACTGAAAAATAAAGCAAACACAACAAAGCAAACATGCATCCGTAACATAATATACTACAACATAAAATGAACCCAAAAAACTAAAGCCAGGTTTGGTCGTCTCCTACAACCTCCTGACTGGAGAGTGCCTATTCTGGTTTCTGCACTTTATAAATTTGTCACTTACTTACTTACTTAGACAGTTACCCACTTACTTACAGCCCCGGGACAAACATGGGGCACATTAGGCAACATTATAGTTTACAACAACGCTTTCAAAACTGCAAACGGCACTAGAAAAGACTCATGGTAAAACTGAAAGGTGATGTATGTACATTTTTAAGTATTAGGAAAAAAGAACAAGGACCAGGTGAGGATTACAGGTGACAGTTATCTGATACACGGCAACAAACCTGGCCAATGAAAGTGCAGTATGACGTAAAACTAGAGAACTGAAATGAGCATTATCGAATAGATAATTCAGTTAACGCTGGAATATAGAACTGCCCGAAAACTCAATAACTACAACGACAGTAACAACGGCAACCACTAAAACAGTAAGTAAATTTACTGACCTGTGATAGGACATGTCGATAAGTTCTCGACGACGTTTTCTAGACTTTGTCAGTTCTTCACCAACGGCAAGTTCAAGTGGCGTCAACTTGATGGGCGGCTTTCCAGCTATCAACGTAACAATCACTAACTGCAGTGTTCAGAAACACGTTATCAACTGGATACTATCTGACTGAGTATTCTGCATGAAAAACGTACGGTACGTATGAAACATCAGCAAGTTTTGTAGATGTAGAAGCTGCTATAATCGTCAGCATCATTAGATGGCAAATTTGTTTACACAAACACACACACGCATGAGCGCTGCATGCATACATGCTCATTTTTTATAACTGGACTTTGTTTCCCGAGTTACGTCAGACTGGGCCTCGCCCACAAGGTGAGCATTTAGGGAGAATTGTAAGATTTCTCACATGCTGGATGCCCTTTGTGTCCCAAACTAACAGTGATAAAGCAGTGAAAGGAACCTGAAGCAGTGACTCCAACCAGGACGCAACAACGTCTGCGATTATTTATGTATGAAAAAAATTACAACATTGTCAGCTACACCGTATCAATAAATCCATCCATCCATCCATGCATCAGAGTAGAATGAGGAAAAAAAAGAGGAGGAGGAAGAACAACAACAACAACAACAACAACAATAAGAAGAATAAGAAGAAGTTAGCATATCAAAATCCGTTAGTTTCAGTCTGCTTTCAACAAAACCTAGCAGCTAACCCAGCACCTCTATTCATTAACATTTAAATAATTACGGAGATTTATAAATGTCTTTACTTACTTATCGGCAAAACTCACGTGGCCTGAAGCAAAAAAAACTGCTACAAGGTCCTAACTGGACATCGGTATTATGCAACTCAATTTTATATCGGCAAAACTCACATGCTGTTGCAGCAACTGAACTGGAATTTTTCTTGTCTTTTCCGTGTTCACTTTCAGTTTCACTTTCATCTGCAATCTCATCTTCGTTGTTGTCACTATCTGTTAAAACACAATAAAAACATGCAGAAAAAATACTTGCAAACAAAACAATTATTATTGACAACTTTAGTGGTCCAGGTAAAGCACTTGACCCAGTGTGCATGTGTGAGTCTGGATTTTGAATAAAATGACTACTGAGACAGAAATATGGCATACTGGTTCATCTTAACTGTATCTAGGTCAAGATCAAAGGACAAATTCATAGGTCAAAGTTCAAGGTCACACAATAAAAATTTTCATTTTTCGACCATGGATGCATGTTATGTGGTGAGTCGACTGTAACCAAAAGCAGACTTGAATTTAAAACTGTAAATAAGTAACAGCCATGGTTGTTTGTGGAGTGACCACGAGACAAGAGCTTTCTATTTTAACCAAATTTCACCTAAGTTACGAATAACCAATTTGACCAACTTTGCATTTGATTCAGGCATTGCATTCACTTATTTACATACTACCTGCTTCAATGCTGTTCATTCATTAAGAGCTAAAAGTTTTAAAGAACTTGATGCTGTTTGTAAGTACTTTTCCATTATTTTTCTGTTATGGTTCCATGCAGTAGCTTTCTAGCATATGTTATGCATTCTATCATACTTGATCACATTATACTAATTTACACATTTTCTAAACAATAAAAAGGCTATGCAAATACTGCAATGCACAATAAAGGTGGACGAAGAAAAGATGAGGCCAAGCCACCGCATGTAGTTAATGTTTTTTGTTTCACTCACTGCCTTAAAACTGTTGACAGGTTTACCTGAAAAAAAGTCATTAAAATGGAAGCAAAGAAACAAATAAATTAGCCCTGTACTGGATTGACGGTCGACTGTTCACAACTGACGTTTCTGCCAACTTCAAAGTCACGTGACACAAAAACAAGACCAAATATCAAAAATTCGGCCCAAACAAATGAGGATATTGTGCTGTAGTTTAAGAATCTGTCGTCAGTTGCCAGCTCCCATCATAAATGGTGGAGGAGATAGCTGTTGAAAATGGCCGGATTTGCAACTTTGAATGGCTCATGACCTTGACCATGGATCGGGTCATACTGCATACCGTCGTGCATCACTCATCGACCTCTACATACACTGTCGAAAATGCGTTTAGTATAAGCACGTGTTTACGTCTAAACACGTTTAAAATTATGTTCTTAGGTGGAACATGTTTAGGGTTAAAACACGTTTAGGCATAAACATGTTCCCAGCTAAACATGCTCCATGCTTAAATGTGTTCCCAGCCTAAACATGTTCTCAGCCTAAATGTGTTCCCAGCCTAAACATGTTCTCAGCCTAAACACCTAAACACGTTTAGCCATGTTCCCAGCCTAAACATGTTCCATGCTAAAACACGTTCACAGTCTAAACGCGTTCCCAGCCTAAACACGTAAACACAATCAGAACACGTTTGGCCCCAAACACGTGGCAGAAATTGTGTTTAGGATTGTGTTTAGAATCTAAACACATTTTTGACAGTGTACATGCCAAATTTCATTGAAATCAAAAAACTTGTTTATGGATGGACGGACGTACGTACGCACGCACATACGGACGGATGGACATTTGAGACCAGCTATATTAGGAACGTAAAACGGAGTAAGAATGGTTAAGAACAATTAATAACAACGTAATCACAACCACATCAAAATTACACTTGCATTAAGTATATTCATGCGAAACAAACCATCAGAGAAATCATCGGGAGTTTTTGACGGCTTTACTGGAACTATTTCAAACTCGGCATCATCGTCGTCTTTTACATCAGCAAATACTTCCTGTTTACAACACACAGTAAATTGTTCCATCAAATACCAGCAAACAAAAATGTGTATCTTTTGTGAACTGCACAACAAGGTATTCAGATGCATACAATAATGTTAGTTAGTTGGAGTTTAACATCCCTTTTCAGCACAAATATGGCTATATCCAAGACGAAAGGTCAGGGGTGAAAAGCTATGGCTACCCAATAAAAAAAGGCCAGCGATATATTAACCTCAACCCTGGCTGCCTTTTTGTTCAGCAGCAACCCAAAAAGGGAAAGAATTGAGAGGCTCATTTAAATTATTACGCTAGCATCTACAACAGGGGAAGACAACTATCACACCGCAAGGCAAAACTAAATCAAATACAACAATAAAGCATGCATCCTAAACTAAAAAAATACATATATCACAAAATCAACATACAAAAAACTAAAGCCAGGTTTAGTTGCCTCCTACGACATCCGGTCTGGAAACAAAGTGAGACTATTCTGGATGAAAAAGCAAGAAAATAGATGAAACAAGTACGAAAGGAAAAAGAGAAAAGTAAAAGACACTAAAGGACAGAGTAGGTGTGCAAGTGAAAGGATAAGAAGGGAGGGGGAGTGTCTTGAACCCACACAATAATGTACAGTATTAAAAGTTAAAACAAGAATATTCACTTCACTACTGCACATTAAACGCATGCTATCAAACTGACAACAATTTTATCAACATCATCACCTCACTTATCAGTACTATCACAATTAAAATTATTTACACAACAAAGCCGACTGGACTACCTTGCTAAACCAGGTGTTAGTTGTCGATTTATGTGCTGCTGCGTTTAAATCCAAAAGTAGCGGATTTCTCTCCGATGTATTCTCAGATTCCATTGAGCTACAATGACACAACACTAGTGTATTTTAACTGAAAATCAAAATTTTAAAGAAATATTAGTAGAAATACAACAATTAAAACTGATAATGCATTAAAAATCTATCAACGGTCAGTGGTAAGTTTTTACATTCAATGGTGTATAAGGAATCAAAATCAGTTTCTTCCTTCATACTTCTGTATTCAAAACAAGGCGCAGTGTCTGCAATTATCTCTCAGGTCCTGTTTTCGCTGACAAGGTTCAACCTGACACAACTTCAGAAGAGAAGAAAAGTAGAATAAGAAAATTTTGCATAGACTGCAGGTCCGTTGTGAGGAAGCTCATACCCTTTTGCGGTGTTTTGAGCCAGTGAAAATTGTTAGACTCAATTAAGCCAGGATATGACCGACGTCGGCCAAATAGCTGGCTCAGTTAGCTGCCAGCGACTTTAACCAACCAGATCAGTATGCCAGCAGTTCCATCTCTAGCAGTGGCCAAAACCAGCTGCAGTACTGATTGTGTCTACCCACTGAGGATGGCCAGGCTGAGTTGTCACAGGTGGCTGGTTACATACCAAGGTGGTATGCCCGCCCAAAGACGGTCACCCATCCCAGTAGTAATCGTGTTCCACGTAGAGTAACTAAATTGATTCGCCCAAAGCCGCTACGCCAAACCATCAACCAGAAAACAACACCGACCAAACAGAATCTGAGTGTGCATGGTCAGTGTCTCAAATAACGATGCTCAGAGAGCAGATAAAAGAAAAATTAAGTACCACATTTGCCAAAGACCAAAATTATTGGCACGAAATACAAACTTTATCATAAGAGTCACTGAAACGTCTTCGACAACAAAGAGATGCACATACCAATAATGTAACAATGTGTCGAACTAATGGGACGTAACATGACTGGCCTGTCGTGCAGTGTTACCGTGGAGCTATAATTAGACTGGAGGCGGCATGATGTCATCGGCTGGCCTGAGTGGGTGAAGCCACCTGCAGGCCTGCCGTGGTGTGTTACCAGACCCCGACTGACAATGACAGACGCCAGAGAGCAAAACAATACTGGCCTACTACATTATGTGTAGGCAGGCCAGTAATAAACAGCTGACAGACTGATATCTTCAACTTATTCTGGATTCATTACCAAAATGCTATTAAAACTAATACTTGAAAGTCTTGAACATGATATACATCGAAAGCCGGCAGTGAGGATTTGTTAACAGACAGTCTTATTTTCAAGAACTGCAGCTTAAAATTCAAGGACTTTTCAAGTACTGTCAAGGACCTCAGGTATTTTAAGCACTTTCAAAGGTATTGAATTTTTAAGACTGAGATGTCAAGTATTTGTCAGTATTTCACAAGCATGCTATGAACACTAACATCCCTATAGCTACTCTAGCAATCAAGCACCAACGAGTGGCAATACAATAACACAACGATACCTACACATCATCATCATTTTCTGGTTCTTCATCTGCTGCTGAATCACTACCATTCCCTTCATCATCATCATCATCGTCATCATCATCATCAACATCGTCATGTCGGCTATACTGCACCATATCACGATGACCCGTGCCACGTGGAGACGCATCCTTTTCTTCAACTTGGTCATCTGGCATATCAGCCACCTCAACAGCATCCAAATCCTAGCAACACATACATCATTTATACAAACTTTAACTAATGCAGAGTAGCATGATGAAAGTTGTATAACATTCACAACAAGGCAATCGTAGCTATCAGACTTCTCCCGCAGTGTGCAATCCCCCTTTCATGGCCGACAATAGACTCTTCCAACACTTGCAATCAAGCGGCTGCCCGTGGTGTGCGGGCTGCTGCATGAACCAGTTGAATTCGCAATTCATCGGAATGCTAGGCTTGTTGGACACGCTTTCCTCCAAAAGTGCTCCTTCCCCTTCAGGGATCGTCACCCCCATGTAACAGAGATACTCGACCAAGCCCACTCATCATCCAAAACGACATGTCGATCGGATCAGCCGTATCTGTATGGGTACCACATGCTATGCTGTACAAATGTACAATGCATTGTCCATGGGGAATTGGTTCAGGTAGAGTACTTGACCTGCTGTGTGTCTCTCTATGTCCAGGTTATAACTTTGGAGCTAGACCACCTCTTGACTTATGTTATCTGGCATGCTGGTTCACCTTAAAATTATCTAGGTCAAGTTCAGAAGTCAAGGTCACATGTTGAAGTTCAAGGTCACAGGAGGAAAATATTCGTTTTCAGCTATGGTAATGGATACATTCTGAATTGCCAGCGAGCAGCACCAAATGTGTAAACAAAACTTACACAAGTACGTCAGTGGGACTGACCTATATCCACACATGCCAATCCTACGTCAACATGCCGCGCGATTTCACGAACGGCGCATTTCCAGCGTGATGTTTATGCCGGCGCATCTCTACGTATGTTTATATGCGGGTGGGCGTAACCCGCACGCTCGCCAATTCTAGGCTTCTGGGGGAGCAAAGTTCACAAAAACTGCTACATTCCCTGCCTTGGACACCGATGAACCACCGAGAAAAATTTGACGCTGTTAGCTTTATCGTTGGCGGAGAAATCCATAACCATACAAACACACAGAAAAAAAACAAACACACAAACACACAGTAAAGGATATATCCACACCTTGCCTATCGGCATGTGTGGATAACAATTTAAAATGCCTAATTACTGTTGAGTTCTTTGTGATACAGTGGTCGATGCGACCACACATGAGGGCTTTCCAGTTATTACTGTCAATTGCTGGATCTTGAAATAGACATCAGTTTACCTTGCAGCTGCGCAGCGACCGAAGACTGAACATTTCATTGTCGTTGCTAACTTCAATCTGATCACCGGGAATCACCATCTTGAGACTCATCTTGTCTCGAAGTTTCCTCTTCTCTCTCATCACCTTCTTTCTTTTCCTGAAAACACCAACCAGAAGTGCCGGGATAGCTGACAGTGGCAAAGAAAAGTCGACAGTTTTGTATATTCAATATGATAAATATACGAAACATAAACAAAAACAAACATTAGTCATAGTCCACTGGAATCACAGATCGACTTTACGGATGTAGACGTTCTGCAAATTTTCCAGCCTCCTGGGAGGTCTCCCTTTCCATGGGCAGATCAAAACCTCCACGTAATACAAACTCGTTGTCCTCCGTGGTAATTGTAATAATAATAAATCCAGTGAAACATCTACCACCCTCTCCGTTTGCACCATTGACAGCACTTCACCAAAGCCCGTAGAAATAACCACCAAGAAATATTGACCAATCAACTGCCAGAATACATTCAGTGAACGTGTGACCGGTCCGTTGCCCATAACCTTTGCTCAAACAGGGTCAACTGTGAGAAGCAAATTTAAAAAAAAATAGCCAAAAATATTAGAACCTGTGACCAATGGCGCAGCAGACCAGCACGCTCTGCATCACACAAAGGAAGCACTCAGCAGGGTTGATTGGTTAACTGATTTAAGATTTTATGTCTCACCCGACACAAAATAGGACATTTTAGAGACGTTCTTCCGAGCCAATCTCTTGGCTTAGTATTGAAAAACTAAATCAAACTCAACAAAAGCAAACAGGCATCCGTAACAAAATACTCTTCTGCTTTCATAATGATACACTCTGGGTATGATTAAACAATTCTAAAAATAAAAGTCCATGGGGTAGCATGCCTTTGCCAAGTGATATATCTGGACAAAACTTAAAATGGCTCAAGTAACAACAGTACTTTCCACATGAAACATCAAGATAAAACCATCAGAATATTTGAATGTGCTTGGTATGCAGACACCAATGGCTTTGGATTATACCACCAAAGGGAAAAATTTCCCAAATTTCCCTTAATTTTCCCCAATACCACAACATTACATTTTGTGCCCATGGTAGCGTAAGCTGGACCATTATCAGGATTGCTTTTTCACAATATACCAGCACGTATAACATACACTGAAAGCAAGATTCGAAAACTTATAAATATATAACAACAGATACAATAAATTCTAGCATACGAATAACAATTCACAAGCATATAATGAATCAACATCTGACTTTTTCAATTCCATTTCTTTCTCAGCTTGCAATCGACGAATAATTTCTGAGTCACTATTGTCATCATCATCATCTTCGTTCTTAACATCTGAAGCACTTGCAGCTCTGTCGAGTACCACACATACATAAACAGATACCGGTTCAACACACGTGGCTGTACTAGGGAGTAAATGAAATCAAGCATACCTTAATAACAATAATACAACATTTAAATATCACCCCACAGTCGGGGGATATAGAGGACCTGGTGGCCTCAGGTTAAGACTGTCTAAACAAGTAGGTATTGAGGTGTTGTTTAAATGTTGGTAGAGAAATGGCAAGCACAAATGTCGGAAGGTAATGAGTTCCTGGTTGTTGCAGCTGCCACTGAAAAAAAAACATCTTGCGAGGCCAGTATGTACTCCGAGTACAGTCAGCAGTGGAGGCAACGGGGCAGAAAAGTAGTTGGCTTACCGAAAGTTGGAAGGTGTCGAGTTCCTGGATGTTGCAGCTGCGACTGAAAAGGCACACCTTGTGACGTCAGTACGTATTCCTGGTACAGTCAGCAGAAGGGAGATCGGGGCAGAGTAGCTGGCTTACCAAAGGATACAGAGGAAGGTGAAATGACTAAAAAACCAGCAACGGGAAAAAACAGACTGAACATACTCAGTGATTTAGCTAAAAAAAGTAAGCTGAGTGCAAAAGTAGAGCCGACTGGAAAGGGTAGCAGGAACTGAAGAGAGCTGAAGTCATGTATCTGATTCTCAGCAGGTTCGTGGACAATGATGATGATGGATTATTTTTCCAGGTGGACTGGGGGAGGGTTAAGTGGTTGTCCCCTAAATCTCAAAATACAAAATGGTGCAAAACATTGTGTGACTGGTACCTTTCGGGGTCAACTGTGGCACCAATCTCTTGTCATCATCATTTCTACATCATCAGTTGCTGAGGCAGGGACATTACTCAGGACTTTCAGTCAGTAATGTCAGCATCCAGAACCCACACACATGAAATACAATAAGTTTACTAGTTCTAGACATTAATAAAATGACTCAAACTTCAAGTTGGCAGTAACCATTGGCAGTAATATTGTCATTTATAACACATACTAGTCAACAAATAAGTACGTGCACGAGACACTAACGGCACATTACTGTCTTCAATATGCTTCTGTGAGACCTCTTTCATCTTGGACCTCCAGTTTGCCAGACTTCTACAATCAAACAAAAACATCACATCATCTTGTTCACCTGGCGACTGTTTGCGGCTCCAATCCAGGCTTTCATACCTGAACAGGTGTGCATTATAGGCACATCACACACGTGGACTGGGCACACGCTAAGCAGTGTGCATCACACAGTATGTCCGAAGGACTATTAAAGACAAAGTCAGTCATGCAGCACTGACAAGGCAAGATTCGTAGAAACAAGGACTGCAGCAAAGCCACTCTGCCCAATGTACCACAGCTGCTTAGCACTCTACTTGATTGATTGATTGATTGAGTTAAGCTTTTACAGCCCAGATTACATAAAATAGGTCATTTTGGAGACATTCTTCTCAGCCAATCTCTTGGCTTAGTACTGAAGAAACTAAATCAACACAAAAACAAGCAACACAGGAATAAACCGATCTAAGCTAACATAAAAAGCACATAAATGGTAAACCTAAGCAAACATACAAAAAACGTAATCTAAATCTAAACCAAAATGCAAATTTAAGAACTGTTCACATGTGTGTGCATATCATTGTGCACAAGTGTCATACACAATACAGCACAGAACAGTTTGGATTATTTTCCCTCCTAACCTACAGACCATCATAAAAGCTCAGATGCTATCTATTGGAGGGGAGGGGAAGCTTAGTAGTCTACTGAAAGCAGCTGTGAGTCTAGCAGAAACATGAAGCATACTTGAGGGCTGGCTTGCCAAGCACCTTGACATCAAAGCAGAATTCACGAATTTCATCAGTTGACAGCGGATGACGTGCAATTATGTCATTGTCAAGCACAATCTACAACAAAGCCATATTTTGATAATAATAATAATACACACAATTCTATGCTGCCATAAGGCCGTAACTTCAGATAACTTAAAACCAATCTTAGCTAGGGGAAGTCACAATTCTCAGGTGTTATACTAAACCGCTGTACAGCCCCTTGTTTAAGGTGGCTGCTAATATTTTATAGGAAATTAAAAAGTTTTTAATTTTAAAAATTCAATTTGAATAACATCTTTCCGTGTACAGTATAATTACATAATAATAGGAAAATAAAAAATTCTAGATTTTAGAAATTTCTATTACATTGACAGCCAGAATTCATGTAGAGCTATAATTAGACTAGTGATGTGAAACAACAATCGGTTTACCGATAATCGCTTTAAAAACGATAATCGGTTTCAGAAATCCGAAGCCGATTATTGAATTTTTTTACTCAACTGTACATTTGTTCACGAATGTTTATTTTGCGTGAAATAAGATAACTCTGTAAAAAAAATAGTACAGTCGACGGTAATGAGGGTAAGACACCTGCTAACACGTTTTAGTGTCGGCTATATGTCTTTCAACATAATTACGAAAAATACGTCATGTAGTTCATCAAGTGACGCCAACATGGGACTTTGTATATGCCTGGCCTGTGCAGCGTTCATCTGTAGTTTCAAATAATAACGACATTTCAATTATCGGTAAAAAACCGGTTTCAGCAAATCGATAATCGGTTGTAAAAAAATTCGGTTTTTACATCACTAAATTAGCCTAGAGGCGGTATGACGTCATCGAAGGCCTGCCGTGGAGTGTTACAGAACCCCACAGACAACAACGACAAACGCCAGAGAGCAAAAAACAATAATGGCCCCCTACACTATGTGTAGGCGAGCCAGTAATCAATATTAATCACGTAACGACTACAAAAATAACAAACTTGTGACTCTGTCACAACTACTGCCAAAACGGTCAACAGAAATCTTTTGAATTACATAGCTTAACTGTCATTATGACCACTCTGTAGGTAAAGTCCTTCAAGGACCATTGGGGTAACAACGATCTCCAGTTTCCTAGGCAGACAGCACGCAGGTGATTTAGTCATAAACCCAATAGTAGGCTGCCATTACTTCCCTGCAGAAAGGCCCACAGTTACCTTCCCAGCCTTAGAGCGTCACCGTCCTCGGCCAGTACCAATTTATACTGTTTGGTAAACAGAGGCACACGTGAACCACTTGCCCAGGATTGCTGCATAAGACGGCCTCGGATCAAAACAGTGACCTCCAGATCGTTAGTCCAACGTTGTGCCACCAAGCTACGCCACTCTCTAGGAAGTATAGAATTCCCCGAGATTTTCACTCAGTTGCCGAAGCACTAGGCAACCAGGTAAGATGCAGTGTACCAATCAATCATGCACAGAGCTTCACTTGTTGGTCAATTTTGAAACGTTGTAAACAAACGGTAACGAGATACCACGTAATCAGCGAAATAGTAGTCCTGGCCACCCGGTCCGTGCAGACCTCTAGTCTAGTTTCCTCTCACCTGGACTATTATAACTCAATTTTGTTTGGTACCTCTGTCTCTAACCTCCGTAAAGTCCAAAGAGTCCAAAACGCTCTTGCTAAAATAGTACTCAACAACTCATCACTACCATCCATGACCGCTCTCTGCAACTTCATTGGCTCCCTGTTAAGCAACGCATCTATTTCAAAATCGCTACCTTAACTTACCATACTCTCCAATCTGATCCCCCCTCATACCTCTCATACCTCATCAATCTCAACGCTCCTTCAAGACTTCTCTGCTCTTCTTCACACAATCTACTACACGTTTCTTTCACCACCACTGCCATTGGTCGTAAAGCCTTCAGTTTTGCAGCTCCAACAGTTTGAAATTCCATCCCACTCAGTATCAGGCAATCACCATCTATTGGCTCGTTCGAACATCATCTCAAAACTCATTTATTTACCCTCCCCGGCTAGTCCATTTTCCCAACCAGCGACACCAGCGCCTCCGACTCGAGCATGCTTGAATTTGTGTGCTATACAAATTTTGTAATAATAGCAATAATTATTATGCATATACCTGCTACTCAGCGGTAACAACACTGCCAATTTCAACGTAACATGGTGGATGTATTGTATGTGCTCTCTCTAGTTCTCCTAAGTTTTCCATGTCAATGATAATGAGACACAAAAGTAAAAGTAAATGTCCCAACCTCACCTCAGTACAGTTAGCAAGAAGTTGCCAGTGATTGTCAGCTGCAACGTACTTGGACGCTAAGAGTTTGTTTTCTAATGTGTAGTTACCAGACGGGTAACCTTCCGCCTTCCTGCAAAACACTTTCTTATTTTAAAACAACACAGAACAGCAATTAAAACAAAACATATTATGTAGAAGTATTTTAAAGCACTGCCCAAATACACAATTTTTCCATGTCATCTATTTCTCCTTCATTCTTTCTCAACTGAATCTGACCAGTGCAATATAAATGACTAATTTACATTCTTAAAGTCTTCTTTTGTAAAACAAAACATGTGACCAACACAAACCGCTTCACTTTTTCCGGATGAATAAGATTAATTCCACTGGAGTCAGGTTCCATCTGAACCTCACTGAATACGTATTTACTGTCGAGGAACTTCGGATCGATCTTGTCTGGCGCCAAATAATTCTGACAGACGACAAAGATCTCGGCCGATTCATTTCTCGACGCCTGTGGCTTCGTTGCAAACACTTTTCGGAATAGCTGATGAAAAACCCACAGCAGCGAATTATAGTCTTTGGAGCGGAACACCTTTGTGACGAACCAGCCGCCCCTGCGCAGAAATTCTGTTGCCAGCTTAAGTGCTTTCAGAGTCAGTACAGCTGAAACAAATGATACAGCAAACATCACGACTAATGTAATGAAGGAATTCCTTTCATCAGTATAAGAGGGAGTAGCATGACAGTTCAATGGCCAGAAAAATTCATGTGCGGCATCCTTATAACACACTCATGAGTTTTAAACAGAAATGCCAGCCACATCCGTCAGACCAAAATGACATTAAGATAGATTTACCAATCAGGGTCAGTGCTTTGCGTTTCCTTCAGTGCATTGACACAGCTGCTTGGCTAACAAGGAGGACAGCTGGCCGATAAAAACCAGTGCCACTTATACCCCAATGGTTTTATTACAAATAAACTGAAGGAAGAAAAATGAGGGAAACTGACCACCCCAAAAGTCACCTGAAAAATAACCATTATAAATTAGCCCCGTGAGGGACTGGTGGTCAACTCTTCACAACTAACGTTTATGCCAAGTTCAAAGTCACGTGACATAAGAACTAAGACAAATATAAAAAATCTGGCCATATCAAATTTAGATATTGTGCCCTAGTTTAAAAATCAGTGGTCAGTTGCTAGCGCCCATTGTAAATGGCGCAAGAGATAGCTTTTAAAAATTAAAGAATGTCCAACTTTCAAGGGCTCATGACCTTGACCTAGGGTCAGGTCATACTGCATACCATCGTGCATCACTTGTGGACCTCTACCTACATGCCAACTTTCATTGAAATCAAAGAAAATTTTTGTGTACGTATGTATGTATGGACATTTGAGACCCACTTTAATAGGTCGACTCAAAAGAGTCGACCTAAAAATGGATGCATGAGTGTTATTATTCATTTCAATGATGATCATTGATCACGATGATGATTATTATTATTAGGTAGAATAGCAAGCACTGCATAAGATGCAGGCTATTGCTAGAGACAGAGTAGCGTCACGTAGTGGGTGTGTCTGTTGGTCATGTTCGCTAGCCCCGCAAAAACGTCTGCACCAATCAAGATGCCATTTTGCATGCTGACTTCAGTGGGTCTTAGGATCCACACATTACATTGAGCTTCAGATCCTCCAAGAAGAATGGGCAATTTTATGGGTTGTCCAGCCCATTCAAAAGCATTGGGAGTCTTGCTACGGTGTATTGGCATAACAAATTGGCACAACTAATTAGATGCCGTTTGGGGGGTGTGACTGAAATGGACCAAAGGAACCATGTATTACATGGGGTCAAGATCCCCCATGGAAAGGCGCAATTTTAGGCAGTTGTCCGGCCCATTCAAAAGCACCTACTGCTGCGGTGATCTCAGAAAAGGGATCACTTGATTATCTATAACGGGATGCAGCGAAAGGGACAATCAAATCCTCAATAACGGCACAACATGCGTTGCGACCTTTCTTGGAAAGTCTTTAACCAATTGCCACTATTATCAAAACCTGCGAAGCAGGTTTGGTATTGAGCGTTACGCGTATACTGAGAGCCACATTGGCCAGATTCCGTGTGTATGTATGTGATCAAACTCCTCCCAAACCACTGAACCGATTTGCATAAAAATTATACCAGCAAATAGAGCATTTTATGCTGATTGCTATAGGCTACTTAGATTTGAAATATTTACCAAATACGATGAATATTTTGTTATCGAGAGAACGCCGTTTTTGAACCAGCATAGCTTCGCCACAGCGCCGTAGCGTCGATAGCAACAATAATGTTAATGACGTCACAGCTGAGTGACGTACGCAGTCTATATATATCTGTGGGGCAGACGTC
>Ga0209780_1001067_pt1 | contig 17153 bp, 13 predicted proteins | sample WorMetexBAHAMAS2_FD_187384 | JGI IMG/M metagenome (GOLD analysis project Ga0209780, IMG submission 187384) | Marine gutless worms symbiont microbial communities from Max Planck institute for Marine Microbiology, Germany - Inanidrilus exumae... | ecosystem: Host-associated > Annelida > Digestive...
GGGGGGGGGCGGAAAAGGGAGATGCATGAGCGTGCGAGCTCATGTAAGCCACCTCAGCTACAGATATTCGCGTGGTCACACACGGTGACGTATTGAGCAGCCTTGCGTCCCACAAGCCCTTTGGACAGTTCAGAACAAATTGTTAACTGAAAAATCGACGAATTCATATAATTTCACGAGTCACATACAGTGGACAATCGTGAGTGAAGAACGAGATTTGAATGTCGAACCAGAAGTAATTCCTGAATGGAAGATCGATTAAAAACAACCAGTGGTCAAATAATTTTGACAAAAGGCCGCATCGCAGGGCGAATTTTTCACGGGGGACAACGTAATATGACACCGACCAGTCTGGAGCATTGCAGTCGGCTGCAGCAGTCGCTCAGTCCTGCCGTTATTGAGCACCGAATGATCCCTTTTCTGCATTCACCGCAGCAGAAACTCCCAATGGTTTTCAATGAGCCGGACAACCCCCAGTTGGGGAATCTCGACCCTATCTAATGCATGGGCCCACATGAGTCAGCCCCCAAACGGCATCTCGATCGGTTCAGCCACTTTTGCACAGCTTACCCGTGTACCCAACACAGACACACAGAGGTGCAGACCACGCTACGTGCGACATCTGCAGCAGTAGGCCGCATCTATGCAACGCATGCGATGTGGCCTAAAAACTGAAAATTGTAGGCCTATACAACAGTGGCTGTTTTGGCTGTTTTCTTAATACAGTTTAATGTGAATATGGGAATTAATGTAGACTGCGTATACGAAATTATAGAGCCTCGGCAGTGGTTATTGGCATGTTGGTTAATCGGCGAAGGTTTACCGACGAACTTGGCGCAAGTTGTGACGACGTCATCATCGTATTTACACGCAAGCGATCCGCTACTACGTCTGCATTCGCCAGGTAGATTCTACTATTTCTGCCGTTTGATTACTAGTTTTAGTGCTACTGCTGTTGCCTCTCAGACATTTTATGTTGTCGCCGTTCTTCAAGTAGGCCTAGGCCTAATCGTTTGTTTCGTACGCCATGTTTGCACTCAGTTCTATGGGGTGTAGCTAACCTATGAATTATATACGGTTGCGCAAAAAAACCCGGGCCGTTGGCTGGTGTGCGTCAATAAGCTTCCACCATGTATATAGGGGCCTACGTACGTAACTTTGCCAACGGCACCGCAACGCAACGCATCCGGTGTGAACGCAGCTTCACTGTGAAAGATAACGAGGTGCAGTGCCGTGGTTTGATTTTTGATAATTTTTGACGAAAAACGTCGTAAGCCGGCCCGCATCGTACGTCAGGCCTATCAATTTTACACGATGAAGTTTCGCCGCCTTGTTACCCACGCGACGGCAGTGGCGGAGGTAGGATGTTTTCCGCCGTTTGTCCATTTTTTGTCCACGTGTCTGCTTTTTCACGAAAATCGATGCAGCTAGATCATCAGACTTGACATAGAAATGTTCTACGATGAGTCGTGGAAATCCATTTATTTTGGGGTCAAACGGTCAGGATCACGAGTCTCAAAAACATGGTCCATGTGGGTCTTTGCACTCTCGTGAGTTCTGGCTACTTTCAGTTTACTAAACATTTTCAATAGAATCAGTCGGTTGGAATCGACTGTGCAGATTGGCTGCTGAAACCACCGGTGAATCTGTCGGCCATGCGGCTTCCCAACGGACAGATCCTCGTGAGATGGCGCTCCCCGCGGATCGATTACGGCGGCAAGCCGGTCCTCTACTACGCCGTGCAGTATCGCACCGTCGGGCGATGGGTGCCGCTGATTGGACGGCTGCCCGCCAACCGGAAGTCGTTCCTCTGGACGACACCATCACGTGGTATAAGCTACCAGTTCCGGGTTGTCGGGTACTACGGGCGTGATGAACCGAGCCAGCCCAGTGCTACTGTCACCGTATATACCGGCGGTAAGTCTGACCGTTGATAAAAGTAATAATAATAATAACTAGAAGGCACTCGGTAGAGCGTATACCTTCGCCACAGCCCACAGTGAGCAGCAGATGCGCTAACCGTAATCCTAGCCGTCCAAAAATTTACAGACAATTTCCCGTGTTCCACAGTTTGTTTGTTTCCAGATTTCGTAAAAATTCACCATAACTTTTTGAGTTATCCTGCTAATAAACAAACAGACAAACAGATCAACACGGGTCAAAACATTACTTCCGCCAACGTGTTGCGATGTAATAATAATACTAGTAGGGTAATAATGACAGTGACAGTATTTATGATGCTGTTTTCATGACCGTCGCGATTGCGAAAGTTCATCTCGTTCATTTGATAAATGCAAAATCGAGCGCCGTAGGCGCGAGAATAGAGCGCTAGTCGTCCGGAATGGAGCGCTAACTCGTCCGGAAAGCTAGTATTTGATTTTACCGTCCGACGGATGGGATAGCTGAAGATGTGTGCGTGTGCCGGTGTTCAGGTGGACTGCAAGGTGAGGGTCATACAGGTGAAGAAGAGTTGGTCGGCGTAGTGATTGGCGCCAGTCTGCTCATAGCGCTCGCAGTCGTCTGCTTCGTCATCACGTTCCGCATTTTGCACAACAAGCGACGGCAACAGGCCGCCATTCGCCGATGTCAGTCACTCATCTCGTACCAACGAATAGCAGCAGGCCTAGATACTGCAGTCGTTTGTTTGTTTATTGATAGTTTTCTGTTATTGTAGGCATTGCGTGACTGATGGTGATAACAAAATTATTCTTATCTTATCTTAGAACGCCTTAATGACGTGATTTGGTGGTCAGCTCAACTATTAATTGAAGTTAACATGAGAATTTTGTGTAGGCCTAAGTGATGAAACTGGATTTTAGTGCAAGGCCCTTCTTTTTCCTGTCTACCTTCTCATCACCTGTTTCCATTTCTGTATACGTGCTACATCTCCCCTTCTGCCATCCCTCCCTTACCCTACTGTTCCTGTCCTTATAAACTAAGACAATTGAAGATAACGCGAGCTATTTTATGAATGCCCATGCAGTGACGGATCTAGGTAGGGATGAGGAAGAATGTATGTTCGCTGTCCTCCTCCTTCTGCCTTTTCTCTCCTACGTTCCCCGTTCCCTCTTTTTGCCTAACTTTCCTCCCCTCCTTGTCCCACTCCTCTCCTCCACTTCCTTCTTCCCCCCTGGCTGATTGACTCAGCCTGTTCTGGCCACTATAAGAACTTGAGTTGGCAGTTATTAGGCCTACGTATATAACAGGCAAAAGCAAAAACAGTCAACTTATAAGCTTATGTTTTAACTGTTTAGCGTGTACGAAGCAGGTTTATTTTAAATGTTATTTAAAGCCAGTAGGTCTATGCAGTAGGCCTATATTAAACTGTGAAAGACGGCAGCCGATATTGCTACAAATGCGACTTCCTGTTGTTGTTTTAGCTAATCTGAAATATTTCGGATCAAATCCCGTCATAGTAACGCAGTAAGTACACGTTTAATCCATTGCCGTATTATTTGACTAACTGTGACATTTGACACTGTTGGTTCTTATTCAATGCTGCGAATGAATTGCATATCTTATGGCTTTCCTAGCGTTGCTAACTAATGTCGTGTTTGTTGCAGGCCGGCGACACCGCCTAATGGTAATGTGAACGTTTTATGTCTCTTTTCTTTGTTATTTATTCCTCCAGGCATATCTGGCATATAAGGGGCATCTATTGTCTGCCTATAGCCAACGAAGCAAATATTCCCCTCTTTTTTCGTCTTCCGAACAACTAGGGAATCTAGAGGAGCGTTCTATAAAGCACGGTGTGCAAAACGACGATGCGTCATAACTATAAGCTTCATTTTTTGCTGCATGCGTATCAGCGACATGCTGTTGCTTCAGTCGGCACATTATATGACATAATTTAGGTGTGCTAATCAATGTTTAAAATCCCCGTACTATAGGCCACATACTTATCGCATCGGTTCGGTGCAATCTATAGTGTGAAACGCAACAATGTTACGGTTACTGCAATGTTTGCGCTGGATGTATATCGTCAGACATTTATGATTATTTAATATGCGACTGCGACCTGTCAAAGCTGACTGGAAAGAGTTTTCTATCGTTCAGTAAACGTCGTTTGTCACAATCGAAGAACTGCTTTTTAGGAAGCCATGTTGCACCTTAACGCTTATTACCAGCTTTTCATATTGCCTTCAACTAATCTGATAAAGATTTACTTGACTTCGTAAGTTCCTTATGGTTTGCTTTCTGACGAAGTTCTTCAAAACCGCTAGTACAGTAAGTCAGCCATATAATTATTATTCAGCATTTGCTCTGTCGAATGAGCTGTTGAATCAACTTTACGTGAAATTTTTCTGCAGGCTACATTAGGCCTATAATCTCTCTTAAGTGCGTTGTTCCTCTGGCCTACGTACAGACTACAAGATTTTGCTTTTGCTTAGATTATATTAACTACAATCTTTTACCATTACACCTGGCAAATAAAGATATCATAACAGCACGATGCTGACCTAGTTCGGTATGCGCTACAGAGCTGGCAACTCCATCCAATACCATTTCACCATCACCATCTACCAACAGTGGCATGACGTCATCAGTTGCAGCGGTTGGAGAGACGCCGATATAGGTCAGTTCATTAGGTCATCACTGAACTTCATCAGCAGCTATTACATACACGTGTTAAACGAACCAAAATAACTTACAACATATTAAAATAACGACCAATTGTATTTTTATTACACTGGCCGCACGTCTAGCGGAAAGCGTAATCTATCGGTCTGGCGTCCGCCCGTCATGACCGAAGCAGCATGCGTCGCGGCCAGCGTGCATTTCGGCCTGACAATAAGCAGGACTGCACATACTTGTTACTATAGCTTTGTACAACTTTAGCCAGATGCAGTGCGCTTAGCATCCTGTTCAGGGCCTTGTAAGTGTTAGGCCTATGTGAGCCTAACTAGTTCTGTTCCTCTATTGCTTACTCTGTTGAAAAACTAAACTGATTAAATTTAGCCGTTAAAAAGGCGATGTGCAGCCTTTCAGCCAATATAAAGGTGAACGTTAAAGCCTCAGAGCCTTGTTAGTCATACTATGTTAGTAACAAGTTGTTTAATGTGTACGTAGGCCTATAGCCACCGCAGTGATCACTTGACATCATCATCCCGTCATCGACGAGTGACGTAATCAACTACGTCACGTCATCGCAGCAATACAGTATCTCTACGTCGTGCCTATACATGTCTGCGTTGTATCGTGATGTCAAAGACAGACGGAAATGCAACTATCTTGTTATATTTATATTCATATAGTTTTCGATTTAACTACGTGGCAATGTTACGCTATAACACGTGACGCGTATGCAGCGAACAGCTATAGATCGGTGTCTGCCCGTCCGTCTGTCTATCCCTCCGTCACAAAACGAAACGCATTATCAAGCAATCAATGCCGAACGGTAACCCAGGGACGCTGGTTTTACGACACCAAGGTTTCGATTTTAGTGAAATTCCCGGCCGACTGAGGCGTCAGATGTACGTGGGAAATATTCGTCTTTTTATCCCACCGTGGGATAAAAAGACGAATAAGTAGTACACGATCTATTGTATGGTGCCATTGCCGACGAGCATGAGCAGCGGTAATTTTGAAAAGGGGAGGGTGAATTCTGGGATCTGGGGGCGAAGATCCAGGAGCAAAATCTTGTTTACCCTATCTGCACTATCTGACAGCCAGCATTACCTTCAGTTTTGGACACGTTTTTAAACTTTCATATACGGTATCATGGGCCGCCTCAGGTCCCCACACAAAGGAGGCGGGACGGCCGTCCTCCTCTGAATCCACCACTGACCTCAGACCTAAATGAGTGGTCATTACCTATTCCTAACCATCCACTTTAGTAAAAAGGTGGAGCCTTTCCAATTTTTGTATCAGACAAAGCTTAGCATTTTAAATTTAATACACAAATCATTTGTGTACTAAGTTTAAAATGTTATGCTTGCGACAAATTGACCACGGCAAATAGCCTACTACGCTAGCCAAGAGCGTGATCAGGGTCACGTGACTCCTTCGTGAATTTTGGGACATGTTCTTTCTTTGAAATGAGAAAGAGTGAAGTTAGACGAATAAACTTTGGTGTACACGCAGAATGACCGTGGTCAGTAGTAGTGTCGTATGCTGTTCAGCGGGGCTCAAGGCTCAAAGAATTTGAAGCATTTTAAAACTCGAATCTGGCGTGGCTAGGCTCACATAAACTGTTTAATAGTCAAGTGACCATCCGTTGCTTAGTAGGTTCTGACAGTGGTCAGTGGCCAGGTGACTCCCATGGACACGGAGTATCGCACTTCCTTCTGTGACAGCTAAGCCTTTTGTACTAGGTCAACTTCTTGTACCAGGCCTATCTCCATAGATTTGCAGCGTGTGTGATACACGCTATTTTGGAAATCAACTGAACTAGCTGACCACGTTGCTTCATCATAGCTGCAGCGACTATGGCAGGAGTCACGAACTCATGATTCCATTTGCAAAGAGATGATAATTCTGTTGCTATTTGAAAGTGGTAAGTTTTACTTAAATTGTGCATTAACTTTGCACAAAAAAAGATGACGGTCCCGGCGAAGCTGTGATCAACTCAGTATAAGCAGGCCGGGAAGACAAAGGCACAGAGAGAAAGCACGCTACAACGCTGCCAACAAGGTGAGATTGACTGCAACAATACACGCAGCCAACAAGCAACTGTACATCTCAAGTAATGAATTAATCATCTAACAATTATAATTACACACTGAAGCTGGGTAGCTTAAAGACCAGCTGTATTCAACAAAAATCGACAATTTACAAAACGTACACAGTTGTCGCAAAAAAATGAAAGATTCCTCATAACTATACTATAACTTATAACAGAACTATTTTTACGAAATATATTAATCACAGTATTTCTTTCCGGTGTTCATATATTTTTTGCGGATGTTGGCACAGCAAAAATGACTATCAAAACAGCAGGCATCAACGTCATCCATCACAATCACAATGCGTACTTGTTTACAGTAAGACGCCCACTACTGATAAATGTACAGAGATACAGACTAACAGACAGAGAGACAACACCTGCACCTATGCATTACAACTAAGTCTCAGCTGCTGTAGACAGTCGCGTGCGATGCGCTGCTTTATGCACATCGTGTGGTACACAAAGGTGGATGCTCGGGGTGATAAACTGGTGACCGACAACCATCGCCAGTTTATCACATTGAGCGTCCACCTAAGTTGACAACACTCGTGATAGTGGATGTGCAGTTGCTAAATTTTCAAAGTCCAGAGTTTGGGACAATGTTTGAGAGGGAAGTACCCTTATTTCTGCAGACAGCCGAATTCCCTTCCAACAGAATGTGGGATAAGCTGAGCGTAGTCTCTAAGTCAAAAACGAGCTCAATCCGTTCAGCCATTTTGATAGAACTCCGACTTGTGACAGACAGACAGACAGACAGACACGGGGCCACAGCTAATAACCCGCTAGCATAGCGTCGCGCAAGTAATAATCAGCAAATCTCAACTGAGTCACACAAAATTCAGGATGACAATCAATTCCGACAAATTAGTTAACTGAAAAATTACAAATTCTAATATGTTTTTACCTCAAAACTGTTTTCTCGCAATTCTGCTCAGAACTTTTAGCCTAAAATTGCAAACATAGCGATGACTTTTCTGGATAAAACGTAATCTAGCTAGAGTTCGACAATGACTAATGGCTGTAGGTGGATTATCCGATGGAGTCGAGTTTAAGTCTGAGACGATCAGCGATGTGGCGGTAAAGTGGTTTCGTCTGCTGTAGCAGAGATACAGCGTGATCCAGCTGCTGAGCATTCTTGCGGCAGTACATCTCAGTATCCTGCTGCATCTGTTCCCACTTGCCGGCTCGCACCTCATCCAGCATGAACTGCTCCGATGTGTACGGATTGAAGCGGAAATATGTGGACGCCGGCAGAAGATCATGCAGGATCGTGTGCACAGCTGCAGACGTGAAGAAACAAAATATCACATTTAAACAGTGACTCTAGTACTACAACGGTCAGTTCCCATTTAACCAGCCATCAATACACTGATAGCTGGTTAATTCAGAGTTAATTCACGCTGGGCCGGATCCTCAAAAATACAACTACTGCTTCCATTTAACGGCCATTTTTCCAGGTGAACCTGGGTCAGTCCAGTTCCCCTGGGGTCCTCCTCCTCCACCTGTTCCAGAAAATCTCTGGGGATTAGCAGAAAGGGGCTTATACAGGCCAGACGTTCTCCTTCCTGTAATTCAACCATCACTGTCAAAGCACTGAACGCAACAAAACCCTGACCAGTGGCCTGATGTCATCCTTTCTTCATTCACTACCAGACTCCCAATGGAAGGGAGCACTGCTCACTTTACACAGACTCTCCAAAACCAGTCCCTAAAAATAGAACGGTGCGAGCAGATTTCTCACAGTTTGGATGCCCTTCATGTCACTATTCAACAATGACAGAGAACTGGACGGAAAACTGTGTTAGTAATAATACGATACGATACAGTATATTTATGTGCACTCAAAAGCTGATGCAATGGCCAGCTAAATTTAGTGCACAACACGTGGGAATAAGTGAAACTATGGGGAAGGATTTGTGAAACAGGTAGGTTTTGAGCAGGGAGAGAGAGGAAATTACAGATAAGCAGAGTTGCGAATCAAAAGAGGAAGAAGTGATGGGTGAAGGAATAGGTGAGTCGGAAATGGAGGAACTGGTACCAGAATGAGGTCACAAAGAGATAACTAAGACTTGTGCAAACTATTTCAAATATCACGTGGCAGTTTCCGTTCATTGCAACACCAGCACAAAATCATACCTGTATTATGCAGGAATTATCACAGAGACGAGACAGACAGCATATAAAAAATATGAACCATTAGATGACAAAATGTCATTTTTCCACTGGCAGAGGTAATAACAACAAAAAACTTTATGATGGGCCCTTATTCCAGGATAAGCCAGATGAACAGGTACTTTAATTAAACACACTCAAATATCACCAACAGCGGTTTGGTTACCTCTTATTAACTCCGTGAAGCATATGCAATGATCTACTATTATTACTGCTAGCTTCAGCAACAGCAACTTAGACATGCATAAAACATTTAAATAATGCTGCTACTATACAACTTTAGTTTTTATTTCTGCAGCTGCTCTATACTAAGCCAGGTCCATCAAAACGGAACCTGTGGAATTACAGCATGTTACTTGCAGGCTCAGTGCCTTTCTGTCTACCAACCTACAGTGTTGACACACCAAAAGAAACAGCCTTAAGTAATAAAAAATGTATCAATTGTATGAACCACTGCAAACATTTATAATGCTTGAAGAACACATCAACAGAATAGATTACAGTAAGCTGCAAATTCAGTCCCAACAAATTCAATATTCTATTCATCAACTGCAAGCGTGTCTGACAGTTTCTGACCCTCCGTGTCCGTGGCACTTTGAACGAGCTTTGAAACTTTCTGCTTGAGGCTGGAACGTGACGCCGAGTCTTCTCGCGAGGTCGGTTCATACTTGCCCGTACCGATCGAGATGACGCACTGCAGCGGGGTGTCCGGCCACAGCAGTCGGCACTCGTGGATTGCTATGGCTGCGGGATTGTTGGTAAGCAGACCACCATCCTGGTGGACCCAGTCACCGAGCTGACATTCGGCATAGTAGCCGGGAGCTGCTGACGACGCACGGATTGCCTCCCAGACTCGGTACTGCGTACTGCCAGCATAGTGGGACTGCCGGACCAACGGCAGGTTGTAGTTACGAAACAGGAAACTCTGAACCAACGGAACGTTCACCAGCGTCGACACTGCCGAAAACTAAATATGTACACGTGCGCAACAAATATTATTATTAGAGTCTAGGCAAAGTGTGGAAGATCAAAATAATTGACCTCTTTAATCAGTGTGGTAACAGTTGCACACAGTACTATTAAATAACACAGCAAGACCAGCGGCAGACAACATGTTATTTTACAATCCCAGCAGTGAAATAACATGACAGTCTGCCATCATGCATTACGCATTTATTCGCACTAAAATACACTCCTGTTATGCTATGCCCCTAGCAAATTGTGAAAACAAGAATCACGTGAAGCCTAGACAGTCAATAGTACATGCTCCTACCTTTGGACATCTGGCATCTCTGTTTGTTGCAAGCAAGCTTTTCTCGCCAATATTTTCTCTGCAAAAATGAAATCATAATGACAACGTCAGAGCATTACGCCACATTATGGAATCACAGATTATAAAGAACACCATCAAACCATCCCGCATGCCACAGAAATTGATCTTAAAACACAATTGCACTAATTTACCTGACACAAATCATACGACAAGACAGGTTACTGAACCGAAGCCGCGCCAGTCTAACCCTTCAAGCACCACAAGCACCATTCTAAGTCACTACTCACTACAGCAGGCCTGTATGTGGCACTCAATGAATAACAAATTTATATCCGATACATAACCAGTCACCCAGACCAACTCAGCCTCCTACCCTTAGTGGATGGGAAATAAATAGCGGCCAGTGCATGGAAGCTTTGTGGCTGGGGAGTAAAGGCAACTATGGCTCATTCCACTTGTGGATTATAGGTGGGGGTGGCAGGTAAAACTTGTGATCCTTCGTCAACACATGCCATACCGGAGCGACTTCGAGATGAATATCATAATAAAGCGCTAAACAAATCTGCAGCTTTACTTTACTTTTCCTTTGCCATGCAACGCAGTCAACTGACAACATCAACAAACAGTACCTAAGGATTCGTTCCCAAAGATCTGTGTCGTAGTACGCATGTGCTGTAAACAGTTTCCCGGCGCCGACAAGCCTGTTCCGTTCAAACATCTGCACACTGAACTCTTTGTAAATTTCTTCCATCTCGGCAACGGGAACACGGAAGATGGCAGCCATTGCACCAATCAACGAACCCGTGCTCACCCCGCACACGTAGTCAAACAGCTCGTAAATTCTGCACTGACTCAGCTCCTCCAAGCGCCTCATAATGCTGATCGTTACCAATCCCCTGTTAACGTGATCCACACAGTTGCATTTACACTGTGTTTCAGAAAAACATCCACTCATTTTATTGGCTGTAAGTTGAGGAATAGTTGTCTGATTTTAATTATTTTTGACATCAAAATTCCGCACATAATTTGACATCGCATGACAGCTTAGTTGTCCACCTCACCTAACTAATGTGTCTACACTACCTTGTAAAACGTATTGCACGAGTTTTGTCGCCATACACTACAAAGTTACAAACACGCCTTGTTTTGTGACAAAAAGTTACACTCCAATGATTCCACAATTCATTACATGTGAATATGTTCACTAACACATACAGGAAATTTTGTTTTGCTGATGCTATTCTGTTCGGTGTCACTGTTTGCAGTAGGTTTTACACAAAATATAACGCTTCACAACGGCTGCATGTGACTGAAAGAGTCAAAGAACACTGAAAACAGTCACGGCAAATGTTATAAGCAAAACTGGCAAAGAATATATAATGTATATCAGTAAACACGACGGAAACAGTTGTTAACTGTTGAAAACTTGTTGTTTCAACAGTTAGTGAAAATTTGATGCCAAAAGTCCACAACCTGTATTGAAAAATATGTAATATATGGCGACAAAACTCGTGCGATAAGTTTTACCAAGTAGTGTAGACACATTAGTTAGGTGAGGTGGACAACTAAACTGTCATGCAATGACAAATTATGTGAGGAATTTTGGTGTCAAAAATTATTAAAATCAGTCAACTATTCCCCAACTTATAGCCAATAATATGAATGGATGTTTTTTTCTGAAACACGGTGTAGAATACAATAGGCTCAGCTATCACCAAGAGACCCACATGACACTCTATATCAGCTGAAATGTTGACCTACCATTGTACAAATAACGCACATAGATACCCCGTGTCAGCCTAAGAAGCACTTTCAGCAACTGCCACATTTTGTTCGGCTACCTGCATAGTTTTGTATAAGCATCATTTGGCAGTAGGCTCAACTATCGCACAGCGATCATGCGAGTCTCCGTGACACATACATGTAATGCTGAAGTGTGTCGTGCTCATCAACATATTTCCATACAACCAACCTAGTTGATGTCAACTGGACTGTGATCAACAAACTTCGACTACTATCAGAGTTGTCGATGACACCGTATATTCCCGCACCAGCACACTGTCATGGACGTGGACCACCGTGGCAGATGGACATAAATTTTCTGCAGTAAGATTTCGGAGCTGTAAACTTCTTGAACGGTCAAGAACACAATTTTTACCTACCCCACGTACATTTGGCGCCCCCGTTGGGGGCAATCCCATCGCATTTCGTAGAGATTTTTGCATCATAAAACTAAAGTCACTGGGCTATCATGCAGCGTTGTTTTTGAGATCGGACATTTAGCTATTTTGATACAATACTGGCTTGTGACAAACAGATGGACGAACAGACAGACAGACACGTGAGGACAGCAAATACAACGCTAGCACAGCTTCGTGCAGGTAACAAATAATCAAACATCACACTTGTTAACCAGACAAAACAAGCCATTCAGTGTGTAATTCACTGATATAGATTATCATATGAAATAATTAACATAAATATCAGCTACAAAACAGACGTTCACAATATTTGGCAAAAACAATTCTAAAAATCATGGCAAAATTGTGACATCTGAGCATGTTGTTAAATTATGAGACTGACCAACATTTAATAACAATAGGCAAAATGACAGTCAGAAGTTCAGAACTGCATTCGTTGCACAATTTTGCATAAAAACAAAGAGATTTGAAAGTTAAGTGTATTGCAATAGGAGTGAATAAGTGAGTGACAGAGTTGCAACATACAACTATGCACACACCAAAACATTGTCACATAAACCAGAACTGACCAATCAGCTTGGTCAGTTCTTGTTTATGCGACAAGGTTGCAGCGTACGACATACAGTGGCATACAGCAACTTGACTGAGTTAAGGTTTTACATCCTACCGGACACAAAATAGGTTATTTTCGAGACGTTCTTCCCAGCCAACCTCTTGGCTTAGTACTGAAAAACATAGTGCAACTCTATTGTGCAGTAAAGTTGTGTGACAAAGTTGCACGACAAAATTGTAGATGTGGCTTTGTAACGTTTTAATCAACGAAAATTACCTATACATACAATGTCAGCAAACTAACAAGCTGCATAGTACAATTTGTCGTTGCACTGTCTGCAATATTTTCCCTTCTGAAAAGTGTTGCAATAAATCGATCAATGAAATCGACAAGGTTACTGATGGGCACGTACTTGGTTCCACCGCCATCGAGGCTCAGAACTCGAACTCCGCGTCCATGAACTGCATCCACGTAACCCACCAGTGCTAACGCCTCACGTGCACCCTCAGCCACTGCAGAATTGTGGCTGTTCTGCAGCCGTAACAAGCAAGGAATCACTTTGCTCTGAAACGCAGTTAAACATTGGTGTGCCAACAGACAGCATAAAAGGTGGCAAAAAACTGTACTTTAATATTACCATATTGACCGCCATTTTTCTACAGAATTTAATCAAAAATTAGCAAGCATCAACTAATGTACCACACATTACTGATATTCTTGGCAACTGTATAATACTTCATACAAACACAGTAAATGAAAGAAAATCCATCATGCTCAGCTTCTTCCTGAAGTTTTTATCTTCGGTTAAGAGAAACTACTGAGTCTTGTAGTTGCTCTGCTGCTTACACTCAATTTGTTACAGGCCAATGAATTTTTACCAAATAGATGGGTATGTCTGCATTTCTGGACATTATGTGACTGTCTTAATTACTACTAGGTACTGTAATTATACACCACGAGGTAGTACCGACTTGTACAGGGATGTAGGTAGCACTGATGAACTATTTGGCCAGGGGACGGGGACCTATACACTATCTGTTCTCTTAAACGACACTATATGGCGGCTGCGAGCTCCTTGGTTTGCCTCAGTGTGTAATCAGGCCTGGTGTATGCATGGTCTACAGTCACACAATGTTGCCTTCGATTCTAAACAGAGGCACGGCCTTGACAGGCAATCAAATGCCACTACTTTTAATCTCACAAATAATCACAGTTACATAGTAACAGGACACCAATGAACCCTCTTGCCTATGGAAGAAATTAATCTAAATGCAACAGCACAAACTAATCTGAACCATCTGTGAGGCTGGGGGTTGAACTTTGGTCCACATCAGTAGCCTACTGAGGTCCAGAGAACACTGTGTTAGGCTCTAGGGCCAGGTCACTCCAGCTCAGCAGGAATAACCTAAGCAGTCACAATGCCTTGAGGTTAACTAAGTCACATACAACAAGGTATCGCCTTAACGGGATGTAACCGTACAGTCCCACCATGCAGTGTCGGCCACTAGACCGGCCACGCGCCCGGCGCAGCGGCGGCTAACCGCCCACATGCGCTACAGACGACCACAGATAATGCCGACAGATGACAGCGTGCAAAACAATACTGGCCCATTAGGCGGGTCAGTAATAAACAGACCTTCACAGCAATGCCAGTGCAATCAGGATACTGGGCAATGTGTTGACACAGCTCTTCAAGCCGAACAAGCTGTGAAGTTGACGTCCTGGCATCACGAAGACACAGAACAAGACCACGAGTTTGCCTATCGATGGATCCACGTGTTACCAACTGGCGCCGAACAGTCATTTGCTTCTGAACAGCAGAATCCTCTTTGTTCATTTCACTGGGTTTCGTTTTCATCTTGCTGTCGACCTCGCGGCTTTCTCGTTGTTGGCGTGGTTTGGTTTGTGTGGTAGTGTTTACATCCACAGCTGGCATGTATTCGGCAATTTGCCTAGCAATGCCTGAAGCTACTGTGTTAACTTTTGAGATCACACCATCTGTCACCGCAGCGGAGGAAGTTGTCACTTGTGTATGAGACGTGTCAACAGAATCTGCAACAATATGCTGTTGCACTGATGCTGGACAAGTCTTTGTCTCCTCATTTTTGTCTGGAGTGCCGATCACGTACTCAGATTCTCGTTTTTCTTCACATTGCAGCTCGGCCGCATTCTGCACCAGTGTTCTCTTTACTTCAGCGTATGAGGAGTGTTCAGTGTTGTGCACACCAACAGCATCTGTCAACTGTTTATCGCCGAGACTTGAATTCTTATCTGAACCGCTAGACACTTTATCGCGCCTAAACCTATTAGCACTCAGAAAAATTTGCTGCATCTGTGCAAATGAAATGTTTGGGAATAATCGTCTAATTTCCGGTAAATTTCTTGGAATATCAAGGTGCAATGACGTTAGCGCTCTTGACATTGAGCTGACATCAACAGTCGGATAAAACCTGGAGAGGTACTGAATCCAATTTTTTTGCGATGACTTTGACTGTCCCGTGTTCGGACCGGTTGTCGATAACCATCTCTCACAATCTGAAAATTGTAATGTGGCGGACAATGTTGGTGATTGTGTCCATCTTGGTATACAGCTCTGTGACCTAAATCTGACAGCTCGAGTCGCAAGGGGTCGGCAGTAACAACGTTTAGTGCTAAGATGACTGATTAGTTCAGCATTGCCACATCGGCAAATGAAACGGACACTAGCTGCAGCCATATCTAACGTCCATTCCCAAGCAGCAGATCCAGTAGGAGTAATGTTAATGCAGATGTCTAAAACAAGTATAACGTGTACCACATTAAGCCATGCACGTTAATTATAGGCTGCTACACAACACAATAAATGACATATATCATCAGGGGTCCAAACCGTCCTTTACTAAAACATATAAAGTGCAGCAATATAAGAGACAAACATTTTTACCATGCGACACTATGCTAGCGTGGTATATGCTGTCGTTGTGTGTCTGTCTGTCCATCCGTCTGTCAGTCCGTCACATGCCGGTATTGTAGCAAAACGGCTAAACAAGGATCATGCGAACAATGCCATATGATAGCCCAGGGACTCTCTGGTTTTCTGATGCTAAAAAGCTAGGCGAAATTCCAACGGGGTCACCCCAAAAAGTACGCCAAACAGAGGTGGGGTAGGTTCAAACGGCGATTTTCGACCAATCTCGCTATTTCTCATAAAAGGTGTAAGATAGGGACATAGTTACTATGGAATACTAATAGGAACTCGTATATGTTCTATCAATTGGTGCTATTTCCAGTGACTTTGAGTGACTCTTAACTACCCCAAACCACTCCATTTTCGACATTTTGTATTGACTTTCATACCTTTGTAATGAATGGAGTTAGAGACTTCAAATTTGGTAGGCACGATGACGGTAGCAAGCGCTAGCCCACAGATGGCAAAACATTCCTGTAAGGGGCGTGGTTAGGTCACGTGAACCATTTAAATTTTGGTGGGCACCAACCATATCTCTGGAACGGCTGATCGTCTCAGGTGCCGTCCACTTAGTTCACCAGTGAGTGTCATAAACTTCTGATGGTCGTCGGACAACTGTTGATCACACTCACCATGAGATCTGTATTCAGCAGTTAGGCCGAGTACAAGAAATGGTTTGGTTACCATATGATATGCATGTGCTGAGCCTCTGCATAGTGTGGGTATGTCAGTGGCAGTGGAGACTCTTGTACAAATCACTCTTGTACAAAACAGACTCAAAAAGGACAACCTTTGTTATAATCTTATCTTGGCTTCACAGATGCACAGTTTTCAGTGGAGTTGACGTACGTTTTAAACAACGACAAAGAAAGTAGCTCAGACTCTCTAATTTTGTCAGGCATAACTTCTCGAGCTGCCTCACCCACGTGTTACAAGTCACTTGTGAGACTACAGCTGTTAAATGCAACGTCAGCAAAATTGAATCAGTTCAGCAGAATGCTGCACACTTTACTTGAAATGATTACCACCGCATATCAACTTATCAAACACGTCAGCTATGCCCCAGAAGTTAAAGTGGGATTCATCCCAGCAATGACGAGCCTGCAGTAGGGTCCTAATGATGTACCAGATCTGAAATGGTCTTGTTGCCATTTCTGCTGCAGCTTAAACTGAACCTGTTCCAGTCTGCACCATCATCATCATCATCATCATATTTAATTGGAAAACCAATAAACGAAACAAAATATAAATACAACACAGGCAGCCAGAAAATCCAGGGATCATCAAAGCTGGCTGCCTATTGTAGGTAAACTCTGAGGGGTACAAATACAGAACTGCAA
>Ga0209780_1001068_pt1 | contig 17146 bp, 9 predicted proteins | sample WorMetexBAHAMAS2_FD_187384 | JGI IMG/M metagenome (GOLD analysis project Ga0209780, IMG submission 187384) | Marine gutless worms symbiont microbial communities from Max Planck institute for Marine Microbiology, Germany - Inanidrilus exumae... | ecosystem: Host-associated > Annelida > Digestive...
AGAGTGATATTTCACCCATTTGCCGGGACGCCCCCACTGGGGCGATCGGTTTGAATTTTGGCTTGCTGGGTCATATCGCCGACGTAATCACCCATGCCAAATTTTGTGACAATCGGTTCAGGGGTTTTGGAGTTCTGATACCCCCAATTTTGCCCTTCTCCATAGGAATAGCTGGTCGCCCTTACAACAGTGTAAGCACTACCGTGCTACACTGTGATATGTTGTATGAAATTCAACGTTAAGCTACTTGTTGATTTTGAGACGTATGACATTGTCTGTCTGTGGAATGCCGTAGCTGAGTTAGTAAGAAGTGATTGAATGAGTTGATGAAGAGATGTATAGACTGCAAAGTGTAGGGTGCGGAGGCAGGCAGGCCGTACGCAATGCTGAATGAAGTAACTGGTAAACGTAATGTAAAGGAGGAGGATGCAGGACACATTGGTTCATAGAGCAACTGGAGAGGATTAATAAACAACAGACTGATAGATCTTATCACTCTTAGTGCCTCATCCTGGTGGCTGGCTATCCACTATCCATGTCCAGAAAGTCTATCGGTTGTCATTAATAACCTGCTATTTTTTTCTTCTTAATTTGCTATTTTCGTTATTGTTAATGAAACGTTGAATGCTAGTAGTGGATCTGTAAGGTGCATGCATATCGTGTTGGCTACAGCGCCCAGTCTGTGGGAGTGATTGTTCGTCTGGAGCGCGAAAGTTTCCAGATACTAAACATGATTGGCAAGGTATTTGTTGTTGCCGTTGCAAGTGCTACTTATATTGTTTGTATGTGTGTGTAGTTCTTTATTACTATAACAACAGTTGGTGATTTTCTAGTGCTTTTACTGCATGACGCTATGCTAACGCAGTATATGCTGTTGTGTGTTCGTTTGTTTGTCACAATTTGGAGTTGTACAGAAAGGCTAAATGTAGGTAGCATCATGCAGACAACGCCATGGGATAATCCAGGGTCTCTAGTTTTCTGGTGCCAAAGATCTCAACGAAAACTCGTATGCGCTGTTTCAAATTGTGCTATTTTCAGTGACATTGAGTGACCCCTAACTACTTCAAAACACCTCATTTTTGACATTTTCTATCATTTTTCGTATCTTCGTAGTGGGTGGAGATAGACACTTCAAATTTATCGAATAGAGGTAATTCCGATGACCTTGAGTCACTTTCAAGGTCATTTCCTGCTGCAAGCCTTTCAAATGTGATTTTTGTGCAACTGCCCAGCAGTTAACAAGATTGTAACTGATATAGTGCATCGCACAATCCGTCTGCAGTAGCGGAGTTTTTTGTTTACACAGGTTTATTTACTGTTTGTGTGAGGAATGACATTGTGTAGATTGTGTAGACGTGAAACTGAACCGTCAGCTGCACTGTGATATTGACTTGATGATGATGCTGATGCTGGTGATGATGCTGATGGTGGTGGTGGTGGTGATCCTGATGATGGTGATGATGGTGATGATGGTGATGGTGATGGTGGTGGTGATGGTGGTGGTGGTGGTGATGGTGGTGGTGGTGATGGTGGTGGTGATGGTGGTGGTGATCCTGATGATGGTGATGATGGTGGTGGTGGTGATGGTGATGGTGGTGATGGTGGTGGTGATGGTGATGGTGGTGGTGGTGGTGTTGATGGTGGTGGTGGTGTGTCTGTGTCAGGTGGTGAGCCTGAAGCAGACGTCGGTGACTAAGAAGAAAGACTCATTGCGAGCTATGGCTCTTGACTCAGACAACAATCAGATACAAGTGAAGGACATCGTCAAGGTCGTCGATGGACCTCACTCAGTGAGTTACTGTTGCTGCCGAATCACTCACTCAACTTGGTCTTAGTTGACTCTACGACTGTCAGTGTCTGTTTGTTCTTTCCACTACTCTACACATACTCCGCTTAGTTCATGTAACGTTGCACTGTGTACTACCTGTGATCTATGTTGTTTGTTGCCAGGGTCGTCAAGGTGTTATCAAACACCTGTATTGACACTGTACTACCTGTGATCTATGTCGTTTGTTGCCAGGGTCGTCAAGGTGTTATCAAACACCTGTATTGACACTGTACTACCTGTGATCTATGTCGTTTGTTGCCAGGGTCGTCAAGGTGTTATCAAACACCTGTATCGACACTTTGCGTTCATTCACTCGCGGATGATGACTGAGAATGGTGGAATCTTTGTGTGTCGGACACGCCATCTGGTGTTGGCAGGTGCCAGTAAGGTGAGCATGGCGTCAGGTCACGTGACGAGTTGATTGATTACTCAAAACTATTTAACCATGTCGTTACTATGGCTGTTTGTTGCCTACTGTCAAGTCCATAGATATACAGCGTAGCAGCAACTCAGACAGACAGGTTGACATTCGGTGATGATGTCACTCACTGTTTGACCTGCAGACACTTGTCTGTGAAGGTCCACAGAATTAGACTGGGAGTGGACGTACATGGCTCGGCTGTGTTAAGGGCGATATGCAACGATTTTTTACCAAATTTATTAAAAGTAGTTTCTAGCTGCTTACTGCAATATAAACCCATCTGTGTAACAAATTTTGATAAATTATGTCGTAAAATGCTAAAAAGTACAAGTTTATTGGTCTTTTTGGTATAGTTATTCTTCGGTTATTTCTGTCATGTTTGTTCCCTTGTTTGTTTTCCTGGTATGACGTCATCACTTTCAATAGTAAACAAATCGCACTTTCTTGCGCTTTTTTCTAGAATTTCCTAACTTTTTGATGTTCGTTAATATTCGAATAGATTTGCTTATATTAAAGACATAGTATGGGCAATTTACTTTAGCAACCAAAAAAAATCATTGCATATCATCTTTAAGGGCGATAGGAAAGGTGGTGGTGTTTGCTGAGACGATGCACAGAATGAGTGGAGGAATAAAGTGAGCAGCGTCCGACGGCCGTTTGACGTGGGTCTGTGTGTTTAGTAGCTAGAGCAGCGAGCGATATTCAATGTAGCATGTGTCTGCTGCAGACCACTGCAGGACCAGTGAATGCTGGCTATGTGCCAATGTCTCCACGCCTGTCTAGTCCAGCCCACCCAAGTAGTGCTGGCGGCGTGCCAGCAGGTGGCCGAGGCCGCGGTGAAGACCGTCGCAACACTGGCCTGATTGGACAGACAGTTCGCATTGTACAAGGACCGTACAAAGGTACATTTCACTCAAATGTGTCATTGTTCATTATTATAGCACAGACTCTGAGATGCTGCCTGAGAAATCACACAAGAAACTTTGCTGATCTCAAAGACTTCCTGCTACTGAATTCCCAGCAGCCCTGGGACCAGTTACAGACAAGCTCAGTGCAGTGAAATGTTTGTCCACAGTAGATTATATTGGAACTGTTCAACCAACAACCTAATTGTATGGTTATGCCCCATTTCGCTGAATCCCATTTCGCCGAATCCCGTATTGCCGAATCCCAATTCGCCAAAAACCCGTGTAATTTACTTATTTCCTAGAAAGGAAATTCCGATGACGTCAAGCTAAACTGACTCTAACCGTAACACTAACCCTAACCGACACAGTAACGGTAATATTTTTATGCGCATTTCGTTGACAGCCCATAAAAAGGTTGTATCGCATTAATGAAAGGAATTTAAAATGAAAATGATGGAAAGAAAAGCAAAGGCATTCGACGAAACGGGATTCGGCGATACCGGAAGACACCAATTGTACAGCTAAGTAAAATACGTGGCAACACGATTTTTATATGTCACTGTTCATGTTCTAACAAGGTCATGGCTGTAATTTTGGTAAATTGTTGTTCTTCTTTTGACACACTGTTGTGGTCTTGTTAGCAATAATTCATACTCGTTAGTCGATGAGTTGCTCATTATTTCAGTCTGTTGTCGTAGGTTGACATGTGTGGATATAGCTCAGACCAAACTGACGTACGTTTCAGACTGTTGTCGTAGGTTGACATGTGTGGATATAGCTCAGACCACACTGACGTACGTTTCAGACTTGTCATAGGTTGACATGTGTGGATATAGCTCAGACCACACTGACGTACGTTTCAGTCTGTTGTCGTAGGTTGACATGTGTGGATATAGCTCAGACCACACTGACGTACGTTTCAGATTGTTGTCGTAGGTTGACATGTGTGGATATAGCTCAGACCACACTGACGTACGTTTCAGTCTGCTGCATGCAGAGTAACACTTGGAGATACGTCTTTGTTACAATTTGCAAGTGTTTTCTTGTGAAACCTCCAGTTGTGTTTGTTCCATGGTCTGCCTGCTATATTTGTTGTCTGTGGTATGTGTCGTCTGACGTCTGTCGTCTGTTATGTGTGTCGTCTGTGGTGTGTAGGTTACATAGGCATTGTGAAGGACGCTACGTCGACCACGGCCCGCGTGGAACTTCACACCAACTGCAAGACGATTTCTGTGGACATTTCTCGTCTGAGTACAATCTCGTTAGTAGCTGCAGCATCAGTGTATGTGTGGTACTGGCTGTGAATGTGACTCATAAACAACTGCAGTGAAACTTCGTTAGAACGGACCTGGGGTAGGCAGTTGTGTCGACTGTAAACTGTCTCTTGGCCAGTGAAGCTGAACAAACATTGCAAGTCCCGTCTTAGTTACGGTCTCTAAATTCCTCCATCAAAGCATCGTTTGGATATAACAGACCTTTTAGAGCAGTCTCCAGAAGTCCGTTGTAACAAATTTTAACTGTATGCTACTCATTATCTGTGAAGGTTTTCTTTGTGAAGACGTGGAGTGAGAAACACAGGCAAATTAATTGACTAAGGTTCACCTGTAACAGACGCGGGGGGTTACTGTTTGTCAACTTGAGTTTGCAATATTCTTTGCATTAGAAAAATGAGACGAGTTGTTGGAACCTGCACATAATCTGTAAATGACACAGTGCTGATTGGCAGGCCGAGACGAGCTATGTGGGCGGAGTCTGTCAGTCGACTGACAGACTCCGCCCACCGTGCTCCATGGCTCCAAAACACAGTGAATATTTAGATTAGATGTAGCATTAAACGCTGACCAATCAGTGTTGTGTGTAGTGGCGGTCGTGTGGGTGGAGCTTCGTCGCGCTATGATCGTACACCGATGACTGGGATGACGCCGTCATACGGAGGTCGGACTCCGATGTATGGCTCTCAGACGCCGCTCTATGATGGATCACGTACTCCGCACTACGGAGCTGCTACTCCATCACATGATGGTTCTTCCACGCCAGGTCGCTCCGGGGCGTGGGATCCAGCGAACATCAACACTCCATCGCGGTGAGTTAGCTAGCTGTTCTGTTCGTCTTTGTCATTGCTGATCTGTCAATCATTTCACTGATAATGCAGTGCATAAACCACAGCTGAAACAAACAGTCTCTTGTTTATGTAATGTGATTTTTATACTGTGAAGGATGCGGATTTGTTCTGTTATACCTTGTCATGTTGGTATTAATTTTTTCGTGGAAAAAATATAATAAAAGACTTTTGTGCTTGTATCGCCTGTTTTATGTGCTTCTTATTAGTTGTTTCATTATTGTAGGCTCAAAGAGCCTACCATAAAAAATTCTATATGGGCCAAAGAACGACCTTCACGCGTTGGGCTATAACTCTGCCGAAAGTAAACCGATTTGGATGAAACTGGAACATTGTGAGCCAAATGTTAGGGGCTGGCCCTGGCAGATTTTGGGCGCGATCCGCTCAGTAGCAACAGTTTGAGTGGTAGGCGAAATGTTTTTTGTCCGGTAAATAACACAGTTTCACCGATTTCACGTTGGACTAATTTTACGGCATTCAAACACAACAATGTCAATCTGTGTCGCCATGTAAACTTTCATAACAGAGTTTTTAAAATTTTACCATAAGGGTCGTTTTTCCAAAAAAACGCAAAAATTGCTAAATAAAATTTCCGGGTCTTGCAACTTCATGAATAAGGCCGACGTAACTCTGCAATGATTACAGATCGCCGGAAATTCACTTCCAAATGGTCTCTCTATGGGATGCTTAGCTTCCATTTTTAAAGCTAGAATCAATTCAAAGTTTTTGCCCTGGACTGTACACTGTGCACAAGAAAGGTACCTACCCAAATTTTTGGCATCATCCGATGTCTGATATTGCATATTGAAACCAATAGTATGCTGCAGTGCTGGTGCGGCCTAGTGAGCGATATATTGAAGAGAAGCAGACTGACTTGGAATCTGAAAATAAGTAACACGGCAAATAACGCTGGCATCACTCAGTCGTAGGCATGTGACACTTGGTATTTTGGAATGCAGGAACTAAACAGGTTGTGCGTCGGTAAATAAGTAAACAGTTGTGTCACCTGTCTAGTACGCCGGTGTGAAACGCTGTATTTGAGCCTGTATTGCAGTGTGTCTCCCGATACACTGCAACCTTCTTAGTTGAATTTTATAGTAACTATTAATTATTATTCATTTGAAGGTTTAACTGGCTGTTAACCTGTAACGTAGTTATTAGATGTGATTAATTTGTTTGCTGTGTGTGACTAGAGCAGCAGTGATATGCCTCTTGTATCTCTGTTGTGTAGGCCAAACGACTTTGATTACAACTTTGATGAGGGTCCGTCGTCGTCTGGTTACACTCCCAATCCAGCTACACCAGGCTACCATGCAGATACTCCATCACCACAAGGACCATACAATCCACAGACTCCTGGTAGCGCATACTCACCTTACCAGAGCAACCCAAGTCCTTCACCGGTCTCCTACCAGGGTAAGCCATCCTCCATTCTGTGTTTCATACTTTCACCACCCTCCGTTCTGTCTCCTACCAGGGTAAGCCATCCTCCATTCTGTGTTTCATACTTTCACCATCCTCCATTCAGTCTCCTACCAGGGTAAGCCATCCCACATTCTGTGTTTCATACTTTCACCATCCTCCGTTCTGTCTCCTACCAGGGTAAGCCATCCTCCATTCTGTGTTTCATGGTTTCACCATCCTCCATTCTGTCTCCTACCAGGGTAAGCCATCCTCCATTCTGTGTTTCATGGTTTCACCATCCTCCATTCTGTCTCCTACCAGGGTAAGCCATCCTCCATTCTGTTTAATTTATGCTTTCACCATCCTCCGTTCTGTCTCCTACCAGGGTAAGCCATCCTCCATTCTATGTTTCATGGTTTCACCATCCTCCGTTCTGTCTCCTACCAGGGTAAGCTATCCTCCATTCTGTGTTTTATACTTTCACAATCCTCCGTGCTGTCTCCTACCAGGGTAAGCCATCCTCCATTCTGTTTAATTTATGCTTTCACCATCCTCCATTCTGTCTCCTACCAGGGTAAGCCATCGTCCATTGACCACCTCACAGTGTTGGCAGAGACATGATTTCAGGCTGTCTGTCTGCTGCGTTCATCTGCTTATTTGTCTGGACAGATCTTGTTACCACAATATCTCATTGTTAAGCAATCTTGATGAAACTTACAAGGAATATTCACTTGACCCTACTGATGAACTGATTAGATTCTGGAGGTCATAGGTCAAGGTCACAGCAGGTTGTCGAGGTGGCGAAGGTATCCATGTCGACGCTCGGGCATTGATGCCGCCATCTTGTAGTCTTGTTATTCTTTGCGTGAGAAACTGTTCTCTTAAATTTAGATTACTTTGAGTATAATAGAAACAGTCCATGTCGTGTGATGTTTAACGAAGACTATGCTTGCACGAATTTCTCCATCGTTTTTGTTGTATTTTTGGTTTAGAGTTGAGTCCAAGTACTTTCTCACCGAGTTCAGGAGGCAGTTTCCAGACAACTCCGTCTCCGACTGGATACGGTGGAACTCCGTCTCCAGTAGCATTCAGTCCAATGACGCCTGGCGTTCCATACACGCCACAGACGCCGGGAGCTGGTGAGTCTGTCACGAAATGCGGTACATTTTGTGTTTTTATTGCATCTTATCTTTTTCACTCACAAGTCACAGTTCATAGTCCATACGTGAACTCAGCAACAGCTGGAGTGCTTTAAGGTCTGTTGACTTGAGCTAGACATGGCTGTTTTCTGAGTACAACCAGGTGTGTGCTGTGACAGGCCTTGAACAGAGCGCTTCAGATTGGATAACAACGGAAATTGAAGTGAGAATTCGTGAATCGCACGGAGATGACGATTTTGTCAATCAAACTGGAGTCATTCGAAATATATCAGTACGTTTATCATGTTTTTTATAGGTTATTTTGTTATTTTCCACAGAAATAAAAATGACGTTGCATTTTTCATTGTTTTCTAATCTAATTTTAATAGCTAGTTTCACAAAAAGTGAATCAGTTTTGACTCTAGTGTTGGCTGTTAGACCTGCCTTCCTATCCGAAAGAATTTCTAGCTCTGACCTATGATGACCGTGGTAATAGATAGTTAGACCAAACCACAAGTTGTAGTAACTAGATTAACCGGCAGTTTATATACATGATGTGCTATAAACTGCCGGCAAATGTACTGCTCCACAAGTACTCATCACGACAGTTAATGACAAGCACGTGTGACAGTTAGGGGTTAGTGTTAGTCGCTGTGTTATGATGGTGGTGGGTGGTGTGTGCAGGGCGGTATGTGCACGCTGTTCATTCCAGACAGAGATAAAGTCATCAGCGTCGCAAGTGAACATTTGGAGCCGGTCTGTCCAGAGAAAGGTGACAGGGTGAGTTGTAGTCTGACCTTTAGGTTCTCTTTACCAGCCGGTCTGTCCAGAGAAAGGTGACAGGGTGAGTTGTATTCTGACCTTTAGGTTCTCTTTACCAGCCGGTCTGTCCAGAGAAAGGTGACAGGGTTGAGTTGTAGTCGACCTTTAGGTTCTCTTTAACAGTGGCGTTAATTGTTGACTTTGATTGACGTGTTCTAGTGTCAAAACAGTTGACGTCATGTGGGTGTGGGTGCAGTGTGGATGTGACGTGTGGTGCCGCAGGTGAAAGTGATCACTGTCGTGTGGGTGTGGGTGCAGTGTGGATGTGACGTGTGGTGCCGCAGGTGAAGGTGATCACTGTCGTGTGGGTGTGGGTGCAGTGTGAGTGTGATGTGTGGTGCCACAGGTGAAAGTGATCACTGGTGAAGATCGTGAGTTCACTGGCCATCTGTTGAGCATTGACGGTCTGGAGGGCGTGGTCAAGTTGGACCGCGGCAACCTCAACATGTTCCAGATGAGCTGTCTGTGTAGGGTGCCAAAAGATTGATTGACAGCCGACCACACACGACGGACCACACGCGTGGACGGACGTTGTAGTTGCAGTGTGGAAATACTCTACTCTACAGCTGAGACTGTGTTAGATTCACTGCTATTGATCTGTGTATGCAGTGATGGGACATCTGTGTCGAGACTAGGGTTAGGACGATAGTGCATAAAACCGATAGTCGATAGTATCAGTCAGAACTATCGGCCGATGCGATAGCGGAGCGACAGTTTTGAGATCACGCTGCTGTGCCTGTCAGAGATTTGCTTTAAGAGTATCGGATCGCCGTCGCATCGGACGATAAAGAATATTAATTTATTATTAGTAAAAAATAGCTCATTAAATGATCTGCTTAAATCAGAAGTTGGTTATATTAGGCTAGCATGCTGTCACAGTTCAATAATTCAGAAAATAGAAGCATAGCCGTCGAAACTACTTCCGAATGTGTCTGTTCATATCTCGGTAACAGTTCATAGAACTATCGGTACAACAATCGGTGAAAAACTACCGGGACTGATATTCATGCAATAGTGCGACAATCAGCCGAAGCAAGTCACTATCGTCCTAACTCTACTCAAGACACAAGACAGCATGTTCGCTGTCTTGTGTCTTATGACCCAGTGTATTGCCCTTAGTGTCTTGGTCCCATCACTGTGTGAATGGTGTATATTCACTGTTTGCTTCTGTCTAGAAGTAGACAACATCTGAGCCATCCGTCGTGGCTGGCTGGAGATGATCAGAACTGTAGTTCTGTGCCATCCGACATGGCCAGTTCTTACAGTCAGTTGGCTTAGTGGCTAGTGCTGTGACTGACAGTACGTTGAGACAGGTAGTTAATCATTCTCACGTCCTACAGGTGTATTACTGTCACGTGACTCCACTTAATACGCTACGTTGATGACAGTACCTGTACTTGTACGTGAAGTCCTTGTATGTAACTGTTGGCATAGGCGCCAAGTTTTGTAACTGATTGGCGGCGAAATAGAATGAATAGTGCACTTGGAAACACTCTGTGAACATGTTTCAAACAAATTGAATTACGCTCGGCCATTTGTTACATAGCCGACTGCTCAACTGAGTGTTGGAGGCAAATTCTTCTATGCAGGCGAAGGTCTTCGTGATCTACGCCCCACACTTTGTGGGAACGATTGCCCTTATGTAGTTAGTCGGCACATTTAAGGATGCAAGCTCTTTTCTGTCGTATTTCATTTGGTTTTTTCTTGTGGTGTGATAGATGTCTCCACATTGTGGGCGCTTTGTGTAATAATTTAAACGAGCCTCTCGATCCCTTTCCCTTTGGGGTGGCTGTTGAACAAAAAGGCGGCCAGGGTTGAGGTTAATATATATCACTGGCCTTCCTTCACTGGGTAGGGAGGGATAGCTCTCCACCCTTGACCTTTTGTCTCTGATATAGTCATATTTGTGCTGAAAAGTGACGTTAAACTCCAACTAACCTGACTGTTGACAAAGTGATTCAGGATGTAAATTATAGGGTGGCCCAGAATAAAAGCCCCTCGTGTTACTGTTGATAGCAGTAAATGTGACAAAACAATGGTATTTGACGTATTGTTTACAGTCCTGTATGTGGTTAATGATCTACTGACTGTAGCGCCATCTACTGACCAAAGAGTGGTTAAGCTCGCAAGTAATTAACTACATTTGTTTGTTGATAACAACTACGTTAGTTGTGATCTGCTATGTATAAGTGTCTGATGTCATGTTGTATCCACATTTACGGTAATTACAAAGAAATTAACTGAAATGACTGACATTAGATCAGTGCACAAGTCCACTAGTTCACATTGCTGTTGTATTATCTGCGTGAACAAGGCGTCCCTGACAGTTGAGTTCAACTTGGTTTCAGCGTCGTCGCTGCAGTTGATGTACAATTTTCTACGAAATGAGAATCGGTTATAGTGCAGTCAGTAGGTACTGACATTTTGTAGCAGCCAGCCTCGAATTCTATGAATAGCTTGTGTGGTCTTTTGACATGAACTGTAATGATGACACTGATGTATATTGTCTTATCTGCGTTCTGAACAGAACTGATTATTGAAATGCACAAGCAAAACAAATAAGAATTGACCAATAATTAATATTGTACGTCAATCAAACTTACACACACACAGCATGACATGTCATGAATATGCAAAGACGTTGGAATGAGTTTCACGTTCACATTTGGCAAGTGAACTGGAGTTAACGAACTGACGGACTTTCTACATACACTTGTTATGAAAGAAACCACTGTGAACAAGGTGTCGCCCAAACGGGATGAAACTCTACTGGCCCGCCATGGAGTCTTACAGACTACGACAGACGCCAGAGAGCATCACTGGTCTGCCCCCCCCACACACTGTGTAGGCGGGCCAGTAGGTATTTAACCGGAGCATGCACGAAGCACAGCGTGGAGCGACAGGCTTGACACATTGCACTGACGACCCCCACTGCTGCAGGGCTGGAGGCACGGCACCCCAAAACTGAAAATTTTTGCAATTTCGGTATTAAAAGCCCCAAGGGTGTATCCCTTGGGCGATTTGTTTTACAAAACTGAAGGTGTGTGGGAGCTTCAGTTTGAGTCACCTATTAAAATTTGGGTGGATTCGCTCAAGGGTTTTCTTTATTGCTACTTCTGGACTTCAGTGCTGGCTGGTTGGTTGGGGTTTAACATGATTCAGGTCATAGCATCAGTCTCAGATTGATCATCTGATATATCAGAAATTGCATCAATAGATTAGGAACGGCGGACATTTTTGTTAGAGTTATTTGGAATACGGTTGTGAGCATGAATTTGTTTTTTTGTTTAGTAGAGAAAGATGGTTGAATCATGCTAGCAGCAGTGGCTGGTTTAGTTCACCTGTTCACACCTACTTAAGCCCGCCTTCCCCGCACGTCACGCACACATTGCACACACCTACCAATTCCCTTCTTCTCCCTGGACTGCTCTATGGTCTCAGCACTGAGGTCCACAGTAGGCTGGACCCCTGCCCATAATAACAAATGAATGCCTCGTAGGGACCACAGTATTTACTAGTCATGTGAAATATAGTACACCATGGATCCACTCTCATGCCAAATTTAGCCTTGAATGGGAAGGGGTTGGTACAGGAACCCCCAAACATTTGGAACATATCGCGGTTTTTCGCCCTGCATGGGTGACAGTATACATAGTACATATCAAGCAGAAATTTGGCACAGATGCACTGACCAGGCCAGGCACGCCAGTGTTGTGATGGCTGTAGTATCTACAGTTCAGGTCATCAGTGATGCTTAGGTTTTCTACTGGACAGTCTAGACGATCTTCATGTTCATCAAGATCAGAGTACTCAAGTAAATTTGAAGCACTGAACTCAACGTGGACATTGCTGACATTGATCTCTATGCAGATCTATGTGTTCACAGATTCCTTGAATAGGGTTAGGGTTAGTCATTTACTTTGTGTAAGGATATCAGTCACCGATGACCTGACAATCATTTCTTACGCTTATATAAACTTACAATGACATACACATATACAGACATCAGATCAGACGGAACCTTGCATCTACTCAACGTGTAAGGCAATACACAGCAAGAGCAGCAGCATAATCTTTCGCTAATGACTCACAATTCTCCTAGTAATGCTCACATAAATTCCTGAGCATTGTGCTGTAAACTCACAATAAAGCAACTAAACTACAATAATACAAAGTAACCGTATAATATAAATAAATAAATCACTTCACGTACAGTTAAATTTCATGCTTCACTCAACTAAACAGAGGATTAACAGGGTGTCACCACGTGACTAGTAAAATGAAGGTCATAATACATTTGAAATATTCGCTTTTGAAATGGTTAATACAGTTACACAAAAAGTAAAACACGTAAACTTGTAGACAAAATAAAACTAATTATTCAGCAATACTTGTAAGACTACGTAGAAACATGTCCAGAAAATGAGTAGTTTATAAATAGAACATCAGTCGGTTTTGCTCTTAGTGTTTGGAGATGAAAAAGCAGCACCGTTGCTCTTGACGACGGCTGCGGTGGCTGGAGTTGTGCCGTTGCTATTGACGACGGCTGCAGTGGCTGGAGCGGCTTGTTGCTTCAACGCGTGGTCGTTGTTTATCAGCTGCTGCGCTCGTCGACGTCGCAAAACGTCGTTGGTGAAAAGTCGCCAGAACAGCACAGTGTTGATGATCCACATGATCACGATGGTCGGCACCAGCATCACGGCGTAGAACGTCGACATGCGGTGTAAGTAAGTAAACAGAGCGCGGCTGATGAGCATCATACTGAACGCAAAGCGGCATAGAACGAATGAGATGAGATTCAGCAGACAGACGACTCGGTAGAGAGGATGCTCGAATCCAACGTGCACTATCTGCATCAGTTTCCGCAAGTGCAGGAAGACGCTGTTGACCTCGACAACAAGTCCTACGACGGAGTGCGCAATGAACTCATTCTCGGCAATACTATACGCCAAGCAACCAACCACCTGCAGTATTCATACACACACACACACATACAATACTATACGCCAAGCAACCAACCGCCTGCAGTATTCATACACACACACAACTGACTGCAGCCCAGCTGCCAATTACAGCGTGCAGAGACTAAATTGCCAGGGGAAATGGACATGATATAGTATCTAATAATGCATTGCGGGGTACTCAAGAATGGTTTCGACACTGGAATATTCAGGAACAGTTTATTATCTACTAGTGCTGCAGTACTATCATCATACAGGTTATGGTGACAGTCTGGTGCAGAGCTAATGGCGTCAGGTGCATCTGCAAAGTTACTCTACGTCAAGCCTGGTTATTTCTGGGACGGGTGACCATCTTCGGGCAGGCAAAGCACCTCAGTATGTAACCAGCCACCCAGGCCAACTCAGTCTCCTACCCTCAGCGGGACGGGAAATGAGCTCTGGCCAAAGTGTGGTGATGATCTGTGGCTGTGGAGCAAAGGCAAAGGCTACTTCCACTTGCATGCACTGCAGGTCCAGACACCTCAAATTTGACCAATCTGGTAATACTGGTGATGATCCCACAGGCACACCCTTCACTGAACATGGCCAGATTTAGTTAGCATGACAGGCGACCCATGCCATATTCTACCACAACAAATTTCACTTTGACCAGAGTATACTCTCACCTCTGTGGGACAAAACGCAAATTAGACTGCATTTTGAACTTTGTGAGCTCCTCTACACTTAACTGATGCTAAGTTTAGCATGCAAGAGTTTACCCACGATCTACTCTCACAGGCCAAATTCCATCTGAATCAGTTTATACTGTCACGTTTGACAGCAAAAATACCCAAATTTTGCCACATGTTCAAACTTGTCATTCTGTGGTGGTGCCACCTAGCACCATAGAACCAAAGTTGAATACGACTGCAGTGCACTGCACAAGTGCAAACCTTCCCCTATCCAAAGATATCAAAATCGTTGCCGACTTCAAACAACTTAATGACAATCTCACGCTCACAAACCTTACAGTGTCATGGACAAACAAAACAAAAACAAATATCAAACTCTTATGCCCCTCCCGTGGTCGACCTAATAAAGTAGTAAGTGATACTCACTGCTATATGATGAATCAGAACATCTTTCATTGCGCGTGTTTGTCCACAGGAAATGATATCAATGGAGTCGCTTACAAAATAGCCTAAACAAACAATTTACAGTTGCTTGTGAAGTTTAACAAGTCAAGTTGTAATGACATTGTTTAGAGATGTTGTTCTGTAATAAATTAATTAACAAATACATTGCATTTTCACAACTCCGGAATATTTCACCATTATGTAGAGCTAGTAAAAGTGGTGATCAACAGTGCTCAACTGTACACGGGGCATTTCACAAATAGCTATACTGCTGGTGTGTGACGTGGTGATACTGGAGACTACTGTGATTAGATCTTGCCGAGTCTATAGCCACAACACACTCAGCTGTTCTCTTAATTTCACCAAACAAGATATGAAGACACTAAGACATATTCCACAGTAACGGAATCATAAGATTCTAGCTGCATAATTACTTACAACATTGATGCAACACCATTAGACCGTCAATCCATTGCTGTAAGATGCCATAAGCACAGTACAAGCTATTCACTTTCAGTGCAGTGCATTCAATGGCTTACAATACGTATGGACAAAGTGAATACAAGACCTGCTGATACAGCAACAATAGTGTAAGTGACGATACTGTGGAAGTCAACTAAATTTTGCATCATCTCCGGATATGCACATAATCTGCAAACATTCATAGGCCTACACAATTATCTGCATAGTCTTCACTAACATGATTTAACATGCTTTACAGTGGAACACAACTTTCTGAATGCATACCAGCTTACATACACACACACATACACACACACATATGTTTATGATGTCTACAACAGTCAAGCACAAGAACCTGAGTCTGAGTGGCAGGCATTCACTAGATGGCAAGGGATCAATGACGTTAACACCGAGTAAACAGATAGGTTTTAAAGCATAATTTGAAGAGATAGAAAGTTTGCAGAGATCTGATGGCTAACGGTAAGTCACGTACGTCATACTAAAGATGCAGAATGGCTACCAAACTCAAACGTTATTGAAGGCAGAACCACCAAATTGTGGTTACCTTAACGAAGTGAGTGAACTGGTTGGAACAGCAGCAGCTGAAGTAACAAATGCAGACAGCACAACAGTCAGTCACGTGATTGGAAGAAGCCGTTAGCCAGTGTGAGTGACTCATGGAACGATACTGCACTTAAGATTTGGTGAATCATGGAGGTTTTGATGTTTTACTTTATCACATCCATTAGCCATAAACCCATGAGACATTAAACATAACATGTACAATGTCAATACAATATGTAGCAGTGAAAGCTAAGTTGATGCTAACTGCTATACACTGTTTACTTTTTTACTTTACATCCTGAACTTGGAATCCTATGAGTCTGTGACCAAGTCACAGATAGGTCAAGGAAACTGCAGCAGTTGTAACATGATAAATGAGAAGGGCATTCAGTAGAGCACATACCTCCCCACCGACCTTGACCTTCCAAAATTTAATCACCTAGTCCCCTGTGGCCAAGGGTATGACTGGCAAAGTTTGGTGACAATCAGACTTGAACTGGCGCCAGGAAATTGTTCACAAACATATATATACCTATAATATACATATATACCTCCCAATGCACGCGAAAACATAACCTCTCATCATGTTCAGTGGGGCGGAGGGTATGAGAAGTAAGGCCAGTCTGATACAGACTAGAGATCATACCGGAACTGTTTCTGGTACTGTTCCGACACGGAACAACGTCGGTTCAGTCCGTTTGCGGAACATTTTCTGTTCCAGAGCCGGAACATGCTAAGCATTTTCTCTGTTCTTAGTAAGACGATCGCGACAGTCTCAATTAGTAGGGATTTTTCCCAAATACGGATATCGGATTTGAAAAGCCGGTATAAATCCAGATATGGACTTTTATATAGGGCCACTAGTGCAGTTGGTCTACTTATTAGCCATCAACGACGGTCATTTGCCGTGTCATAACGGTCACGTCTAACAACTGGCCATCGTGTTGTACTTTGAAGTTCCCGTTGCCGGCCGCCGACAACCACCCACATCGCTGACCGCCACAGCGCTCGGCGGTGTGGATGGTCGTCCGCGGCGGCTGGCAAAGGATCCGACTGTAATGTCGTAGCACAGTTACACTTGACACATTATTATGTGGTTAAGACTTGTGTATTAAACTGAACACTTACACGTAAAGACAAGAGGTACCGATGATAACTGCGTGTATCCACGAAACAAGAAGGTTATTCCACTTCCACCTGTCTTTCAACGAGACGTTGAACGACGAGCTCAGTGGGCGAGCAAGCGCGCCGAGCCAGACGAAAGCACAGAATGACACAATAGCAACACCGAAGCCATACACCGGAGATAAACGTTCAATGGCTGCCATTGCCAACTGATACTGCACATCTGGTTATAGTCTGCGTTTTCAACACTATGTGCAAAATAATGTTAACAATAAAAG
>Ga0209780_1001069_pt1 | contig 17145 bp, 15 predicted proteins | sample WorMetexBAHAMAS2_FD_187384 | JGI IMG/M metagenome (GOLD analysis project Ga0209780, IMG submission 187384) | Marine gutless worms symbiont microbial communities from Max Planck institute for Marine Microbiology, Germany - Inanidrilus exumae... | ecosystem: Host-associated > Annelida > Digestive...
CGGCCAATGTTATTCACGCTCTGTCTCCAGTGGACAACGTCTGGTCGTCGTTAGCACGTAGTCAGCGAGGCGAGGCTTGTAGTGTCGCTTTGAGTGACCACGACCAAATGCTCGTCGCCAGAGTGGCGACCAGCGCATTATAGTTGTCACGACCGAGTTGGTCAGTCCACTTGACGCAGGCGGCCAGGTTGACGTTTCCGCGTCTCCGCCTGTTGTTAGTGTCATATTCAATAAAGTGTAGGCTGTACGAGGTATATGGCCGACTTGAAAGCACTTTGACTTCAATCTATGCTGCTGCGTGCACTTCATTTCATCACGCTGTGGAGTGGATGGCTTGTGAATGAAAACTGATGGCGTCCAGTACATCTTTCCACTGAGTTAACCGGTGAACGATGCGACTAGAAAGCCCTCACTCGAGGTAGCACCGACCACTAGCCACTTCCTCTGACCATGAACTTTGACTTTTGACCTTTGAACTTAGCAAGGTGTCAGGATGAACCGACAATGCATGCCAGTTATCTAGGTCGCAGATCATTTCGTTCAATCAAAACTCATTGTCCGGACACACGCACACATAGACTGGGCGTTTTGCTCTACCTGGACCACTAAAGTGGTCGGTAACAAGGCTGAGGTTGCTGTGCGTTGACGGCCTGAGATTTACAAGGAGCTGAAGTGAAAGAATGTGCGTTCAGATCATCCGCTGACGTCGCCCGAGGCAGTTAGCAATGACGTCGTCTGGAACTGCAGATAGGAATCAGGCTGGCGCCATACAGAATGGCTGCGGCCGACACGTTATTTAGTTGGACCGGGCCGAGCGAGTGCGGTGAACGTGGGCTGGATCAATGCAAGACATTGATCAACGGCCGATATACAAGACCAACATCGACTGACATTTTTGACCGCTGCTGCTGCAAACACAATTTCATTAACTCGCCGAGTGACGGATGGTTCCCATGCTGACGTTCAGTGCCGTTTTGATAGTGAAAAACTTGCCTATGCTTTGTTAGGTCGACTCGACCTAATAAAGCCGGTCTCAAATGTCCGTCCGTGTGTCCGTCCGTCCGTCCACAAAAAGTTTATTCGATTTCAATTAAATTTGGCGTGTAGTTAGAGGTCGATGAGTGATGCACGACCGTATGCAGTATGACCTGATCCAAGGCCAAGGTCACGAGCCCTTGAAAGTTGGAAATCCTTCCATTTTCAGAAGCTATCTTCTCCGCCATTTACAATGGGAGCTGGCAACTGAACACTGATTCTTAAACTAGGGCACAATATCTGAATTTTATCGCGCCGGATTTTTGATATTTGGCCTAGCTTTTGTGTCACGTGACTTTTAGCTTGACAGAAACGGCAGTTCTGAAAAGTCGACCGTCAGTCCCGTACGGGGCTAATTTATTATGGAGCGTTGTCTCTACTTGTTGCACACTATCGTCTGTCTGTCCGTCTGTTCCGCGCCTGCTCCTAACCCAAGAGGCCAAGAATGAAAAGCATGTGAAGCTGGCCTGTTTTAGAGAGCAGTTTTGACGTCAGAAGGTCAAGGGTCAAGGTCACGAGGTTACAGAAGCAGAGATACTAAATAATTTATAACTTGAGTATGGAGAGTGATAGAAAGTACAAATTTGGTGAAATTGATCTCTGCGGCGATTGAATTGTTGATGACATAAAATGGCCTGGGTCGTGTTCACGAGACTGTGAAATGTTGAGCTGCAAAATACATCTGATTGCCACCTATCATGCTGGGCGATTGGGACCATGCGTTCTTGATGACTACAGCGTGCTCTGGTAGTGACAATTAATGGTTAATATTAAGTTACTGAGCCCCATCACGCCACACATACTGTGACAGCAATAACATTATTATTTTCAGTGACACGTGTTTAAAAAAACTTTTTTTAAATTATGGCGTGACAGACTGCTTATATCGTTTTTCAGTCATTTTACCTGTCATGGTTGAGTGCAGTATTACTTGTGTAATTGTATTCAGCTGTGAATAGGGCGTGGTGATTAAGTGTTCCACTCCCTTTGAAGCAGTTAAACGCGTATTAGGGTTTTTTACTAAGGCATTCGATATGGTCGATCATATTGTGCTTGTTAAAAAGCTCCAGTTGTTGGGTCTACGTGCTAATATATTTAACTGGCTGATTTCTTTCTTTACAGAGCGCGTTCAGTATTGTAACGTTAATGATAAACTCTGCACCGAGAAATATTAATCTATCAATAGTACAAGGATTTGGTCTTGGCCCATCTCATTATGTCGTTATGGAATGTGACCTCCAGCCACAGTCTCAGCAGAATATATTAATTTAATAAAGTACGTTGATGACACCAACCTGTTGGTTCCTGAACACACGGATCGCCAACTATATGAAGAGTTTGGCCACATTCAGAACCGGGCTTTGAAAACTAAAATGACTTTCAGGAAGGCATAAACCAAAGAATTGGTATTTCGTAGGCCTTATCCTACTAAATTTGATATGCTTGATCCACTTGATGGAATTGCTCAGGAGCGTGCTGCTAAGCTTCTCAATATAATTTTTACTACTAAACTGAGTTTTGAGGATCATGTTGATTTTGTGAGGACTCTTTGCTCTCATCGTGTGTACTTGTTAAAACTGTTGCAAAGTCGGGGCCTTCTAATACAGCAGTTACATATAAAATCGTGCTTGGGCCAAGTGATTCTGCTGTTGATGATACTTGTGTTGGCCAGCAGAGATTATTTCTTCAAGGTCTTTTCGATGATGTCAAAAAATGAAAGCATTTATCTATCCAAAACTAAGCCGAGCATTTGTTAAATTTCTGATTAATAGAGGCGTGATTGTATGGCAGTGATTTGGCCATATCAAGTACGTGGAGTTACTGTCCACACATATAGAACGTTGCCACTTTGAATTGAATTACTGGAAGCTCTTTATTGATATGATTGTTCCACCGTTAGCGTAATATGGAATACTGGTTGAGGTGTTTGGAATTGGCTGTAGCATACTGGTACTTGCTAGTTAGATGTTTATAGCTTTTCTACGGACCTTTGTTGTATGTCTATTGCTATGTGTCAGTGGGAAGTTTGTAGTAATAATGTAATCTGCTTTTCAGCTAATAAATGTAGGTGATACCAGAGATGTTAATGCCTAAAGGCCAGATTGGCCTTGAGGCTAAAATTTTGGCCTTGGCCTCGAGGGTTCGGTCTCAGCTTCGACCATTTGGTCTTGTTTAACGTTACTGGCTGAAACACTGACACGTGACTGATGCTGTTCAACTGTGTACAGAGAATAACGTGGTTTTCCACTCCTGAAGACATCTACATGTGTGAAATCAGGCAGAAACCAAAGGTGGGTGAGAATGAGAACGACAGTGAGTCATCATCTGAATCATTTGTCTGTTGTTACCATGCGTAGGTTTGGCGGCACAACTCTACTCATTTTGAGTAAACCAAATGCTGGCTACATTTTTAGGCCACCTCACCTACACGTGGTGCATAAGATACGGTCTATTGCTACAGATGTTGCACTAGCATGGTCTGTGTGTCTGTCTGTTGGATTTACTGTGAAAAACAGATGAAACGATTGAGGTGCCGCTGGGGGGTGTTTGACTCGTGTTGGTCCAAGGAATCATATATTAGATGGAGGTCAAGATGGGACGAATGCGTTTGCAGCTGCAAGGGGTGATAAGTCGTCGATGCAGCCTATTGCCAAATTACCTTGTCCTTGGTTACTTTTTGTAATTAGTAGCATCTGATTAGACTGTATAATTTTAGTTGCATGATGACACGCTTTTGGGATGTTGATTAGAAGTAACAGGTTCTGTATAAGCTACATCTCATAACAATAACAATATAACAATAATAATTATATACACTTTTCTGTCCCGTGTCGTAACTTCAGAGGCAAGTGATAGCCACGTATGTGAAGACTGCAGCACCTTGATTTTTCATGGTGCTTTCTGGTGTAGAGAGTAACCTAGTGTGTGTATGTGGTCATTGGTCATCTGGTCATTACAGTAACTGTTTGTGGATGTGACCAGGACGAGTGTCAGAACTACATCAGGGTAATCGCACGACGGGCACACAGTCGCCTGCTTGTATGCGGAACAAATGCATTCCGTCCTTTCTGCCGCACGTACCAATATATGCAGGTATTCTATGATTTAACATTTGCAGCCAGGTGTTAACTGGTTTGTTGGATCGGGATGTAAGGAGTAGCTGTGGTTCATTGATTAAGGCAGTTGGCTCTCACCTGAACAGGTAATCCAGCTGAGATTTCCACTGAGACCTATGAGATGGTGTCAGGAAGGACATCAGTCACTGATTTCAGGTGCTCACATCCGAGCACTCAACTAGTGTTCATGGTACCAGTATGTTGTAACCAGTCGCTTCCCGTTCCTGCTGCTGTCTTTCCATTTCCATCCTGGTCCCGCAGCTGTCAGTTCTGTTCTCGTCCCTGTCACGTAATTTTCACTCCCAATCCTATCCCAGTCCAGCAACTCTCACTCCCACTCCTGTCCCCTTCCCGCAGAAGATGTTGTTTGTTATGTTCAGCAGTCTCTGATTTTACACATACGTCTGATGTAAATTGTGGAATTAGATGCCTTTTTGGGTGTTAAATGTAATTACAATGCAGATATAGCTGGAACTGTAAGTACAAATACAGAAGTTGGCCTAACGTGGATACAACTCTTATACAGCAATACTGCGGACTACGAGTATGACAAAATCCAGGTCCCACGGGATGACAATATGACATACTACCGGTCCCGTGAGATGACCACTGTAGTCAGTCCCGCTCCCCGTATTGCCGTGGGTCAGAAGGCTGCAGTCGTTACTCGCTCCAAAGATTATATATCTCGATGGCTGACAGCCACAGTTAAGAAATGAAGGATTTTGTTTCAGCAAAGTTGTACTGTCTGCATGCTCCTGCCGGTGGCAGCTAGTGCATCTGGATTAGGTAGAAGATGCTCAAGCTGTCCTCACTGATGTTATCTACACCCTCTCTGTAAAGCTGGTTAATTATTTAGCAAGTCTGAATGTGAGTGGTTGCTGGTGTTGCCAGAATGGTTATGATGTCATTGGAGCTGAGAACGGCATCGCGAGATGTCCTTATGATCCAAATCACAACAGCACAGCTGTCTACTTTGGTCAGTGTTAGTTTTGCATTTTATTATGACATATTTGAATATAATGATGTTGTTTTGCTCTGTACAGCTATAGAGTGAGCGACCATGTTATCTACTGTCTTTTGCAGATTGCAAAAACATTGGATGCCTATACAGTAGGTATACAGGAAAACAATTTTTGAAAGCACAGCAGCTGATAATTGATAGAAAAAGTTTCTAATTTTTTTCTAGCACGGTAGATGCTGAGAAAAAGCTATGTACCAATAATTAAATGTTAACAGTTAAAAATTTAATTTTGACATTAAAAGTTTTAATGGTTAATCTTGTGCTTAGTCATTAATATGTACAGTTTTAGTAGTACAAATAACTACTAATATTATTAAACTTGCATGATTTGGACATGTTGAAATGTAAACATGATACCGAGTTGATCAAATATTGTGTAACTATGGAAGTAGTAAGAGTTGTGCAGGGAGGACGTCCGAGGAAGATGTAATGGGATGATGCCAAAGAGAATACAAAGAATTTTGGTCTGTCCTTGGAGGATGCATGCGTTTGGAAAAGTGGAGACAGAAAATGAAGGATGCAGGTGGCTAACCGGGCCCATGTTTCTGTGATAAACAACCATTAAACCACTTGTATGCTTTATAATAGTAGTAATAATAACTTTGATAATCATTGACAGTGCTTATGACGATGAGCATAAGATATCATCAATCAGCAGCATTTAGGGCCGATTTTTCCACCGCAAATTAATCTTCTGTTAACGTTAATGGTGATTAACTCCCGTTATTTAATGGGAGCTAATCTCCCGTTAACGCTATCAGAAGGTTAATTTGCGGTGGAAAAACTGGCCCTTAATGTGCCATGTGTCTATCGTATGATGATGAATCACAAGCACAGAGATGGTCCAGTTGTTCAGTGATTGTTTATTACCTCTGGTGGTCAAAAAAGCACTATCTGTCTGTTTGTCCTAATGTTTCGAACAAACATAGTGATCATACACAATTGATGATGTATGTTCAGATGGCGAGCTGTATTCAGCAACCGTTGCAGACATAAGTTCTCGCGATGCACTCATCTACAAGAAACCAATACGCAGTGAACAGCATGATTCTCAGTGGCTTAATGGTACCATTCAGCAGTGTCATCTTATTTTTATGTAGACTCTTTGAAGTTGACCTAATAAAGTGGGTCTCAAATGTCTGTCCGTTCGTTCGTCCATGCGTCTGTCCAGCCCCAAAAAGTTTTTTTGATTTCAGTGAAATTTGGCATGTAGGTAGAGGTCGATTAGTGATGCACGACATGCCCCTGATGCAAGGTATAGGTCAAGGTCATGAGCCCTTGAAAGTTGGAAATCCTTCCATTTTTAAAAGCTATCTGCTCTGCCATTTACAATGGGAGCTGGCAACTGGCCACTGATTCTTAAACTAGGGCACAATATCTAAGTTTGATTGGGCCTGATTTCCGATATTTATCCTAGTTTTTGTGTCATGTGACTTTGAACTTGGCAGAAATGTCAGTTGTGAAGAGTCGACTGTCAGTCTTGTACGGGGCTAATTTATTTAAGTTCATTAATTAGTTTAATTTGTATTTTGTTTGTGTAATTTTAAATGCTGGTAATTTTAGTTCCTAATTTCTGTTTTATTACAACACTGTTCTTGGTCATTTTTCAGAATAAGTTTCTTGTATATCATTTTCATTCACTCATGTTAAAGTTTATGTATAATGGAACCCTGCTGCAGATATGTGACACCATTCATGAATATTGTCTGGTTTCTGAGTTTTTGTATTTTTTCACATTTTGCCAAACATGGTCAAAATGTTGTGACCCATATTTTCCCCAAATTGGACTTTGTTTTTGGAACACCTCTGTCGCTGAATGGGTGAATGTAGACATTCTAAGTTTGTTACGTCAATTAACCATGATATGTACTTGCCAGTTGATGATAATTTATCCTGAATGAGGGTATGGTCTGGGTTATGTGATTGTTGTATTTTACATTGGATAGTATACTATGAGGCTCCGCCTTGTGGTGCCAGTTATAATTTTAGTTTTAGTTTGAGAGTGGCAGACTTCGCTGCTTTTAAAGTATTGATTGAATAATTTATTTATGTATTCAAAATCATATCAGACAGTAAATGAGTACAAACAGTGATGTATGTAGCCAGAATACCGATGACACAGGTAACCGAATGGACGAATCCACTTATATGGCACCAATAACTATTAACAAATGCAGTTAAAAACAAATAAAAATACCGAGATTGACATAGTGCAAAGTACGTTTGTCTGTCTGTCTGTCTGTTTTTCTGCACAATATCTCAAAAACCGCTGCAGCTAGGATCACCAAACTCGATATAGAAATGGTCCGCCATGAGTCCTGGAAGCCTATTTATTTTGGGGTCAGTAAGGCCATAGGTGAAGTTATGAGGCACAAAAACATGCCATCGTGGTCTTTTGCAATTTGCACTGTTATGAGTGTGGCGTCTTCTGGTTGTTATTTTTATGCGTAAATTGCAGATATTCACTAGTTGCTGCAGAATTACTGCAGTGTCCAGTTATGGCTATAAAACAACTGTCAGTTGTATGCTGATGTTTGTGCCCTGTGCAGTGAAAACTAGACTTGCAGTTGAATGTTAATGTGTCAATTGGCATTGTGTACATGATTACATTGATATATGATGTTGTTCTAGATCCAAATTTTGTCAGCTCTTTTGTCTACAATGACAAAGTTTACTTTTTCTTCCGTGAAATGGCTATTGAAAACATCAACTGTGGCAAGGTTAGTACTGTTCACGGATATATAATGTGCACTACAAAGTGGACGAGTAGCCAGCTAAGTCTAGTGCATGAAACCGTAACTGAAAAAAATATCAAAATGAACTAAAAACAAAAAAACTGTTTAGCGCCAAAGACCTGATGCAAGTCCTCGATGATGAAGGCAATTCTGAGAAAAGCAGGCAGTCTTTGTGGTTGGAAAGATTAGTAAAACTGGTGGGAATACTGTGGGAGCGGTAATGAACACGACCTTTTGTCCCACAGCAATACTGGGAGTGGGACTGACTACTGTGGTAATCCCATGGGACCTTGTCGTCTCGCAGGACTGGGATTACATCATACTTCTGCTCCCACGATATTGCCATATGAGAGTTGCATCCACATGAATCCAACTTCTGTTTTTGTAATTAAATTTGGCCATCCAAAAAAGTTTTCGGTTCGGTAGTTTGTCAGATAAATGTGTAAAAGCAGGATTGTTGAACGTAATGGGCAATAGCTTCTGCAAGAACAGGACTGGAGTGGGAGTAAAAGTTGTGGACTGGGATAGTATCAGGAGTGACAACTACAGGACCAGGACAGGAATGGGACTTATACCTGTGGAACCGGGATGGGAATGGGAAAGACAGCAGCGGGAATGGGATAGGATGGGTAACGATATACTGGATTACTAGTTCCATGCAAAACACTAGTGAGGGAATATGAAGGATGTTTAAGAGAAATTTAGTCATTATTTTCAGTTGATCATTTGCTGCGTGTATGTATCTGTAGTTTGCAAACCACTGTTATGTTATTCTAGACGTGTTCATTTTTACAGAATTATGAGTGCTTCAGGTTGCCAGTTAGTGATACAGTATGTAGTCTGTGTAGTTATTGAATACTTCAGTGGTCCTCGTAAAGCAGACAGTCTGCTTCTGTGTTTAACATTCTGTGTTTCTCTACACAAACAATTACTTTCAAATGAAATGATCTTTGACCCAGATATTTGGCATGGTGGTTCTGTCTGATGCTGTTGACCCTATCTAGGTTAAGTTGAAGTTCAAAGGTCAAAGTCCTAGTCTCTTAGAGCATATTTCACCGTCACAGGTGAGAAAAAGTTGACAGGAGGAAAAACGTTTTTGGCTATGTATACACGTTTTAAGGCGAGAAAGGCACCATTGGCTAAAGAAAGCAGACTTGAATTTGAAACTGTAAATTAATAACAGCGGCAGTTGTTTTCTTTGTCTGTCAAGTTCTTTGTTCTAAAGTGGTCAGTGCTACCTCACGAGAGGATATTCTAGTTTGTTGATTACTGTGAAAGGATGTCAGTTTTATGCAGAGACTCAGTCTACTGTGTGTTCATGCTACAGGCAGTGTTTTCTCGAGTGGCGCGAGTGTGTACCAATGACCGTGGCGGTGCACGAGTATTGAGACATACGTGGACGTCGTTCTTCAAGGCTCGACTTAACTGCTCGCTGCCTGGCGAATTCCCCTTCTACTTTGATGAAATCCGTAAGGCCTGGTTTTTATGATGTTTCAGTCTTTCTCTTGAGGATGCCTATGTCCACCAGTGTAGACAGAGAATTAATCAAGGGTCACCAAGATAATTCATGTTCATGTGAGAAATGGACGTTGAAATAGTGTGCGTGTGTGTGTGTGTGTGTTTGTGTGGGTGTGTGTGCATGCATGCATGCGTGTGTTGTAAAGTATTATCAGTAGTACGGTCACTTTTGTGATTATTTTATGCAGTTCTCTTGACAACCTTGCCTTATACGGGCTCCAGGACTGTAATGTGCTGTGATTCATTTTTTTATTCCCGCGCTATATAAATTGTTTGCTTGCTTGCTTACTTAACTTCCCTACTTACTTACTTTCTTCCTTAGTTATTTCATTCCTTATTATCTACTTCTTTGTGAATAGGCCCATTCTGTTTCCAGACCGTAGGTCATAAGAGGCAACCAAATCTGGCTTTAGTTTTCTGTGTTTATTCTGTGTGGTAGTATGTTTTGTTACTGATGCATGTTTGATTTCGTTGTGTTTGATTTAGTTTTTCAGTACTAAGCCAGGAGATTGGCTGGGAAGAACGTCTCCAGAAAACCTTACCTCAATCAGTCAATCTTGATGGCATTTGTCTGTTCAAGAAGTAGAGCATATTGTTTGATTGTGAGAAATATTGCATATGAGTAAGTGGTTTGAAAAGAATGTGTGATGACACTGTATTTGAATTCTCGATTTTGCACCTTGGAAGTTTTACATTTGGAATTGCATTTTCACTGCTAGTCTGGGTTGTTGTTTACCTGGCCTATGTTGATGTTTTAGAGCCAGGGTCAAGGGAGCAGTTCCCTTTGTCTCGGGAATCCGGCAGTAGATGAAGAAAAAATGAGAAGAGTGTATGATTTTGTCTGGTTAGTCAGTGTCGAACTTTGACACTGATGGCTGGGTGGCAGGAAGCGCCCACAAAAACCCCATGCCACTTTGTGTCAAACAGGTGGAGTGAAAAACCAAGGCATAATGCCAAACTCAGATTCACCTGTAAAACATCCGTGAAGACAAATGAGGAGATTGTGACATTGACTGTTAACTGATGGTGTTTTGATTTAGTAATTGTTGTTTTTCTGTGTTGCAGAATCTACATCGTTGTTAGGTAATGGTAGTATGTTTCCGACAATAGATGCAAGAGACAACAGTGTACCCATGATATATGGGGTCTTCACTACACCACGGTAAGTACAGTGTGATATGTTTCCGCTGTCGTGCAAGTGCTCTATACTAGTTAGTTGCTGTTGTTTGTTGCAGATAGTAAACATTTTATCTGCATAAACTCAAGTGCATATAGGAGAGATGGTGTAAAGGCTTCAGTACCTCTTCCATTAGGAGTCCAGTCCAGCTTCTGTTGTTTAGGGTTTTGTCAGTGCTTTATGTTTCTTTGGTTGGATGATAGGAAGGTGCTTTAAAAACCATGTCCCGCTAATCCTCAGAGGTCCTCTTCCACAACTGGACTCAAGTGAGGATGTTAGCAGTAGTAGTAGCAGTAGCAGTAGCAACAGCAGCAGCAGCAGCATATCTGTTATAACAGCCATTTTCTGTGTTTACTGTGGTCAGCCAGTTTCTGGTACTGTGCATTACATGGGTAGCATTTGAGAGCTGGCATAAAGGGAGTAACGTCACTTCCCTCAGTAGTCGTTTGGATGATGCCTTCATCAGCATCAGAAAAGGCATCCATTGGACACACAAAAATTTTGCACCTTACACTAATGGCCTTTCAAGATCCTAGGGGACACATGACAGATGACTAGCTGTGGACGTTTAGGTGACATCTGAAATCATATTTATTTGGGGTTTTTTTTAGAAATCACAGCGCATTGTCACTATGATTTTGTGCGCTATACAAGTACACTTACTTACTTACTTACTTGCTAATACAAGTTCAGCTGGAAAATACCATTAAAATGATATTTATGTACTTTTTAACCATAACACACACGCCATCTTACAGCCCTTATACAGGTCACGCCAGTTAAGAACTGGAGGATTTTGTTGGAACAATGCCCTTATGGCCTTGTTCATGGCAACTATTGCATTCTGATTTGGGAGAAGATGCTCGGGTTCTCGTCAACAATTTTACCTACACACTCCCTGTACCTTTTTGTCTTTTTTGTACATTTGTGTTACATGTTGGGACTGCGGTAGGGCGTTGGACTTGCAACTTACAGGTCGCAGGTTCAAATCCCGGCTGGTCCACTTTCACGTAACATAGGTCAACTCAGCTTTGCATCCCTCCGGGGTTGCTAAATTGAGTACCTGCTTCGGCTGGGGTAAAGGCGGGATTCACACCTCTGCCGGGTGACAGGTAACACTGTGTGATCCCATATGGCACGTGAGTTTCCCGTAGTGGTGAAAAGCTAACTTGATGCTAACTGCTATACACTGTCTACTTACCAGTGGCTGTATTTTTGTTGAGTCGGTTTTCTTTACTGAGTTGTGTTAATATGCATGTCTAGGAACAGTCTGCGAGGAGCTGCCATTTGTGCTTACAAGATGTCAGATATTGTCGCTAGTTTTGAAGGTCCATACAAGGAGCAGAGGACAGTTCATTCCAGCTGGCTTCCAGTACGAAATTCAGCCATTCCAAAACCTCACCCTGCAAAGGTAGCTTTCAACGATGTATTCGTTAAACCAAAGGCTTCTTAGCATGGTTTCAAATGTGTAGGTATCATACTCACAATTATTAGGCCTGCTCGTATGCACCATACAATGTGACATATTGCTATAGATGTTGCACGTAGTTTGGTCTGTCTGTGTGTTGGTCAGATGGGTATGCTCTGCAGAAACGGCTGAACCGATCATGAGTCCATTTGGGGGCTGACTTGTTTGGGCCCAAAGACCATGTCTTACATGGGGTTGAGATCTGCTATGGGAGGGGGAAATTTTGGGGTTGTCTGGCCCATTCAAAGGCATGTGGCGGTGTATGCAGGAAAAGGGATAATTCAGTCCTGACTTCAATGCTCCCAACTGATCGATGTCACAATAAATTGACCCCAGTGAAAAATACTCCCTTGCAATGCGGCCTTTCGTCAGAATTCTTTGACCACTTTTATATAACATTTTATGCATTTGTGTTGATTTGCAGACATGCGCAGATGACTCGAGGAAATTGTCTGATCAGACATTAAACTTCGTCAAGTCGCATCCTTTGATGGACAGAGCAGTTCCGGCATTTGGTGGGCAACCAGTGCTGGTGCAGACAAGTTTAGAGTAAGTGATATGTTGGCTTCTAATAAGTTTAGTGTAGTTGAATGTGCGTGCATTGTAGTGTGGCATGCTGTCAAGATCGATAGATTTATTTGTATATCCATGTGAAACTGCAGTGCAAAAATTGGGTCACATTGTTTTTCATCTTTTATTCTGGTGTACTTGGTGTGTGACTATCATTTGTTTGTATATTACTGTTTGGGACTGTGGCCCACAGGAGACAATATTGAAACCTTGGAAACTGTCATGCTGCAATGCATACCATACTTATGTGCCACTTTAGTCATCACATTGTTTAATATTAATTTAATATGCATCTTCAATGCCATGAAAAGCAAACGTTAACCTGTTTTTCTTTTTCGGCCATTTCTGGTTCAGTTTTACATTTACAGTGGGAGGTGGAGGGACAGGTCTGGTACTGTGAGTGGCAGGTCTCGCAGGTGCTTCTTTTGTGTTTTACCTAAGACAAGCATTCCAAAGCCAGACCCACATGGAAAAGATATTATACAACAAGAGTTGTTAGGTACTGATATGTTATAGGAACTGAAGAACAGCAATTACACAATATATCACATTGAACTGATAAATAGGGTTTATACCCTGTTGTAGGCACTAACGTAATAACTTAAATGAGCCCCTCTGTCCTTTCCCATTTTGGGTTGTCGCTGAACAAAAAAGCAACGAGGTCTGGAGGTTACTGTGTCGTTGTCCATCCTTAACCTGGTAGAACTAAATCTCCACCCAAGACCTTGTCCCCGATATAGCCTATTTTTGTGCTGAAAGGCAACGTTAATCTCCCATCCAGCCAACCAACATTCACAGTACGTGATGAGTTCAGTAATGTGTTTATTACTAATACTATGGGTGGCACATTTCCGTCCCTCCGTCCGTGTGTCCGTCTGTGTCCCTCCGTCCACAAAAAGTTCCTTCGATTTTGATGAAATTTGGTATACAGGTAGTACTCGATGAGAGATGAAAAAAAGGTAATGACCATGCCCGGATCCAATGTCAAGGTCAAGGTCAGGAGCCCACGAAAGTCGGAAATTCGACCATTTTGGACCATTTTCAAACTCTGTCTCCTCCCCCATTTCAAATGGGGGCTGACAAATGACCACGGATTCTTAAATTAGGGGGCAATATCTAAAATTTAACCGGTCAGATTTTTGAAATTTGTCCTCGTTTTCCGTCACGTGACCTCTCAACTTTGGTCCTAACCACGTCTGACGTCTCTAGTATGCCCTAGCGGAGGTCGACCGTCAGTCACCGTACGGGACTAATTTTTTGATCTATGGCATTGGCAGTAACTGCAACACACACACACACACATTTGCCATCTTTGAGGTGAACCTGGGTTAACCACAAATGATCCTTAGTGATGAATGGTGCCAACTAGTGGAATGTCACTTGTGCAAAATTTCATATAATGTGTGTGACTAATAAGCAAACATTTGCCGGCTACTAGCATTGGAGAGTCGGAGTAATGGGAGCAGTGCCTCTTCCATCAGGAGTCCTCCAGTGGTGAATGAAGAAATGAAATGGCTGGGCCAGTGGTTGGGTTCAGTGCTTTGTATTCCCTTGAGTGCTTTGATACTGTTGATTGTAATAATAATAATAATAATAATGTTCGTTTATTTGATTGACGACATAACGCACAATCTACAGTAACATCCGCCACGCAGGGCGGCACTAGGCTATACACAGAAGAGTTAAGCTCGGTAAATTGCTGCCACACATGGCGCACAGCGATTGATAACCGCACCGACTTAACCTTGTGAACACTCACCAGATGGCGCAACCAGCACACATCCGATAAAGTTGCTCACTACTCAATTTATTGACACCGAAAGGATGAAAGGCTGAGTTGGCCTAGTCAGCTGAACTATAGCGGATGGCTTACCCACATATGTGGTCACTCATCAGCTACAGGTCGATTGCGGGACAGGGAAAGTTCGCCGGTCAAAGACCGGCCTTCTACCACTGTGCCACGGGGTGACGTAAAGGACATCCGGCGTGTAAAAAACTTGTGCCACTTGCCCTAAATATTTTCTCCTGGAACATGCAAAGGTAGAAAACCGTGGCTAATCCTTGTAACCTGGATGATGGCTGTTAAAACAGAGAGGTTATGATGATGATGGTGGTAATACATGTTATAAATATTATAACTGGTACTGTGATTTATTGTTTGGTGTGCTGAAAGTCTTGCTGTATGTTGCAGATACAGTCTGACACACATAGCTGTCGACTGGCAAGTCTCGTCAGCAGACTTCTGGTCATACGACGTTCTCTTTATTGGAACAGGTTACTGCAAACGTTGTCAGAATGTCATGTTGAGTTAATACAAGTTGTTGCTTCTGCTTCAATGAAACGTTTTGTGCAGAGAAGATAGTTTGGCAGACTTTGTTAAAAAGACATCCATTTTATTCCATGTAGTCCCTTTTCAAGGGCGTAGACATGGGACTTCTGGAGTATTAGAGTACATTCTGTTTCTGATGCCACTGCCTTCCCTATGTCAGTTTAGAGTACTTAGTTCGACATTTCTCTGATGTGCTGTAATGATTTTTTGCAGCCATTTTGCACCTACCTTGAGTCAGTTTTCCAACAATTATTGGATGTTACACTAACATTGATGATCCCTTCAATCACTAAACTTTCAGAAATATTATATATTTTTTGTCATATGTTTCACATGATAATTAGTAATCCAAAAGGTGTGGTGTAACTTAATTTGTACAGAAGCACTGTTGAATTCTAACCAGTCGACCTACTATAGACACGCACTGACAAAATGCACAACTTGCAGCGGTCACTCGACATGAATGCTATTCTGACACTAACGTTGATAAACTCATTAAACACCCACCTGCCCAAAAATATTATACTTCATCAAAAGTATAAAAATTTGTATAAGTTATAATCATAAAGGTGCCATATAACCTTAATTATGTTGAAAAGCGGTTATACTGTAACTAGCCAACAAACAATTGATTGGATACTACAGATAATGGCCGAGTTTTGAAGGCAGTCAACAGAGGGCGACTTGAAATCCAGCCGCACGTGATTGAAGTGATATCAGTGTTTGCTGATGGAAGTCCTGTGACGGGCCTGCGTGTACGCCGACACCCATCAAACCGTCACCGTAACCGGTTGATAGTCATGTCACGTGACGAGATTCGCTCGATACCGCTGCATCGGTGTCACAAATATGTCACCTGCAGGTACCATTTGTGTTGCAGTTACTTAAACCGTGTTTTGTATGAGAACACCAAGGCTGATTGTGTATTCTGTCATGCTGTACTATTAACGACATTGTGTGCACATTTTGGAAAAACTGTGCAAAAGGTTCAGAAGTAATGGTGGACTGCGTCAGTTTAGATTGTTTCAGTGGCTTATTTTAGCTGATGGAGAGACAGGCGATACCTTATCTTTACAAGTTTACCTGTTTACCTCCATTCTAATGGTTGTTTTCCAGCCAGTTCCCCTACCATTTCCTCCACTTGTTCTGGAAGAAAACCTTTCGTTGTAAACGCCAGCGGTTGCTTTTATGGGCTAGATGGTCACTCAACCAACCGTGTCAAAGTACTGAAGTATGACAAATTTGCCACTTGCTCACCTCTCCAGTGCAGTAAGAACTCCTCCTGGAATGTCGTGGTAACATATTACCCACGCCAGCTGTATAGCCACTGGCGTGGGTAGGGCATTCATTCGCATCTGTCTGTTTGTCTGTTTCTTTGTCCGCACTCTAAAAGGAAAATGGCTGGAGCTATTAGCACCAAAGTTGGTAGACATATCCATGGCAGGATAATGGCATGAGGTCAAAGGTCTCACCTAACTTGAGATTACGGTTAGCTCTAAAGGGAAACAGCTTCAGCTAGTGGCACCAGATTCGGCAGACATATAGTACATGGTAGGACTGTGGCATGCACTGACCCTGAGGTCAAAAGGTCAAAGATCAAAATCCTAACCCTAAGCCTCTGGTTAAGAGTTTTAACCTTTGCGATGGGGATGGGCTGGGATGTGGAGCAACGTGAGTGTGCATGTCGATACAACTGCGCATTATTCAACTTACTTAGTATTTTTATCAAGCAGCAGCAAGTGCAGTCAAAACTTACATTTACCAAGCGTGGGTCTGCATGTCGATGTGACTAGTTTTACTATATGTGCTGTATATGTTGACTAAATCCTTTTTGCTTGGATGTTTTTGTGCAGTGATTGTGTGGCTCTGAGAGATCCATACTGTGCCTGGAGGAAGAATAAATGTGTCAACTCGCCTTACGGGTGAGTTGCTCAAGTTTGTTTCGATTTCTCTTCTATAGGCATCTTTTCTCTAGCATTTTCGTCTTACCTTCAGCTAGTTTTTAGCAAACGTCAACGTATTACGTTACGTTTGCCAAATGCGATCGCAATTCCGTCTGTCTGTCGTCTGTCTGTCATCTGTCTGTAACGTTGGTGCACCCTACTCAGGCGGTTGAACTTTTCGGCAATTTTTTTCACCATACGATAGCCCAGGGACTCTAGTTTTCTGATGCCAA
>Ga0209780_1001071_pt1 | contig 17124 bp, 11 predicted proteins | sample WorMetexBAHAMAS2_FD_187384 | JGI IMG/M metagenome (GOLD analysis project Ga0209780, IMG submission 187384) | Marine gutless worms symbiont microbial communities from Max Planck institute for Marine Microbiology, Germany - Inanidrilus exumae... | ecosystem: Host-associated > Annelida > Digestive...
ACTTTACATCGAGCGCGGATAGCACCGAGATGCTTGACCGTTATGGTAGGTAACCAAGCCAGCCAGACCAACTCCGCTTCTACCCTCAGCGGGATTGGAAATGTATCATTATTTGTTAACAGGTACGTGCCGTGCCTGAGAGGCGAGGATCACATATAAAGCGCTATACAAATATATATATCATGTTAACAAATGATGATACATTTCCAATCCCGCTGAGGGTAGAAGCGGAATATATTTATTGTACAACATGATGTTTTGTACGGAGGTACGGCTTCTTGTATTGGGCGGAACATTTCTTACGTATAACAGGCATTATTTTAGTGTAGTGGTTTAGCTTTTATAGTCATGTCATGTTGGTTAGCTTTTACCTTTTACTGTTTACTTCGTGTACGATTCTTATAATAATCATAATAATAAAAATTAGCCCTGACGGTCGACTCATCGCAACGGAAGTTTGTGCTAACTTCAGTCACGTGACCCAAAAAACTAGGCCGAATATCAAAAATCAGGCCCGACCAAATTCAGATATTGTGCCCTAGTTTAAGAATCCATGGTCAGTTGCCAGCTCCCGTTGTAAATGGCAGAGGAGATAGCTTTTGAAAACGGCCAGATTTCTAACTTTAAAGGGCTCGTGACCTTGACCTCGGATCCGGTCATACTGCATACCGTCGTGCATCACTCATCGATGTCTACCTACATGCCAAATGTCATTGAAATCAAAGAAACTTTTTGTGGATGGTCGTACGGACATCTGAGACTGGCTTTATTAAATGGACTCCGTAGAAGAGTCGACCTAATAATAATAATAATAATAATAATATAGGCTTTACTTTTAATACGTGTCAATCCACTGCAATCAAATCATTTTTAATATGCGATCATCACGACCGTTCATAAAAGAAATCAAACTCTGATGTTTATTTCTGCAACGTAAGAGAAATACAATTAACAGATCGCATGAACAAAAAGTTAACAAAATACATTACACGTCAAACATCTTCCATATAAAAAACAACTTCTTCAGTAACACTGTGATACAAGCATGCAGTTTAGTTTCATGTGCTAACAGTAAAAATATTCAAAATAAGTAAACCTATTATATCAGCAAATACTGAAAACAATTAGTGACTTTAATAAGATAAATATAATAAATTTGCTTGCTAAAAAGTACTGTTATATACTTGGCTATCTACATTCAAGCATCTGACAGGATGACTCAGAAATCTATCACTAACTGCACTATCGTAACATTATTACCACTACCACTGCGACAATTTTCTAGCATAGTCAAGTGGAACTAAACTTAGTATATCGCCAGTTCCTACATAATAGTAATGGCAATCTTACGTTTCAACGCTGTTTCCTTTTTCATATTTAGAACACTAATCTCAAAGACGCCCGGTGGAAAACAGCGTAATGTTGTGGATACATGTCACATAGGTGCTAGCTTAATAAGCAGGTCTTAGCTTTCAGGTACCTTCCCAATTTTTTCAGGAGGGGGACGACAGAAAATATGCAACGATATCACAGCTCACGGCTGTAAACAACAACACACGTAGATGACAGATTCCACGTCATCTCTGAAACAATCGTGAACTAGAAGTAGCCAGCACTCACAAGAGTACAAAACCCACGTTGGCACTGTTTTTATGCTTAATGACCTTGATCTTTGACCCCAAAATAAATGAGTTTCCAGTACTCATGATGGAACATTTCTATGTCAGGTTTGGTTATCCTAGTTGCAGCAGTTTTTGAGATCGTGTGGCAAGAGATGGACACACACACAAATGCCGCTAAAAATCCTACCCCCACAACTACCATCGGCTAGGGTAACAAATACAAGCCACGTGCAACAAAGCAGAATGCACATGAGCAACAGTCAACTGCCATTTGTAAACAATAACAACTCAATATTGATCAACAATAATCAAAGACGTGGCAACCGTAAAACTGACGGATTCAGACCTCCTCATCACTGGCTAAAGAAAAAGAAACAAAAATAAACGCGTTCGCGCATCAGTTTAAACGATCATATTCCAACCGAACCAGGACTAACTAACTGGTCCTGATGCTGAGCAGTAACTGGCGCAAAATAACCACGGAATCATTCACCAAATCTCAACCATTAACTACTCCCATCACTTCTTTTACATCATCGGATCTCCAGTGCCAGTGCCATAAAATATGGAAAGAGAATGCAAGAGACATCGGTAGACGATCATCTGAGATGTACGACGGTGAGACCGGCGTCGCAGCGCTGTGTTGTCATGCTCTTCTCAAGTAGTTCCCACGATTCCGTCTGTTGATTGTACACCTCAATACAGCTCAGTAAAGCATTGCCATCATACCTGCAATCATGCGGTAGTATTACATCAATCGCCAGCTCTATCAACATCATGTTAGAAGCAACATGTCTATATTGTGAGTTTGTCAAATTAATGTTCAAAGCAAAAAATACACCATCAGAACTTTCAATACTGCTAAACTCTTTACATATACTCATGGCTCAGTGGTTCAATTGAACAGATACTCACTTGGGACGACTCAAGTTTGATTCCCACCAACAATCATATGAGTGGCCACTGGCCAGTGGTGATAAGCAATTGCTTGAATGCTGCGAAAGACGATTGCATCTCAAGAAGGTGCATACAGGACCCTTAATGGTGGACTGCAGTGTCTTTTTCTTTACAACTGCTAAAAACCACATTACTAAACAATTTTGAGAAAATTCATCAAAAATAAGCACAGACCCGGCAACAACGTAGAGTTTTCCTTTGAGGACACAGGCGCCGACGTAACACCGTGGAATGTTCATATTACTAACAGCTGACCAGTGGCCAGTGCACACATTGTAACTCTCGACCGACACCAAATGGTTCGCTCCGTCGTAGCCCCCACAGACGTAGATCGTGTCTGTAATGACTGCAACGCCGGCACCTACCACACAAAAAACATAAACACCAGTTATTTCCTGCCTATATTTATTTATTTATCAATAAAACATGGATTACATTTACATGTACATAAAAACAACGGCAGCACACCAAGGTTGAAAAAAACTTACAGTTGCCTGCTTAAAACATAAAACAAACTAAACGTTTAAAATCTGGAAAAGTCGATGGAGTTGAGCGAGCATTTAAAACTACACAGTGCACTAAAATTTACTACATCCTTGGGTAAAAAGTTTCAAATGTTGATAACTCTGGTAGTAAAGAAATGTCTCCGATAATCATGACATTGGTGCTTCATGAGCTTGAACCGATGGCCGCAAATAATACTGCACCCATTTAATTGGATAATTCCAGACATTTCTATATGCATACTTACTGGTTGTTTTATGCTGCAACACAATTCAAATAGTAGCAATAGCTATAGTGTATCAAAGAAGAAAAGTTAATAAACTATGAAAAATAAGTAGTGGATCAAAAAGCTCATTTGCACTTACCTTACATTGCACTACTAATTCTGCATTAGATGCAAAAGAATTGGACATCAAGTAAATTAAATGAGCGGTCAAAGAATTTTGACAAAAGGCCACATCACAGGGGTGGATTTCACACGGGGACAATGTACTGTGGCACCAGCCAGTCCGGAGCCTTGCAGCTGGCTGCAGCAGTCACTTTTGAATGATCCTTTTGGCTGCATGTCGTTGCTGAGCGAATGATCCCTTTTGCTGTGCATACACCACAGCAGAGACTCCTAATGCTTATCAATGGGCCGGATATTCCCCTTCCCATGGGGGATCTCGACCTCATTTATACACTGTTCAATCGGCATCTCGATTCAGCTGTTTTTGCAGGGCTCACAATGGTTGGTTGGAGTTTAATGGCACTTTCAACACAATGTACGTCATATCGCACCTTTAAGGTAAAATTACATTAGAAATATTAACATTTAATGAGTATTAATTCTTGAAGAAAGACAACTGAAAAAGAAAATCATGACCAACAAAAATACACAGACAGACCATGCTACTCTATCTATAGCAATAGGCTGCATCTAGGTATTGGTGCAAAGCAGCCTCAAAATGAGGGGCATTTAACATTGATAGCCAGGGTCTGGTTGTTGTTAGCTTATTGTCACATTTAGACACCAGTTGTTCAATTGGGTCTACCACAATCAGGATTAGCCAACCGGAGTCTAACAGACGTTTACCGTGTGAGAGGCAACCCACTACACGCCGGTCATTGACGAAAAATGCACAAACAAATCTCCAATGGTAAACTTTACTACCAGATCGTCTTGTGGACATAGAAGCAATAAGTGTCCACTGTCCGGTGTTGGGATCATAACGTTCGGCTGAGTTGAGCAGGTTCAGTCCGTCATAGCCACCGATGCAGTACAGCATGTCATTGGCAACTACGAGACCGGCTCCTTCACGGCCTGTACTCATGCTTGCCAGCATCGTCCACTGGTCGATGGTTGGGTCATAACGTTCCATGCTCGTGTGTCTGACTGAACCGTCAAATCCACCGCATACGTAGACAAGATCTGCAATGTACAGCATTATAACAAATTGGATGGAGTTAAGGTTTAACATTCAGCAAACCTACAGATATTATTACACAAAATAAACATAAAACCAAACCATGTTTAATCATTTTGTATCACACATGGCCTAAAAACCGATGGGCTCAGTGTTACAACCAGGAACCCACATGCGGTGGAGTTACAACAGAACTGAAAGATTCTGTGCTTATAGTAATGAAATGCAGACTTTCAGTGACATTTTGTAGGAGAATATTATAACAGAAATGTTAATGTTCACGTTGCACTTAAGCAACAATATCCGAAAATAAAGCAGGTAAAAAAGAACAAAAGTAACTTACTAAATAAACAAAATAGACTACATTATCAATTATGTCACTATCTGTACATTCAAATGTCGACTTTTGTAAACTTATAATCACACTGATTAAATCTGCAGAGGTGCAAACAGTACGGACTGTAAGTCTAGCTGGATTAATGATACACGATGATCAAAATCTGAAGGCATCCTATTTAGTTGGAAATAAAAAAAGAATCATCTGTTGTTAAAAGACAAGTTTGACTCACAAAACATGCAGCAGACAACTTATTTATTTAGGACAAGCCAATTATGCATCAAGTTAGATAGTGAATACTGCTTACTCACTAGATCATCAACAGCAGAATCTTGCATAAATGTTATTATATAGCAGAGAAGTTCAGTTCATAAGACTGTAATTTACAATGCCAGAATTACTGTACAGACCTTGGTAGGTGCAGGCACCGGCAAGCCCTCGGCGATGATGCATTGGAGCAGCAGGTTGCCAACGTGCTTCGTTGTCGCTGAGGTCCAGGCAGTCAACGGCACTTAGACGTGCTGCACCATTGTAGCCACCAATCACGTAGACTTTGTTCCGTATTGACGCCGACGCCACATACCTCCGTTTTACCGGAATTCTCTGCAATTGTAGTAACAGTAATACATGTGATAGCTACAAGCTGACTGACTGACTGAGTTAAGGTTTTTACATCCCACTCGACACAAAACGGGTCATTTCAGAGACAGCCAATCACTTAGCACGATACTAAAGAAACTAAATGCAACACAAAAACCTCACACGCACCAATGAATCAATAGCTTTTACAACAAAATAAACATTAAACCAAAGCCAGCTTTGATTGCCTTGTATGATGTCTGGCCTTGAAACGGATCAGGCCTATTCTTACAGCTACCTCCATGGGACAACAGTCATGGTTATTCTAGCATTTACCACACAATGCATAACTGCAGCATACATTACAGCAATTCTATGTCACACAAACATTTCTCACAACAGTCTACTGCACTGAAATTCCAAAGGCACCAGCCTTATTTCAAATGAATTAACCCTTTCGCTGCTTTGCCTGACGGATATTTCCGGCAGAGGAAATAAATAATAATCCCCACACTGCGGGATGAATCCGGCGATGCTAGGTAGGCTATACCTATAACCGTGGTATGTGATATAATGCTGCCTGTGATATTGGCTATTACCCATACACTGACTACGTATTACATTTTGTCCGGTATGGCAGTAAAAGGGTTAATTACGGGTGTGACAACTTCACAGTTTAAAACAAATATGTGATGATATCGTGAAAACAGTATGAGAGAAAATAACATACAAGATTCTAGCTATCACAAAGGGATCATGCAACAGACTCTGTAGTTGAAATTATGTTAACTGCTGCACAACTGTATAAATTTTGCCAATATCTTTGGCATTAGAAAACTAGAGTCCCAGACTATCATATGGCATGTTTGTGTATAATCCTGTGTATAGCCATTCTCATAAGACACTGGCTTGACTTAGAAAGGGAGATGGACTCGAGATTACATCACACACCATGCTAGCATGTGCTGTCATGCAGTAAATCTCGTCATAGAAGCCACAATACACAAACAGTAAAAGATGGGCATATAAACAAACTGGTAATGGCTGCCACTCTTGTGTCTTGGGGTCGAACTTCTCAACTGTGTCGACAGGCATCTGCTGATTGCCGAATCCACCAAGAACTACAAGGACATCATTGCAACCTGCACATACACACAACGCTCTGTGACTGCTTCCTATGCATACTTACAGCTTTAGCGGAGATTTTATTTTTAAAAACTCATGACATAACATGCTGTAGCATTTGTCACTCCAATTATGTTAGTTCTGCCTACACTCTACGACCTGCCCTTGTGGCCGAGTGATTAACGCAGTCGGCCACCATGTGCAGTAGAGCGTGACGCGCTCAGTGTCCGGGGTTCAACTCGGCCCGGGTGCGTCCGCCTACCAAACAATTATTTCTAATAATTTCCATGCACATGATGAACAGGGAGATAATCCCAGGCGACAAAAAGATGGTTCGACAGTGTCCTCTATAAACTGTGACCACTGCAGGCACCTTGATCTAGCAGTTTCAAGTCTGCCTGCCGCGCCGGCGTGAGTCGAAGTAAATAGACCTGGCTGGCTGCTGGCTGGCATAATATACAGCGCCAGTCAGGGCTGAGCCAGACAGTAGGCCACGTCCAGAAGGGGCGTGCTATAGAAATACCCGACAAGCTGCTCACTCCTACTCAATCCCTCCTTCACCCTACACTTCGCTAACACACATCACACACACCTACCAATTCCCTTCCTCTCCCTGGGCAAGCGCACTGGACCGTTATATGGTCTCAGCGCTAGGATCCAGAGTAGGCTGGGCCCCTGCCCGCAAAGAACGAACACCTACACTCTACAACCTTGTTTTTGCTTCAGTTTTACCATTTCTTCTTGATTTTCACATTTTTCCCCCCAACATTCTATCGCAACAAGGGGGCTGTGATGTGGTTACATACCCTAATGAATCTGCTCACTCAGTCAGTCACAACATACTCTTCAGACAGCAACAATGGTTTGAATAGTCTATCATGTCTTGAAGAAGTAATGGCATTGGAGAGCAGGCATAGAGGGAGCAATGTCCTTTCCTGCAGTGATTGACAAATGTTGAGCCAGTGAGCAAGAGACAACCAGTTAATCCAGGCTGTTAAACTAGCAGACATGACATTGTGTGTCATGTTTATCTCACTGCTAGTTGCTAATCCTATCACATTTTTTGTCTGCATCAACTTAGGACCTGCCATTATCTCAAATTAGCTTTCACCACGACATGAACGAATGGAACTTTGTGCAATCATAACTAGTTTTATTCACTCGATAACCGATACATCATTGATTGCTACATATGCAATACCAAATACCGCAAAGTGTCCGGCAATTTAGCTTGCCTGTTCTAACTCGAGTGCTATCTGACTGCATGAGTGGTCGCAGGTCTGGCCGCAAGTGATACTTTTTGGCAGCATCCATCAGATCTCGGCACTGCATACTCTTCCGCACCAACGGCTGATACACAGACAGTAAAATAACTGCAAAGTATATGAAGCAATAACAATCATCGATAAATACTACAACAAACAACAGTGAAAAAAATGTAGTGAATTTACTGATGGTTGATTGGGAGATTAACGTCCCCTATCAGCATAAAAATAGGCTATATCAGGGACAAGGTCTTGGGAAGAGAACTAGTTCAGTGAGTTCACTGAACAATACCCATAAATAATAATTACCAAAATACGCTCATATAGGCAAAAATGATACGAATTTGTGACAGATGACTGAGACATGACGGAATACAATGGCAGCAATGAAATCAATTGAGTGTGTCAGTTTGTCACTCAATGTATCAGCAGGATTAATAAAAAGTTACAAACAAATTTACTAGAAATTTTAGATGGTATAATCAATTACATTCTGGCGTAATCTGGACACAGGAATTTTTCACAGATGCCTGTAGATAAGTGCACTGGGCTTAAATAAATTGAGCATCAGTCCTGACATGGCTTGAAGGAATAAATAAATCACGTGTGTCAAGGAATAAGAACTTGAACCGTTGCAGAAAAAAATGCACAACAGCACAGCACAAGATGTAACCTCGCTATCGACGACGTCTGTAATAAACTTGGCTGACAGCAACGGCAATCTGACATGCTGCAGTAGACGAGGTAGGTGCTCTTCACGAGTGCTAGGACTGTACTGAATCCACGCCAACAATGCCTCAAATACAGACTCCTCAGATTCAACCTACTCAAAAGTGAATGCATCAACAGTAGTGTTTTATAGAGATCAAACGAACCAATTGCTGCTATTCTGATACCGAATCAGTAACTGCACAAATTGTTCCGGCCGGAACTGAACCGAACCGAACCACACACAGGATAGTCACGTTTGTTCTTGGTTAACTACGGAGGTCAAAATGCTGCTCACATATATTTACTGTTCGACGACATTACGTGTATCATATTTACACGACATTAGTATTAATCATAATCTCGTGACGTTAATTACTTGTTTGCAGTATAGTTTTTTAGGTATACTTATCATGCATTACAGCCTGTTACAGGTGATGTGACCGGACCGAACTGACGTTGTTCCGGGTCGTAACAGTACAAGAAACGGTTCCGGTACGATCTCTAGTGTTTTACATCAATGTTTTACATAAGAGTACTGGTGTTGCATGGTTGCTCTGAGATAGTGCAGCTTCTTGTTAGTTAACAGTGTTTCAATAAGAAACTATATACCTAAGTACATCCGTCTTAAAAGCCATTCTCAGGTGAGCCTTGCCTAGCTGGTCCCCCTCAGTATAAGTAGGACAGCTCTTTTATGGGCCAGATACCAAATTGACACCCAATCAATGGTGTAAAGGCACTGAAGAAATCTCAAAGCACTGACTGCAATCACTGACCTAGCCTCATCTTTTCTACATCTACCACTGAGGTAAATGGCACTGATCCCCTTTACATATGCTGTCTCTGATGCTAGTACTCAAATGGAAAATAAATTTTGTTTAGCTGCAGCAGCATGTCGAGCTTCAATAGTAAATCATGTGCAACGTAAAATAACCTGTAAAATTAAAAGAAAAGCCTTTTTAGTTGAAATTGAAAATGCAGTACCTCAAAGGGCATTTATGCCATCAACAGTACGGCAATTGATCATTAGTGATTTGGTTTTGCAATAAAAACACAGTAAATGACACGAACACATTAATGTAACGCAAAATAACTGCCTGCCTGAATTTCATCGCTTTTCAACAGTGATTCCACATCTTTAAGGCCAAGCGTGCAGAATTCTTCTAGACGCGTAACATCTTCAAAGTACTTGAATGAATACAGCTCAGCAGCTTGCCGAAGTGATTCACAGCCATGGTTTTCAGCAAATATTCGAATCCCCAGGCAATTTGATGGATCTAACTGCTTTTCCAGAAACTCGGAGCATGCTTGCTTGACCCCTGTAAATATAAATATATACACACTTATTATCACTATGCACAAATATAGCGTTAGAACAATGTGCATTGCAATACGCAGAACTGGTATTACGCATCATTGAGGAACTTCTACATTTATTGCAAGCTCGCATCCATTTATATGGTCACTGATTAATTGAATTAACGTTTTACGTCCCACAAACCAACACAAAACAGGTAATTTTGGATATGTTCTTCCAGCCAATCTCTTGGCTTGGTACTGAAAAACTAAATCTAACACAATGGAAGCAAGCCAGCATCTGTAACAAAATATACTATAACACAAAATAAACATATAACCAAAGCCAGGTTCATTCACCTCTTATGACCTCTGGCCTAGAAACAGAACAGGCCTATTCTCAAGGAAACAAGTAAGTAATTTATATAGCACCAAAATCAACAAATGAATTATGGCACATTACAGTCCCGCAGCCCAAACAGGGCTATTTATACTGTCAATAAAAATTAGTTTAGGATTATTGAGAAGACCTGTTAACTGAAGAAGACATGCGGCAGGCAGCAAGTCTTGCACATTCTCAACACTGACGTTAACAGTCTCTGTGTACACAAAGTCAAGAAGTACTTCCATGATGCTGGCAGATATGTCATGAAGCTCAACAACCGACTTCTCCATTTCACACATCTAATGAATACGACATACACAACTACAGTAACTGCTACAATCAATACTTCCGCATAACGGTCGTTTTTCAGGTTAACCTTGATCAACCAGTTCTGCGTGGGTGGTCCTCCTCCTTCATCTGTTATGGAAGAGACGGTTTGGAGATTAGTGGAATGGGGTTAATATCCTTCCTTATAATATCCTTATTATAATATCCTTCCTGCCACCCAATCATCATTGTAAAAATACTGAAGGGAACACAAAGAAGCACAAACCCTAACCAGTTGCCTGACCTCTTCCTTTCTTCTTCCACAGTGGGACTCCTGATAAAAGGCACAATACTGTCTTTATGCAACAAACAACAACACGGCTATTATAACAGAATTATTATTACCCAACACTATCAACAGTATCATGACATATACACGCAAAACTGACCGGTAATGAAAACACGGCATAAATATTTTCAGTTTCTATTTAACTGATCTTCTTTTTTGGAGTTACTCCAGGATGGGAAAGGTCTCCAAAAAGAACATTTAGGGATCACTGGAAAAAGGCTTTTTACACGGATGCCTTCCTGTTCATCAACCAACAATGGCAACGCCCAAAGTAAACAGATACATCTAACAACCAAGTCTAAGACCAGACAAATGGAAATGGACTTCTAAAGCCGTAATGTCTCTCTCAGCATCAGGTTACGTGGCCTATTTAGACTGAGACCACAAACGTCCATCAGAGGAGTTCTGCAGAAGCTGACTTGACTGAAGAACTGCACACATATATCAGAATCGGAGTAAAAAAATCAAACAGCAGACATTGCTAGTTACAACACGTAGCTCAGCTCTTGCTGGTGAGCCCACGCGATGCGCTACATCATGGCAAACAGCAAAATTTTTAAAAGTCACATGACCATAACCATGCCCATTTATGGGGTGATATGTCATCCCTTTGGTAACATTAGATATCGCCTAACTGGGCAAGAAATTTGACGATTCTAGCTTAAGTTATTCTTGAGGTATGTTTCGGGCCTTGAAATTTAAAGTGGATCACGTGACATGACCTTGCCCCTTTCAGGGACAGTTTGTCGTGCGTACGCTGGCATTTGCTATGGTCAATCTGCAAACCAAATTTAAAATGTCTATGATTACCTGCAACGAAGAAATGAAAGGCAACGCCAAATACGTCGCCCGCAATCCTTCTATGGACCATTAGACAGAGGAATGATGTAGCTACAAACTTGCCTATGGAAGTTTCACACAAAGTAACTTCGCAGCAGACATCTGTCGACAGAAGTTGAATTTTACTGGCAAAAACAGCAAAATCGTGTTTTGTGTCACGGTTCATCTATGGCTCATTGGAAAGTGTGTGGTCGACTTCCTATTAGTGGCTTAGTGCTAATTAAACATTTTCGCCAGCTGTCATGGTTGAGGTATTATGAGCAGATATTGGTCGAAATTGTTGTGTTCAAAAGGGGGGTGGGTCACTTTGAGCACAAATTTCAGGGGGAATGGGGCATTGCCCACCAAAGACTGTTGGCATCAGAAAACTAGAGTCCCTGGGCTATCACGTGGCATTGTTTGCATGATCCTACGTTTAGCCTTTTTCACATATACTGGCATGTGACATACACACAGACACATAATGACAGCTAATACCCACACTAGCATAGCATTGTGTGGGTAATAAAAACTATACTATCTGAAGTGAAGTACCTGATGCGTAAACATAGCACAAAAGTAGTCACTGCAGGCAGCTAAGACAATGCGATGAACTGGAAATTGGCAACCATCAACATACAGCGTCACATCACAGAGTGTGTTTGACTTGCGTAAATTGTTCATTGTGGACAGTATTGATTTTGCATGACTGTCAGTAAATATACTGCGGTCCATGACTGCAGCCATTGTGCACACAGAGTAGAATCCACTGCAACAGATTCAAACAGAAGTAGCTATACAGATATTGGTAATAACAACATTATAATAAACTTCATTCGCACAAGTATACAGCAAACAATACAGAAGGAGAGAAACACAACATATATACACACAACAGAAACAATCAAAATGCAATTAACTACCAAAAGAGATTGGACAGTGACAGGAGGGAAAAGAAAGAAAAATAAGCCTAGACATCAACAGCATGTATAATAACATCCGACCAGAAAAAAGCCTCGAAACATTAACGAAAAATATGTAGCCGGCATTCTGCTATTATCGTAATAGCAGGCAGATCGAACACATCCCTTATATATTTAATATCTGCAGTCTGACCACAACCAAAAATGTGATAAACAGCTCTGTCAATAACATTATTCCAAGCAGTTAATGTTGACTTATGCTGCTGAAGTACCTCTACCGCATATAAAATAACCCGTAAACAGGGATTTTAGCAGGTGTACACTAATACATTTGGATCCAGCATTACTAACTCTATAGCACAGTGTGCCGCCATGCCGTCCACCACACACAAATATTACAAGCTTCAATTCCCTGTCACAACGGTCGCGTCAGACACCTGGCTGCCACAGTGTCCTTCCCGACACCGCCCGCCGGACGACCACCCACATAACTAAACTATGAGTACTTTAATTGTTTTCACTATGCGTTAAATAAAAGCACTAGTTTCATTGAAGGTTTCTCTCTCCGCACTGTACTGCTTTTATCTGAAGTGTCCGATTTTACTATTACCTGCATGGCTTTCTCAGCTCGCATTTGCTTACTTGTTCGTGGTGCGATAATGCTTGTCGAGTTTGCATCTTCATTGGAAGAAGAAGTCACTAGGTCACGGCAAAGGAATCCTGGTTGAAGAACTGTGGTGTTGTTGCAACTCTTCACATTACTGGCTGGTCTCTGTACGTTGCTGCTTATAACTCAGGGTGCAGTCTACAGTGATGTCAAGGTAGACTGGACGAAGGAAGGCCACTTTCAATGGGTCACTTTATCTTTCGCTAAAACCAAAAGTCTAAAACTTTAGTTTAAAACCAAGAGGTCGGTTTAAGACCTAATTAATGCAAAACATGAAGTGACGCTAAACTTTAGTCTTAAACTAAAGACTAAAACCAAACTTACCGCTTAAACTAAAGTTTTAGACTAAAATTTAGTTTAAAACCAAAGTTAATCTCCAATCCGGTTTTAAACCAAACGTCCGTAATGCATTTAAATAGGCAGTTATCACTAAACCCTTAGAGTTAAAACTTTTACTAAAACTAAACCACTTTAGCTTTAGACTTTAGTTTAAAACTAAAGTTTAAATTGAACTCGGTCTAAAACCAGGTTTTAGCCATTCAGTTTAAACTTTAGTTTTAGACTAAAGTTTTAGTCTTAGCGAATGATAAAGTGACCCAATGTGCACAACAGTAAATGCCGCAGCTGTCATCGTAATTAGTGATGGCACGATACAACGTATCGTATCAAATATCGCTATAATTCCCTCTCAAACGATTCGATATTTTGCACTAGTCTACTAAGGCGTGTTGTCCGTATATAACAGGTCGCGCTATCGGAGTCACCAACAAAGAGAGAGCGACGGGCGGCACATGATAACGACGGTCGTGCGGGCGGGAAGTAATTAGTGTCACACTCACACTCCAAGGCAGGTGGATGCATTCAACTAAAGCGGCCGGACTTACCCACTGCCAGTAATTGCCCGGAGTGGGCACGACCGTCGTGTGGGGCGGTGGACGTTTGTTTAATCATCCTCTCCAGTCCGCTTTGAAGGCCTTCGCCAGTTCATTTATGCTGTCACTAGGCCTATATCTTTTCGTCTTACTGTTGCTGAATTACGTCAGATGTATAACGACAGGAAGTCTTGACTCCACTCCAATACTCAGTAGTATTTTTTAAAAAAAAATACCTAAACCTACTGTTAATTTTAAAAAATATCCGTCATCACAATGCTAGGCCTAACAGTTGTCAATATTAATATCAGTCGGAATGCTGCCACGCTGGTCCAGGTCCGCACATCCATGCGGGAGTTAACATCAAACAGTTTTACCAGAATACAGCGACTTTACTGAAACCGTCCATTATCTCTGATCGCGTAAACAGCGAGGACATCGCCGCCGCCAAACATAATTATTCAGCGCGGCGGAACATCAAAAGTCAAATGTGCCGGCCGCCTCGTCACCGCGTCGTGTGTGGTCTAACGCTACTTGTCTAAGGTAAGCGGCGTGGGAAAAGAGGCAGCTCCCACACGCCAGACACTCTCACTTTCTCGCTTTGTTAAGTAGCGTTCTCACTGCGGCCGTAACGCACGCGCGCATTACCATCGTCGGTCGCGCATCCGTAACGCGCGCGTTACGGCAGTCGATGGCCGTAGCTAGCATGTTTTCAATGCTGATTTTTAAGACTATACCCTCGTTCCCACACATTCGATTGCGGGCGTGTTACGGCCGTGGTCGGCCGCATGGTAACGTTACTTTAGGCCTAAACCTTTTCATATTACTGTTGCTGAATTATGTAAAATGAAGTCGGCAGTGTGGCTGCCCGGTGCCAGACGTGACTGTCAGGTATTTGTTGTAGGTACCAAAGTTGTCATCCAGCCAGTGTGCAGTCACACCCATATACAAGCAGTTCCTGGACGCCGTCCACATCCGTTGTGATGGCGCACTAGAGTGAAGTCTTAAGGGGACTTCTCACTGATGTTCGAACGTCGTTAACGACGTTCAAACGTCAGTGAGAACGCTACTGAAATCTAGCAATGCTATGATACCGTCCCCACATTCGCGCGATTCGAACGTCGTCGAAGGCGTTCGACAGTGTAAGACTGCCGTCGATCGCGGTCGAACGCGGTGGACGGCGTGAGTTTGAATGCTATTGAAATCTATTAATTTCTGATACCGTACCGTCCGCCACGTTCGAATGCTGCCGGAGGTTATGGACAGCGTTCAAATGCCGTCGACCGTTGATGGCGTTTGAACGCATGTGAACGCGTGCGAAGGCGTCAGTGAGAACGCTGCATTAATCTTGGACTGTTGACCGTTACATATGGCAGAGCGTTTTGGGACCGTATATCGTATCGTATCGTATCGCGATATTTTGTGCAGTATCGTATCGTATCCATCGTTTTTCCCCACGGCCATATCGTGCCATCACTAATCATAATGTGTGGTTTTCATTGCTTTGACGCATATAATGCACATGATGGCCTTTCATCTTTACTACCAGCAGCTTAGAGGTTGTTATGTGCGTTGTTAACATCTTTTAGCAGTTACCAGTCAAAACGCCCCTTGCCAAAATGGTCTAAAGACAAAACGACCTCAGGAAAAGTTAAAACGACCCGAGTCTGTTTAGCAAAGACACTCCCTTGTTTAACAGTAATAGAAGTAATATTATATAACTATATATAATGTACATCGGTACTCGATTTATTCTTATGTAAACTAGGGGCACCCTTCTTTCTTCTTTTGCTTTGCTTTGCTTAATAACAGTGCACATACATACAGTATGCATATGGTTTATATGTATGCATATGAATTTCAGATACACTGTGCAATATGTGGAGTCCAGAAAAGACAATTAAAACTTGGGTATTACGGGCAGGGGTCGTTTTCAGTGCACACCCCTTTAGCATAAATAGGTAAAGGCTTCCCATACTCGTTAACGAGCGTTGGGACCGAAGCTGATCCCGGTGTATTGGCAGTCAGCTAGCAGGTGATTTAAGTCATCCACCCAGCGATAGGCGGCCATTACTTTCCGCCAGGCAGGTTACCTTCCCCGCCGCAGAGCATCACCGCCCTTTGGCTGGTAGTGGTACTCATTGTACCGTCCCACGTAGATGAAGTGTTCAACTGTAACTGATACGAGTTCTGCGGGTAAGCAGACGACGAGGCTTAGTACTATGCTACGTCCCACGCAGGGTAGAAGGCTGAGTCAACCTGGCTCCTTTTAACATGACAAGCAATAATTCCAAAATTCTAATTTTGGCTTGCTACGATTTACCTAAAGGCAAACGTTTGCCTACAGTGGCAAAAATAATACGGGAATTACGTGAACTATTATATTTGTATATAAACCATCGAAATTAGCATAAATACAAATTTGACATAATATAAACCTAGACATAAACAAACAGTGCTGCCACTCTCCTTTTCGCAAATTCCCAAGCTCTTGGTCCCCAAAATCCCAAGTTAACACAAAAAAATTCCAAGTTGAAAGAAAATTTTTAAAAACGTAACAAATATGTTGTGCGTTTTTCTGCTCAGACTCAGATGACATAGTTTAGCACTAGGCAGTTCGCTTAGCAATAACCAACAAGGAAAACTTATTTCACATTTCTAATAGGCCTAATATTAACTCACAAAGCGACAACGTTACGTACATACGTGACGTCAATCACACGTCATACCATAGAGAACACAATTTATAATCATATCCAGTCGCGTCCTACCGTAAGTAAGCAAATCCAATGTCCTTAGAAACATGACCAACAATGAATTAATTGTGTATATAATGATGATTTTATTCTTTAAAATTGTATAATTTTTAGCGGACGTGAACTTACGTTCACGTTCGCTATATGCCATCGCCCGTCCGTCTGTCGTCTGTCTGTTGTCTGTCTGTTTGTCTGTTGTCTGTGACGTTGGTGCACCCTACTCAGGCGGTTGAACTTTTCGGCAATTTTTTTTCACCATACGATAGCCCAGGGACTCTACTTTTCTG
>Ga0209780_1001072_pt1 | contig 17118 bp, 14 predicted proteins | sample WorMetexBAHAMAS2_FD_187384 | JGI IMG/M metagenome (GOLD analysis project Ga0209780, IMG submission 187384) | Marine gutless worms symbiont microbial communities from Max Planck institute for Marine Microbiology, Germany - Inanidrilus exumae... | ecosystem: Host-associated > Annelida > Digestive...
GTATACAACTTTACAACAAACTACTTTCTCAGATTATGTACGGTTTATTCTGAGTGATTCCATCACGGTTTGAACGTTTTCCTTCAGTGCGTATTATTAGAAATATGTTTAGTGTTTTAATCAGTGTCTTAGCAACCTGTAAGTGGTTTTTAGCCCTTTGTTGTTTATTAAATTTGATTTGATTTGATATAGGCCCTTATGACAGAACAATGAACAACTCTCATGCAAGAAAGCAAATCTGTAGTTGTTTGAAAATACTGATAGTGATAGACTGATAGAGATACAAACCTATGACAACGAAAGCCCTATCGAGCAAGTAAACTTAATGACACCATCCATTAACGCTGTACGAGCTTCTTTGCAATGCAGTGAACTGAACAGAATCCCACACAACGGCTTATATGCGGCTTTCTCTCGAGGCTCAAGTCGCGCTTACATATTATGCTTTCATCACGAAGTTACGCACGCTCAAAATGACTCAACACGTGTGTTCTGATATGCGGACCGTATAGTCAATCTGCCCACCAATACCTTACAGCACCAAGCCCGCCGATCAACCGACATCTCTGGCGATCTGGCGGAGCACGGCAGGTAGGACTAGCAGATGCCGGCGGCCGCGCTGGTCCGACTGATCGCCGTGATCGGCCGGCCGGCCCGCTGACTATCACCGCCTTCATCCGACGAGGCGCCGGCAGAGCACTGAGAGCAGGCGTTAGCGCCCAGCAAGTCGGGAGTCGGCGAGTGCCGAGCAAGAAGCGGGCATGTTACGATGAAGTCACGTGGTCGATTCCGGTGGCCACATGGACAGACATGGAACGTACTCAACGTTGCCTCCCGCCTCCAGCAATCGAACGTCGACAAACCAGTCACAGATGGCGCACAGCTCGAGCTCCATCAGCAGCATAAGAAAATGATATTCGCAATCTTGCCCACCAATCGCCCCACAGGAAGCTGTAAACCCATGTTGCACTCATTACCGCAGGACAGCCACCGGTAGGCCCCTATATATAATTTACTCAGCGGTCGAATATTCAGTTTTTCGCCGCACGGGGGCGACACGTTACACTAAAGTTGACATTTGGCGTGAAACAGATCATTCTGCTTTTCCACGCCAAATATACCCCGGTCGGTGCAGAAAGGACCGGATGAAGGTTTCAGACCCAAGAAGTTGTAAATATTACGAATTTCCGAAATATAATCTCCCCGTACGCAAAAATATTTTGTCACAAGTTTTTTTACCCCGGTGACGTGAAGTCTGCATCGTCACTACACTAGAAATTTGTCACGTACCGCCGCCACAATATTAGGAAACAATCAGCACTCCAGGCTCCCCCGGGCCCCCTAGCTGGATTTTAGGGAATTAGGGCGTATCGACCCGGTGAAGCAGTTATTGTGCCTAGGGGCCCCGAGTTCGTAGTTACGCCTGCACTGGGCCTACGCCTATTTCCTTCATGATTAAGTCGCATATAATGGCTAGCCAACGCATTCAAGGCTATTGACCTAGTCACTCAGTCATTTGCGAAATAACAAAATGCTTCTCGACAACATTAAGCAAAACAGCTATTGCTGTTGACGAATACGAAATATTATACAAAGGCAACACTGGCTTTAAGTTGAAACTGTTGAACGGTAGTACCGTTCAACAGTTTCAACTTAAAGACAGTATTGCCTTTGTATAATATTTCGTATTCGTCAACAGCAATAGCTGTTTTGCTTAATGTTGTCGAGAAGCATTTTGTCAACGCGGGTCATCGCCAGTGGTCATCGCCAGTGGTACCGTTACGGTACCACTGGCGATGACCCGCGTTGACGATTTGCAGGATCATTTTAACGACTTAACGACTAGGCTACTATAGTAGGCCCTATTTGCCTATTTGCGATCAGAAATCTAGCCATTCATCTCTGTATATGTTAAAGATAATACGACTAGTGACGTTTTGTAGTTCAGGAAAATACCGGGCACTGTGATTATAATGCAGCAGACTCCACCATCGCATTATGTCTATATTCATGTGGTGTATTAAATCAATGTCACCGGTGCATGTGATTACATCACAAATCATCTGAGTTGATTCCAGAGTAATGGAGATAATAGCTAGTTGATTAACTGCAGCGTGATTATGGTCAACTATTGGAGCGTTCATCATTTTCATGCCTCAAAACGTTTTCGGCGGCACTCAATTGGCCCTAAGTAGGATTTAATATCGAGATGTTGTCCTATAGCCCACATCCTGCCTGTTCTATACACTTCCTCCACAGCGTGATGCCTCAGCCCTCAGTTATTTCACGACTCAGAACAGCCCCAAAATTTCCTCGGATCCCAACTCGTACTAATAAATACAAGTCATTTATTTCTTATGCCCTGTCCTATTTCCAATTTAAATAAGCCTAATCTGTAATTCTATAGGCCTAGGCTATTGATTTTTTGTCGATTTTTCATCTAATAGCTTCACTAGTTTCAAACTTTAATCAACATTTTGTTGTAATAATGTACTCGTATAGTTGTGATGTCAATTGTTTGTTGTCACTGATGTTTGCTCTTGTGTTATTGAGATTGATGTAATTGTTTGATTCAACCTGCTGTGTCAATGATTAATGATTCAACGTTAATAACACACTACGTCAGACTAGGCTATCTGTGGCTGCTGGATGCGATTGGTGCCAAGTGTAAACATTGTTTGTTTGTTTGTTTCTGCATCGCAGGCCTGCTTGATGATCTGAAACATTGATTTTGTGTAGGCCTAGGCCTAGCTTGTTTGTGTTGACGTTATCTGCTGGTTATATACTTTGTATGTTGAGCTATTCGATCTACTGATCGCAAAGTTCCAATAAACTTACTTACTTACTTAGTTACTTACTATAAGCTCTCGAGGGCGCGGAGCAGCACTCTGGGTCAAACGCGTTAACCTCTTTTATGCCTCTTATTGAAGCTAAAATGTTTTTTGTCCAGATTTTGTTTGTTAACTTCGCTACTTGTGGCAAGGCACGTAGTACTGTACAATACAATACAAATTTTATTGCATTGTACAGTATACGTGCGGAGTGTCGCGACATAAGAATCAGTGGTCATGGTTGCTAGCTCCCATTGTAAATGCAACATGAACTGAATGAAATGTAGCATCACCGGTAGCGAATGAAGCAAGCATTATGCGGAAAATACATGTCGTTAGCTCAATAGCTTTTGAAAACGGCCGGATTTCCAACTTTGAAGAGCTCGTGACCTTGACCTTGACTACGTTGGATCGGGTCATACCGCATACCGTCGTGCATCACTCATCGGCGTTTATATACATGCCAAATTTCATTGAAATCGAAGGCACTTTTGTGGACGGACGGACGTACGCATTCACGCAAGTACATTTGAGACCGGCTTTATTAGGTCGATACTCTGTCGAAGTAGACCTAATGAACTTACGCATTTTTGGCTGACAGCTAGTTAGCCAGCACGGCATCGCGATGCCAAAGGGCTTATATTTTATTTTTACCGCTGTGGTTTTTTCTTTGTTCTTTCTTTTTTTGACACCTAATCTCTGAGGTCACTGAACGGATCTCAACCAAACTTAGACACATTTCACTTTCGAGTGCTATTTGAAAAATCTGGTCCGAACTCCCCAGGCATTTAGCCCCACGAGGCACGGGATAAGAAACAAAGAAAAATTTTTAAGAGCTCATTTAAAGAATAGAGTATGAGAAACCCTGACAGGATAAGGCAACGAATTCCAAACAGAAGGCGCAGCAGAAGACACGTGAACCAAAATTAGTTTCAGTAGGAAACCGCTAAGCAGCCGATCGAGGAAAGAAGAGTACGTACAGGATCGTACAACGTTAAGGATAAGGACAGATAGGCTGGAGATCCAGAGGCCAAGACTTTGTAAGTGAAGATTGCCAATTTGAATTTTCAACCTGGCAGTCAATGAAGTTGAATAGTAAAGGTGGAAAAGTAGAACGATCAGCTTGAAGTATAGGCCTAGGCCCCTACGACGCGAGCAACTTCAGCAAGTAAATTCTGAACACACTGGAGGACACGTAGAAGAACACTGTTATGAGTGAACCAAACTACCAAAAAGAATGTAGTCAAACGAGAGGTGGTCCACCTCTCGTCTAGATTATGCTAACTCAGTTGGTTAAGGCATGAGCAACGAGACTAGCAGTCTTTGAGTGTCAAGTCAATGTCTAATATGGCGGAGGGCTTTGATGTAATAAAAACAAAACTGGGAGACTAAATTAACGTGCTGCCGAAAAGTGAGGTTGCTGTCAAAAGTAACGCCTTAAATTTTGACAGAGTCAGAGACAGCAACAGACGAACCATGGTGACATCAACACACTGGTAGTAGCGTTAGTAGACGGGAGACCGCTTACTTTTAGAACGTGCTGAATACGATACGATAGATTAATGTGCGTTCAAAAGTGGAGGAGATCGCCAGCCTATTCTAGCCGAAAAAGAAAACCTCAAAAGTGTACACGTACAAATCATACGGCCAAAAAAGTACTGTGAAAATTTGCTAATTTGCTAGTGTTCAAATGAAAATAATCTATACTGTAATATCACGGCGACAAGCAGTCCATTTTACGTGTATTTACAATCGTATTTTACATTAAAATTTAATTACTGAATTGAGGAAGTGTTACTGTGTTTGAAGACCCAGAGCATCCCCAATTTACGGCCTTGGGGGCAGAATAGTAACTTAACTTGTGCCTCAATACTTTGCATTGCAACAACTCATACATCTCAGAATTGAAGCTGCAGGCTTGTCTCAATTTTCACATCAAAATAAGGGCTCATTTTACACCCTTAAACAACTGAAAGCAGTGAGACCATGGTTTTGGGATCTCTCCAATGGGATGGGTGTGGGTCTGCTTAGGCTCAAATGAAAATTTTTATACACTGTAATGCACTATGGTGCATTTTTGTTGAAATGCACTGAAAACTGGTCACATTATCAACACTACGGATTGCACCTATATGTCCATTCATGTCTCGATCTAACTTGAAACTGAAAATAAGGTGGCATGTATCACAATGTAAGTCGAGGATCAGTTCTGAGATGTAATGTTAATCCCACAAGGACCCACACGGTCTACCTGTTATGGCACATCCGTGGCTTATAAATTACTAAAGGCTATCTCGCGGTACTCGATAACACTTGAAATGAGTAGGCTAACTCAAGTAAAAATGTTGATAGCTAGCCCATTTGAGTGCAACTATCTGTACAGACTACACACATTGTACACTTTAAGTCAAAAAAGGAGATACTGTACTGTTACTCGTATTCGGAACTCGGCGCTGGGCAACTACAAGGTCGTGAATGGACGACCAGCCCAAAGGTTGAAGTACTTATGCAGTCATGCTCGTAACTTTGCCAAATGTTGACAGATTTTCAAACTTTTCTCACCATCAGACTCGTTAATAAATCATCACTAAATATCCCACCACATTCTAAACGTGTTGCTACACGACTCTGTCATTATTACTGTCCAATTGCGACAATCCGAAACAGCTATTGTGATTTATGAAAAACCAAGGTAGTGTAGATATGCATGTGAAGTGGTTGGCTATTCAGCAATCACTTTATTACAAATTTGTTACAGTTTGCCAGTGGAAGAATTTTAAAGATCAATGAACACTTCGTAAAGTTACAGGCCTCACACACCTTGTGTCTGGGCACTGTTTTGCTTAAAGATGAAGAACTCACGACTGATTCTAACGTTAGTAGTAACAAATACCAAACTGCCGCAGTAGCCATTTTGCTGCAATGTCTTCCTCTGTTGTGGCAGATGCCCACAGTCTGGTCACAGACTGCAAATTTACTACTAGTAAGTCTTGTCACTGAAAGAATTAGGAAAATTCGTCAGCATTTGGCGCAGTTAGGGGCAAGACTATATTAACTCCCTTTTACGATTCAGTGTAGTTACCAGCTTGCACAATTACCTCAAGAGTAAAGATCTTTCAGCCTTATCACATTTTCTGCAAAGACGTGAATAATAATGTACAGCACAATTAAAACTTTGTATTGTAATGCAGCTCACATGCACACTAAAGCTCTTCAGTTTTCACAACAGAGAAACCCAAAAGGTTACGGTACAGCAGCACTACTCACTCATCTACAATATTTATATGCGTTATAGCAATAATTTACCAATGTTCAGGAGCCTACACAGAAACATTCATAATATGACAAACTAATTTGGTAAAGTGACTAAAACATTTATCAAATTTGACACTAGAAACGTAACCATCTGGCAAAAATACATTTGCATACTGCAAATGAAAATTAAAACCAGCATAAACTGCATCGTAGACATAAGTCAAGACACTCAGAACAACAGTCAAATATGCATTGCACATGTAACAGTGCACGGAAGTAAGATTTCAGTATGCACTCAGTAGCGACGACCAACATCGCCACCACGTGGTGAGCGACGCATTGGCTCACCCATCTTCATTTTCTTCACTGGGGGACCATCCGGTGATCTCACTGGTCGTCTCATACCAGCCGGATGGTCATCATCTCTTGGAAGTCTCCTTGCAGGCATGCCACGAGAATAGTCCATGTCACGAGAACCACGTCCTGAAAACGATCCACGACCTACAAAATGTCGATTTCAGCAAGTGCAGATACATCGAAACTAATAAATGTACACTCTACATTCACCTAAAACTTCCACTCTTCAGTTTCATTTTGATTTTACGGGCTGATCTTCAGATGCCTGTTGCATCAGTGGTGCAGCAATTGTAAGGAACATTTGGAAAAATTGTCATTCAAATTGCAATACTATGTCACACTTTCTTCCACAAACTAAAACTTGTTCCTGCAGTGTAATTCCACACTTCTTTCAAATGCTACACAAAAACAAAACCGGCTGCTAAACATCATTCTGTCCAAACATGGAAATACTCTTCATGAAGTTCCATGAACTGGACATAACATTATCTGAATGAAAGTACTTTATTCAACAGCATTTGTTCAGCTTCAGTACTGATGTAATTTTCCATTGGCTTCATCGTTTCACACAACTGCAAATTGGCATGTACCGCACATTTCGATTAATTTTTGGTACAGTTAGTACTGCACTGAGCCTGAGATGTATATTGCAGCTTCAACTAATATATATCATACATCTTTAAACATAAGTAGTGCTGCACGATTCAGTGGAAAAACGTCATTCGATTCACGTTTTTCAATCTATGTTTTATTCGATTCGATTCAAAACGAGCTATGTCAGGTAAAGTTTCTCTTCAGAAGGATAATGACAAGACGACTGTAAATTAGCAGTAGTATCTTATTGAATACAAAGCAGTTTTTTACAATTTGTATCATAGCACCAAACTTCAATCACATTCCTTTAGTACTGCCATATCAATTAGCCTACACACTCTACTTGTTGTTGAGAAATGCAAGCTTGTCCACTGTTGTTGGTTTCAGACAAATGATATGTCCAGCTGCAGAAAAAAATTCTTTCACACAGGATAGATTTTGCGGAGCACAAAGAAACGTCTGTGGCAGACAGCTCAGCAACGACAGTGTACTTTGTTGCTCTTTCCAGTACATGTAGTTTGCCGTCTGTTCCATTTGGCTCTTCAGATGTGCAGCAAGCAAGCTCTGCTGTGATTCTGATCTGTAATGAGCTGCCAACATCTGAGTGTGCTTCAAGCCTGGCTCTCTTAACTGCACTTGACTGTCTTCTACTGTCTGCCAAAAAATCTGCTCCAATTCCATAGCAGCTTCTGAATCCTAGGCATCTTGATCACCTGCTGATACATCTGTGTTTCCTGTTAGATCTTTAGTATCCGCATCAGCAAGCTTCATCAATTCAAGTGTATTTTACAGTAAGTAAGAAAGCACAACAATGTCAATTACAGAAACACTGCTACTGTGAATCAAAGTGCGATTTCTTTTAACAAAATGAATCGAATCACTTAAATCAAATAACCGAATTGTGCAGCCCTAATCTCAAGTATATAATCAAACATTCCAAATGCATTCTAAATATAAAAATTAGCCCCGTATGGGGACTGACGGTCTACTCTTCGCAACTGACATTTGTGCCAACTTCAGAGTCACTTGACATAAAAAGTTAAAAACTAGGCCAAATATAAAAAATCCGGCCCGATCAAATTGAGATATTGTGCCCTAGTAAGAATCTGTGGTCAGTTGCGAGCTCCTATTGTAAATGGCAGAAAAGATAGTTTTTGAAAACAGCTGGATTTCCAACTATGAAGGGCAGTTGACCTTGACCTTGGATCGGATCATCAGTCGTCGACCTCCACCTACATGCCAAATTTCATTGAAATCGAACAAACTTTTCGTGGAAGGACAGACGGCCGGACGTACACATGTATGGACAGACGGACATTTGAGACCGGCTTTATTAAGTCGACTCTGCCAGAGAGTCGACCTAATAATTTCACTCCACAGTATGTAAGTTTTATTTATTTTTTTGAAGGAATGATCATGTCAGATAAAAAATTGCAATAAATTTATAACTGATCAGACACAAACGTTAACAGACAGTGATGAGCAGTCATTCTTGCTGAACAACACAGCAGTGTACCCCACAGACCAATCCAGTTCACAGCATACACGAAACATATAGTGCATTTGGCTTGTACACATAGTCTGTACCACTTGCCGACAATAATCAAGCAAAACTGAGCAATCCTACAAGCCTCAAAACGATGGTGCGTTGATGCTAGAAGCATGCACTGCAGATATTCCGTTCTGGTAGCTTGCAACTCAACACAATGAAGACTTAACTTGTGTGGTGCAGGTCCTAAGTAGCACTGCAGTCATCATCTGCCAACTGGATAGTTGGTATTGGTGGTGTCCTGCTGAATGCAACTGACACTGTTTATGAACTTGGAATTACATTGGACACTGAACAGAAACAACATATCCGCAAAGCGACCAGTTCCTGTTTTCATCAACTCTGCCAACGTCAACAAGTGCCATGTTGCCAAGGATAAGATGAAGCAGTTAGTTGCAGCAACAGTTCTCAGTAGACTGGACTACTGTAACTCTGTGCTCATGGGACATCCTTGGTCAATCAATGCTCCAGTACAACGTATCGATAATGTTGCTGCTCAGCTTGTGCGTGGTCCGTCACCATGTGACCATGTCCTGATGCAACTATACCGGCTGTCAAACCACTAAAAAGCTGTGTTGCTGGCATACACAGCCCACAAATGCCATACATCAACGGTGCTGTTAACATCAGTCACAATCGATCTAGTCATCATTGTCTGCATTCTGCTATGAACAATATAGTCAGAACTATGATAACATTTGGCAAAACAGCTTTCCCTGTTGCTGGATATAATATTATTGGCAGACTCTTTAAGATCAGCGGACAACACTGACTTTCAAGTATCCACTCAAGACTCACTTTTTAATCACTGTTTTACTTTATTTTCTTTTTACACTTTAACTCTGTAATGCCTCGCTGGTTATAGTAGGGTGGCATTAAACTAAGTAATGTACAGTATGAATATGAACTATTGAATTACTATAGATTCTGCATAGGAAGATCACATTTTGTCTGTGTTGCAGCCACCAATGTTAACTGTTGACTTCTCACTTTGAATGCACATATATTTTCACTTGTATTCACACGACTTATCTGATAGATGGCACAAGCATGGCAGTTGTAACCAAGTAAACCAAAACAATTAGCAAAGGTTGACTTTGTACTGAGAGTGTTTTGCATCACGCACAGTTAATCACTGAAAATCTGCAATATCCATGGCTTATAGTTGAGTTTTGTCTCTTGTTTTCTCTGTTCAATAGTTCGAACTTTACATGTATTCTTTTATTCACTTCATGTCGAAGGTCACTGCTCACAGAATATATCACCACTCTGGGACAGGATATACGTGTGCATATTTATGACATTAAGCAGCACTTCTAGACAATGCTAAAGCCAGACGGAATGATCTAGCACACAGCTAAATACTGTGGTACACCAATCATGCAAAATGATATAATTTCAAATATAAGTTTACTTTAAACTATTCTTTTCACTTTGTATATTCTTCTCCAGTATTGGCAATTTTTCTCTAAAAAACTTGAGCAGTTCTCTTACACTTCCATACATATCTGTCATAGTCATCGACCATTCTAGGAATATTCTGAGTAAGGGATATTCTGATCAGCCATTATCCCTGTTTGTTGCATCTTTACAATGACATCTTCATGTATCAGTGGCTTCCATTCGCACCTACAGCCAAACCTGCATTGTGATACTGATGCGCTGGGCACTGCTTCCATTCATCTGTGCAAACTGCACTGCTGAATGAATGCTCCATGACTTCATTACTGATATTATACTGACTTGCCTGAAGGCTGGCCTTCACCCACCAGCCATAGACTTACTCTTGTATTCGGCTCTTCCACCACCTTCGTAACTGTCATAGCGTCCTGAAGAACCTGAAAAAACAACACACCACAGTACAGACTTTGTAGCTTTAAAATCGCTCACAACTTCATTAAACAGTGTGTCATTGTTAGCTACTGGTGCTTTCAATCATAAACTGCTCTCATATGTACGCAGTGCCAGTCCTCATAATCTGTGCATCACTAGGTTTAGTGTGGTCATTAAAATACAGTCTGCATTTACTGGCCCTCAGGCTAAGTCAGTAGAGGGACCACTACAACTGAGAGCTACATCAACCACCACCACCCATGTCTCAATGGGCACAGTCCAGGTAAACCTAACCCTAACGAACCTGAATTTGGCTGGTTCCCTCGCTTTCTTCCTCCACAGGTTTCACAAAGAAAATTTGGGGATAAGAGGCACAGGTTTTTATGGGCTAGATTCCCCTCCTGTCACCAAACAGCGTCAAAGAAATGAAGAAAACTGAAAGTCATGACCCCAACCGATAACCAGGTGTCATACTTTCTTCATCTGTCACCAGACTCCCAAAACAAAGGGGCACTGCTGGCTTTACTGTGACTCTCTGAATACCTGGAACATTAGTGGAGGAAAGAGCACAAAGGCACCACTTATTCCATACTATACTGTAAAAGAACAAGCCACATTTGCATCAAATTATGATTGTCCACTTGACTTCTTTGGTGAAGTCTGGCTAGAGTGATATTTGCTGTTTTAGAGCTATGACTCCACTGCCCTTATACCTGGTTGTAAAGTGGCAAGTTTTACCATTTACAAGATGTAATTTTCACATTAATTTACAACTCAACTGTGTGGGTCTGTCTGCAAAAATATCTCCCGAACCACATGCGCAATCTGTATTAAATTTATTGTGCATGTTGCCTATGGCCGTGGCTTGGTCCTCCTTCGGCATGATGACAAAATCCAAATGTGAAGGGACAATTTTGGGGGTTTTCTTCCCCACTGACAATGCATTGTACAGCATTGCATTTGGTACCCATACAAAAACGACTAACTGATCGAGATGCCGTTTGGGATGATGACTCGTGTGGGCCCTAGGTACCATATGTTAGATGGACCAGATCACCAAGGGGAAGGGGCAAAAACATAGTGGCCTATTGTAAAGTAATGGGACACTCTACAGTGAGCTGTGCCAAAACGGCTATACCAGTCGACGTGCTGTTTTGGATAGACTCGGGTGGGCCCAAGGAACCGTGTATCAGATGGAGGTGCAGATCCCAAGGGAAAGGGGCAATTTTTGGGTGTTGTCCTGGCCATTCTAAAGCATTGGCAATCTTCGCTGCACTGCAAAAAGGATCATTCAATTGCCAATAATGTCATGCAGCAGAAGGGATCATTCAGTATGCCAGGCAAGCACAAATAGTAATCTGGAAATTTCTGGGCGCAGGCAATGCAGCCGAAGGGTGTGGTGGGATTACAAGGCGCGGGCGGAGTCTGATATCTATGATTGCCTTGTTTTCACTAAACACTAATTTCAGCAGCACAAACAGGTGCATAGAATGCCTGATTTTTGAGTCCCATACATACAAGTTTAAAATTTTAGAAGTGGTTTGCCTTGTTGCCTCTACCAAGGCAAACCACTTCTAAAATTTTACAAAAAAAGGCATCCACATATTTTGAGACAGCCTGCCAACCCAACAGCAATAATAATGATATACAGACAAACTCCAAGCACTGCATAAATGATCTCTGTACAGCAGAAATGAAATGTACCGCACAAAATGTACTTGCACAGCACAAAAACGTAGCAAAGCTTACCATAATCTCTTGGTGGAGGTCCATAATCTCGTCTCGGAGGATCATAAAATCCATTACCAGATGGATAGTCATAATCCCTGAATCAAGCACAATTTAATTTGCTCAATAAGCATTCATTCTCATAGATATAATCTGTGTCCTCTAATCATGTTACTTATATACTGTAGACTATAAAAATACTATAAATCACACAACAACAAAAACATACTTGCATTCAGTCTAATAACAATATATAAACATGTTTATCTTTTTAACATAAATGCAAGATTTGCAACAACAACAAGAACATATATAGGTAAAAAAGCACAGCATTTCTGTGACAGTCAATTGTCACATCAAACAATTATCACACCTGTAACTACCCGAAGGTCTGCTGTGGTAAAGTTACGCACTACGTATACAAACATTATATTAAACTAGGCCATCCGTAGCAAGGTATTGTGCTCATGCACTCTCCTCTTTCACCACCTATAGTTTTTGGTTTTAAATCATATAGCCTAAATGTAAGCTAACTCCCACATTATGCTGCGATCTCTGGCTGCCGGCCAGAGACAGCGTGCCTGGATAGTAACGTGGCATGTTGTTGAAGGTACATATCATGCCAAGCCGGGCAGTGGGCACTTCAGCCATTTAGCGAAGGAGACAGCTATGCCCAGGCCATGCCTGCATTACACTTGTTTTTATATGTATAGATTTCCTTACTGATTTTCTACTTGACCCACTGACCTTCATAATTCTGCAGTAACCATGACAATACTGTTCATGACACAGCTACAGATATGTTCTGGAATGACCATCAATATTTATTTAGCTTGGATGCCTTTGCCAGCTCGATGATGGCTTGTGGTCGCCTTGATCTCCAAAATCTAATGAGGTAATCATTAGGGGGCTACTAAATATTCTGCACAAGTTTCATTGAGATTGCTCAAGCCATTCATGATACTTTGGTAACAAGATCTGTGTAGAAGAGTGGATGAATGCAGTGGACTGATACCCCGAAAACGTAATTCCTTCAACGACACTGTCATGTAGTGAAGGAAGGCATAAAAACATACAAAGTACCAGATGATATAAACAAACTTTGACGGTTATTGTGTTTTAACACAGACCATGAATGTATCAGACAGAGACTGATAGACAGAACTGCCACAATATCTGCCAGTAACATACTTTACACTGCGACACACTGTAAATTACAAAATAAACATCAAAAACATTTCAGCGATAAGAAAAATCTGGGTACCTGGAACCATAGCGGCGAGGAGCCATATCCAAGTCATGATCAGCTCGTGAAAACTGGTAGTCGCGACCACCAGGTGGGTAGTCCCTGCCACGAGGTGGGGGGTAGTCACGATCACTCGGAGGATAGTCTCGTGGAGGGCTGTAATATGAAGGGTAGTCACGTTCACGTGGTGGCGGTCCGTAGTCTCGATCACCGCCAGGATAGTCACGTGCACGATATGACGGATAATCGCGTGCAGCTGCGTAATCTCTCTCCGGTCTTGCAGATCGATATTCAGAATCATAGCGACTAGAAATGGCATTCAAATAGTTCAAACAACAATGGTGGCAAGTAACGTATAAAACAAATCATGAAAACAAAATTCCAGTAAATTTCTACGAGTTTCCAGTAGATATTTTAAGTACATATTTTAACACAATCTACACAGTCGATGCAATTTTTCCCGTGACATATGAATTGCAACAAATGCCACATCACCATAAAATTTCCAGGAGACCTGGCAAAATTCCAGCAGAATTCCAGGATTTCCAGCAAAAAATCAAGTAATTTCCAGGATATCCAGGAATGTTAGACACCCTGTAAAACAACTTCTAACTCAACCCATGCTGTTATGATGACAATAAGCAGTTCACACAAGATGAAAACAGTGGTAACTATGGTACACAATCCACACAATCCACAATATGAGTATGGATCGAGAAGAATTGTAATTGCTGCCCAAAACCAATCCAATTCAACAAAATACCAAACAAGACAATCTAACCTGCCATAGTCTCGTGGGGGATCACGATCAACAGAACTTCTGAAACGTTCTTCGCCAGGATAATAGCTGTCAGACATCCGAGAACCGTAACTTCTGAAGTCTCCACGTCCGCCACCAGCACCACCTCTCCACGAGCCACGAGATGACCCGCCACCTCGCCGATAGGACATGTCGCGTGGTGGTGATCGTGATGATCCCCTCCCTCGTCCACCTCTGTACATTCAACAATCGGCAGTTCAACACAATGAATGAATAATTTGTTAATGGCAAAACAAGACATTATATAAGCCATTCAGGGCTGCAAAAAGTGGGATAATAAAATGTGACTAACATATGCCAGAAACAAAATGTAAAGCTAAGGCTTTAGATGTTAACATACAACTAAAATAATAAACACTACAGCAGGATACAAAAACTGGTTTCTTTAACACAATCAATAACAGTATGACTGTCATACACTTCGGGTAACACTTTAAGAGAATGTACAGTGAAATATTACTCACAAACATTCAACAAGTTGGTACATCATGATTAGTACATGGCCTGTATACAGGGATACAGAGTGACACACCACAAAGATACAGCACACACAATAGCCAATGTGTCTTTTAAAGAAGCACTGATCACACGGATAATGTGCTTTGCACCAATTTTCAGAGTGCCAAATACTGCAATAATGAAACCTATTTTATTTACTACATCAAATAACTCATAAATACGTAACAGCAGCCAGTGGAATACCTGAAACTTGATCGTCCACGAGATCCACGAAATCCCCCACGACTGCCGCCAGTAGATTTATTGAAGTGTGATGCTAATTCTACATGAAGAATTCTTCCTTGGAAATCCTACCACAGCCACAGAACAATAATGTACATTAATAAATAAAGGAAAACAGATGGCACAAGAAGCACTGCACACCAACTGCCAACACCATCAAGCTACAATGTATAAGACAGCAAACAAACCTTGCCATCCATGGCTGTACAAGCTTTACTGCAATCTGTGCTGCTTGTAAATGTAATGAATGCAAATCCCCGAGGAGCATTAGTTTCGCGATCTTTGGCAATATGCACTGAAACCAAACAACATCAGTCAATTTTGGACACATCGCTGTATGGAAACAGTGATAGCTCAGATCCATTAACAATCTTGACTAGATTGACATTATATGATTATACTGAGTAAATCACATATGGTTTGTTGTTCTCGGTCTAAAATAACAACTACTCGTATCATTTAAAAAGAGCGGTCTATAAGAACACTCAAACTGCACTATACACTGAAATTTGTCGTCAGTACAAACACTAAATAAGGTTTAGTGAACATTCAAAATAAAAATGTAAATGTTAAATAGTTAACAAATAACATATCACCAAATTCTGATTTTAATACTTGACTAACAATTAGCATTCCACTGTGAAAATACATTTCAGTAAGTAGATTCTTAATGGCATATCAGCATAATTTAGGCTATAAAGTGGCAGGACAAGTTTAAAAAATAAATATAGCATCAAACGGGGTGGGCAGATTCTTCAATTGGGAAAAGTTACTATGACACCAGCCAGTCGGGAGAAATGCAGTCAGCTGCAGCAGTTGCGCAGCTGCCATAATTTTTTGCTGCGTTACTGCGTACATTGCATCAGTGACTCACAATGCTTTTCAATGGGCCAGACAACCCCCAGAAACTGCCCCTTCCCCTTGGGAGATCCGGACACCATCTTATATATGGTTCCTTGGGAACACCTGAGTCACCCACCCAATGGCATCTCGATCTGTTGACCTGCTTTAGCAGGGCTCACGAATGTGACCGACAGACAGACACACAGACGACTATGCTACCAGTACTCTGTCTGTAACAATAAACAGCAACTAGCTTTGCTGTGATGCAGCCTAAAATGACATTTATAACCAAATAAACCAATGCTTATACAGCTACAATACAACAGTTAAATATTATACAATTTGGTGATAACTGATATCTTAGACAAAATCAATGATTAACGGATTGTCAACCTCTCAAAAATCATTCACAGAAGTAGCAGAGTATTAATTCCTTCTGGTGTCTGAAAATTCAGCAAATTCTAGATGGATATGTGTGACAGTGAGACAGTACTGATAAGCCACACATTCCAGTTGTCACTAATCAAAAGGGATGAATGTGTTAGTCTGGTGTGTGTAACCAATATGCAGTCAATTATTAACAACTTGTACAGATTTTCCAATGCTATTGCTACTTGTCAAAACAAATTTTGTCTCGTCCTCCTTCCTTGTCGGAATCCCGCCTGTTCATATGCAATTTCTGTTTAGGTCTTCACTCGAATCCTTTCCAGTATGATCCGTAGAAGGATCTTACTTACATGTAAGACAAGCAATTGTTCTGTAATTTGCACATCTTTCTTGGAAAGTGGGATAAACGTGGAGAACGTTGATTCCTCTGGCCTCTGATATGTCTCTAGTTAATGTTTTTCGACAAATTTGCTACTGAAAGCAAAAACAGTGTTTTAGTTTTGCATCTGAAAATAGATTTGGCGCTTCTGTGTTGCCAAATTCACGGAGCATTTTTGCCATAAATGGACCGTGAATTTTTAGACTACAGGCTGCGCACAATTTACAGCCCTAAGTTAACAGAAGACCAGTTGGCTTTCTGAAGTTCACAATTAAATTGACCGAGTTACAGTTTTACATCCCACCTTACACAAAATAAATCATTAATCATGTACTGCAACTGCCACAGCATAGCTACAATAATTTTTGTTTGTTTGGCGTAACTGTTTTCGTAACTGCTTATATAATGGTGATCAACGTGAGACCCAGCCTATTCTTGTCTGCTGACATCACATTACGTACACGGTGAGATGCTGACATCGAATTTATCATGTAGGTGCCAATTATTTAAGAGACTGCAAAACAATATACAAAAACTTATAGTAGATATTTATTA
>Ga0209780_1001073_pt1 | contig 17114 bp, 7 predicted proteins | sample WorMetexBAHAMAS2_FD_187384 | JGI IMG/M metagenome (GOLD analysis project Ga0209780, IMG submission 187384) | Marine gutless worms symbiont microbial communities from Max Planck institute for Marine Microbiology, Germany - Inanidrilus exumae... | ecosystem: Host-associated > Annelida > Digestive...
TTTTGGTTTAATTTCAGTAACTGCAATAATGTCTGGCTTTTCAGTTAATGACTGCAATAAAATTTTAAGATCATACCTCTTGTTAACCAAACCATCGGCATTAGTATATAGGACCTTTAAATCCCCCGCAAAATTTTTATCCACAGCAGTGTTGACCTCTGCATCCTGTGCAGGAGCCATGTTGTTATAATTGATTTGTGTTTTTCCAATTAATGCCGAGTTCTTATTTTGATGATTAACCGGTACCAGTTTCTGGGAGTGCAGACAGGAACCAGACGTACCCAAGACAGTTTGGACCCAAAACACTTCGGCATTGGTTTGGTGGGTCTGAACTGTCCGGAAACTTCGATACCAGTGCCGAAGTGTCCAAAAGACAGTTCGGACCTAAGTAACTCGCAGGACGGCCTTCTCAACACGATACTAGGTCGGCTTTAAGACCAAGCGGACGTCAGTCCAGATACCAGTCCATCTTATTTTTTGTTTTTTTTTCCAATTTTATTTTGAAAGCAGGGAGAACGCTAATGAAATCTAGCAATGCTATGAGATCGTCCCCGCGTTCGCACGCGTCGAACGTCGTCAACGGCATTCGATGGTATGCGACTGCCGTCAATAGCGGTCAACCGCAGTGGACGGCGCGAGTCTGAACGCTACTGAAATCTATCAGTACTAGATTATTCATACTGTACCGTCCCCCGCGTTCGAACGCTGCCGAAGGTTATGGACAGTGTTTGAATGCTGTTGACGACTGTTTTTGGCATTCAAACTAATGCGAACGTGTGCAAAGGCGTCAGTGAGAATGCTACATTAATCTTGGACTGTTAACCGTTATATACGGCGGAGCATTTTCGGACCGTATCATATCGTATCGTGATATTTTGTACAGTATCGTATCGTATCCATCGTTTTCCCCCCACGGCCATATTTTGCCATCACTGGTTACTATGGCAAGGATGTAGGTCACAGAAAAAAGAAATATATAGTGATGTACATAGGACGGCGAAGTTAATTTAGCATTAACTGGACTTAAGTGAAGTAAGCATATAGTTAAGCGTGCGATTCCACAGCGCTGGCGAAGCGAAGTCTCCTGTCTATGACCGCCTTCTTTTGTACAATGATACAAGCATGGAAAGCAGTCTAAGATATGCTGCAATTATTATTATTAGACTACGTAGGTAGATGCCGACTATTGTGAACAACCGAGTAGCATTGTCTGTCAGTCTGTCTGTCGGTCTGTTACCTAGTGAGCATTGTAGAAAGCGGAAGCGATCGAGATACCATTTGCATTCAGGACTCTGGTGGGCCCAGGGAAAGACCTATTACATATAGCAGACCAGATAGACCATATAGCAGACCGGTTAGGGCGAATAATATATTGTTTTCGTTCAACACAATATAGCGTTTTTTATATCTGTTCCATATCCATGGGATTTGCATTTGCATTGTATTACTGTAATAGAGATACAGTTTTCGTTACTGTGGACCAATAACAGGAAATGATATGTGGCCTATCGCATTGTGCCATTTCCATTGACATGGAGTGACCCGATTACAAGCCTTTTCAAATGCAGTCTTCAAACAGTCGTTCAGCAGTTAAGCACTCATCTCAACGACGGTCATTTCACTGCCTGAAATGCCGCAAATAGACGGCTGCGACAGCTTCAATTTCGTGTCACAGTGGTCGCTGGCATTGTCCTTTGAAGTTCCTGATGCCACCAGCTGAACGACCACCTACGTCGTGGTCGTCTGCGGCGGCTGGCTACAGCGTGAACAGGGGGATGCATGCAGAGTGGGCAAAGTACACATAAAACAATGCCGCATCTTGTGCGGCCGTTGTGACTTGTGACACGGAATTGAAAAAATGCGTGTTACAAGTGGTGGCAAGTGTGGTGGCGGCATCAAATGACCGTCATTGTGTTATTTATCGCCATGCCGGCGTGCGACTTGCTGCACCGTGCCGACTGCCACGGCTGTCTGTGGCGTGAGTGGTCTGCGGCAGCTAGCACGGATCTGCGTGTGTGGTTCGGTTTCGTTCGGTTCCGGCCGGAACAAATTTGTGCAGTTACTGATTCGGTCTCAGAACACCAGCGGTTGGTTCGTTTGATCTCTAAAACAAAGTATAATCTTGGAGACTTTAAGCTCATTCATTATACTGCATGAATGACTGTACAGCAGTAAGTGGTTTGGCAGTTTTTTATGTCAAATTGGCTGAACTTCGAATCAAATCCAAGTTGGATTCCGTGTTTTCAAATCAATTTATCTGGTTGTCATATTTAATCACTGAAAGTGATACAGTTGCACTTACGTCAGTAACTTGTATTTGGATTCACCTATCTGCTGCTTTGCAGTTATGGTCAAGCTTTGAGTGTTTTTTGTATGTTTTATTAATTCAGCATAGGTCGAAAGCATTAGGATGAGTTCAACAACAGTGACAGGAGCAGGAACTACAGTGTCGAGTCGGATGCCAGTTCAGCCAACTGCCACGCCAGTTGCACCAGTACTGCCTCGGAGTCGTACACCATCAAGTGGCTCGCGAACACCACGTCCACCGTCAAGTAACTCATCGACTCCATCCACTGGTCGCACACTTCCAGTACCGGGTGGCGGAAATGTCAACCGGAATTCTGTTAATTCAAATCGGGTAACTCCGTTGAAGCCATTGATGGAATCATTGCCTTCTAACCATCGGCACGGCATTGCCCACAGGGTGTGTGCTGTCACATTGTTTTACATGTTTATTCTGTTTATGGTGCCTGTTGATTTAAAAAAATTTACTTTGAGCTTTAGCCTTTCACTAATGGAAATTAACTGTAATATAACGAACTAACAGTTCAGTTAATTTCATGTCTTCATCTGGCATTCCTTAGTCGGTAAAAACCTACATTATGTCTAGGTATAAAAGCTTAGGTGTGCAGTTCAGTTTTTGAAATAGTTTTACGATATTTTTGCATGTTAGTGAATTTGTGTATTAGTCAACACCCATTTTGAGAACCTAAAATATGTTTTAAAAATTTGACAGAAACTCAGATGCATTGCATTATAACATGATACACATGTATGTATTTTTGCATGATGCATGAGAGCAAACAGTAACTGATGGCTATGCCAATTAACAAGGTCAGCTGTGTCAAGACAATATGGCACTCCGTATAATTTGGGAATTTCACTAAGTTAATTGTAGAGTATATGCTGTTGATGAGTATAGTCTGTGAAATTCTCATCCTTGTCTGTGATAATGACAGTCAGTGGCTGTAAATGAATTCTAGCATTCATTGTTATCATCAACTGTGTTGAGGTCACACTCGGTTATTCTCAGCTTTGGAACAATAAAGTTGCAAAAAAAGAACATTGCAGTTTGGAGTAAAATTTGGGGATTGGTGCTGGAGACATATCCTTGTTATTAGAGAGAGACAGTCACACGCGGTTGGGGAAAGTGGCACTGTTCAAAAGGCCATATGTCACCTCCTGTAGTAGCTATGTCTCTGTTTTTGAGATATTGCCTTTTCATTTGCATACATACGCCAGCGTCCTTGTACAGTTCTTTGGTTTGGTTATGACAGTTACACTTATAGCCCACTCCCACATACAACGTCTTAACTCTGTAAGTGCATTGTGCGGTAATGTTCAAGATATTGGATTAAGAACTATTCAAAATAGCTGGAATTGCCCTTACGGTTACTTAACATCATTGAATGTTTGGTAGATGAAATAAAACTTGCTGTCTTTCATGGCGAATATATGCAGTTTTGTACCCACGAATTTAGTGCCAAAATTGTGACAATTTGACTTTTACATGCAGAAATATATGGTATACTTCAGCCATCTATGGTCGATGTTTCCTGAAATGAAATTTATAGCACTGAAATTTTTTTAGTAACTTTTATATGCCTCCTAAGTGTTTGTTTTCTTATTGTCAGTTAAGAATTGTGCTATATTTAAGAAATTTTAACTGTATGTAACAACTGTGATTCTTACAGCCACCTTAAATGTCTTGTGACTGTTTTCAGCCAACTGAAGATGGTAATGTCAGTCGTGGTGGCAGCAGTACTCCATCGAGCAACAGTGGAACTAGTGTTAGATCGGCACCTAGAAGTCGACAGCTTGTGGAAGAAACCCACATTGGCAAATATCAGCTTGTTAAGACGATTGGCAAAGGCAACTTTGCAAAAGTGAAGATGGCTCGGCACATACCTACTGACAAAGAGGTGAGTGTGTCTGCACTGAATTTTTTTGATGAACTGTAAGTTGATTCCGTTTATTTGTAAGACAAAACATACTAAAATAAGAAGTTCAACAAACGATTTAATTGTTTTGGTGTGATGTGATTAATGTCATTTGCTTATTTATCTTTTTTTGTCCTGTTCTGAATCATGACAGGTCCATTGCTTTGTTCCTGCTGCTGGAGCATTTATCGCTTCACAGTACAATCACGATAAGCATGTGTGTCAGTTTGTTTGCCTATCTACTATCATATCTGAAAAAACATGTCCAAAGTTCATGAAATTTTCTGCACATGTTAATTATGGCCGTCGCTCGGTCCTTCTCTGATGAAGTGCAATACATTATGTACTTCCGGTTTTGGGGACGATGTCATGTTTTCACATGATGCGGCACATACAAAAGATAACTAGTCATCATAGTAACTGAGTTTGGCCGCGGAGGCAAACAATGCAAAATGATGTCATGGTGTCAGTGAAGTCTGCAATCATGTATGGTGTTGTTTGTTTTGCAGGTTGCTATTAAAATAATTGACAAAACACAGTTGAACTCGACAAGCCTGCAGAAGGTATGTACTAAATATGTGCGTCTTAAAAGTGACTTGATTTGCTGAAGTGTTTTTTGCGTTCATTGTGATAAAATTGCTATTGTGGCTATGGCCTGTGCGGATTACATGAGACTGCTTGTTTCTTTATGAAAGATTGTGAATATTGTTTACAACAGTGTTTAAGATGTCTGTCTGGTACGAAAGAGTTTGTGGATTCGAATGCCTTTGTGTAGTGTCGGTGAATGTAACGTCATATGGTGCTGTACTGTAAAACTAGACTGGATTTTTAGATATAATTTAATGTGGTGATAGTGATCCCGAACTGTGACTTTTATGCTGAATTCTGTCAGTTTGTTTATTACTGAGACGACCATTATACTGTTTTTTTTTGTGGGTGGATGACACATGTAATTACTTCACCCTTGGTAGTGGGTGCGAAGTATGGCAAACATTATGTCTGTATGTCAATGTCTGTTTATCTGTCTGTCCACTTGCATATCGGAAAAAACCGCGTGTCCAAATTTCAGCCAATTTCAGGACATGTTACCTGTTGTCATGACTTTGTCCTCTTTGATGATAGTGCAATACATTGCATACTTCCGGTTTTGTGGATGACATCATGTTTACACATAATGAGGCCATTAGGCCAGTATCAAAGATGATGCATATGTTTCATTGAATTCACCAGGCGGCAGCACTGATGGCAAAGTTGCTATTTACAACTACAGGCTTGTTGTATTTGTTGCATTGCAGTTGTTTCGGGAAGTGAAAATAATGAAGATGTTGGATCATCCTAACATTGGTACTGTTGATTATTGTTTATTTATATTTATATTTATTTTAGTCGTCCCTATAAAAGTTTGTTTCAGCTGATGTCTCTTGCATCCGGAAGTGCATCTGAACCAAAGCTGCTCCGGTGCTTCCGAACAGTGCCCATCTAACATATGGACATGCCCACTTCCTCCGACAGAGGAGCGCCCTGTGCAGGCCCTGAGAGCAGGTTCGATCCATTTTTAGGCTGGATGTATTACGAGGCCAACAAACCTGGAATTTGATGTATTTTGTGTTTGTAGTGTATTCGGGTTTGTTGATGCATATCTGATTTTGTTGTGTTAGTTTTAGTTTCTTCAGTAACAAGCTTAGTTGTTGGCTGAGAAGAACATATCCAAAATGACCAATTTTTGTATCGATTGGGACGTTGAACCTTAACTCAGTTAATCAGTCAGACTGGGGAGGGCATGATAGATTGATCAATTGAGTTCAGGTTTTACGTCCCACCCGACACAAAATTGGTCATTTCAGAAACGTTCTTCCCAGCCAATCTACTGGCTCAGTACTGAAAAGGGAGTGCATGATAATTAAACGGCTTTTTGTCTGTGTTGACAACGTTGTCATTTTATAGTGTGTATGTATGTTATGTGTTGTAGTGAAGTTGTTTGAGGTGATTGAAACTGACAAGACATTATATCTGGTGATGGAGTATGCTAGTGGAGGTGGGCAGTGGATGTTTTAATTTTGTCTGTTGATTATTCTGTTGACCACTCTCAATAACGTCTGTACACTGTTGGATTTTCATCGTTCTGTACTGTACTATGCCCCCTATGGGCTCCAGGGCAGTAAGGCACCATGGTTCATGTGTTGGCTTCGGCATTATATAAATTGTTTGTTTGTGTGTTTGCTTTACTTACTTCCTAATTTTCTTCTGCTTTCTTTCTTATTTACTTTCTTACTTGTTTACTTCCTGACTTATCTATCTACTTCTTCCAGGATAGACCCATTTCGTTACCAGGCCAGAGGTCGTAGGAGGCGCCAAAACCTGGCTTTAGTTTTTTGGGGTTTAGTTTATGTTGTAGTGTATTTTGTTACCAATGCATGTTTGTTTTTGTTGTGTAGTTTTTTTCAGTACTAAGCCAAGAGATTGGTAAGAACGTCTCCAAAATGACCTATATTTGTCGGGTGGGACGTAAAACCTTAACTCAATCAACCAGTCATTCTGTACTACTACTATTATTACTGCTACTACTGTGTTACGTTGGTGTAGTGTCTGACTGTGGACTATAAGACCCATGCAGGCAGTTGTTTTTAATACAGCAGCCACTGTGATTCACACCTTTTGCTTTTTAAATTGACGTTGATGTGTTTTATTCTTACTTCATTAGCACCGATAATTACGGAACCTTTACAGATTTGTTTTTAACCTTTTTTGTACTGTAGGTGAGGTTTTTGACTACTTAGTGGCTCACGGCAGGATGAAAGAAAAAGAAGCACGATCAAAGTTCCGACAGGTGTGTGTATGCACGTGTCTGTATAATTGTAGACAGTATTTTTGCCGCATGACCGTGACGTTATGCTAGCATGGTATATGCTGTCGTTGTGTGTTTGTCTGTCTGTCCGTCCTTTCATCTGTATGTCTGTCTGTCACAAGCCAGCATTCTACCAGAATGGATAACTGCAGTTGTCAGAGAAACAGTTAACAGATGTTGTACTTAGAGGTTCTTCAACTGACATTCACTAGTGTCACAGCATGTCGCAGAACATTGCGAGGTCTGCGCAACATTTTTAACAAAAACTGCAGTAATTTTACGTACTAAAATTAGTTGTATATATCATATATTGCACTTATCAAACAGTTCAGCATAGACTTAGACCTCTGTTAGTGATAGCAAATTTAGTTAAACTCTCTGGTATGATAGTGCGTCTAGTATCTCATTCTTCTGGCATTCACTTATTGTAATTGATGATCTTTACCATTTCTTCCCTTTAAATTTATTAATCTAAGTGACAGATTCAGACAGCTTAGGTTTTGTTGTACGTATGTTAAGTCATTCCTGGTGTTATGTTCATGCATTAAACAGTTCAATAGTATAATAAGGCTGTTTGTGGTAGCACAAAAACAAACAATATAGCTTCATTAGCTTGTCGTTGTCTTGATCTCAGCCTTTGCAAGAACTTTCATTTTTTGTGGCACTGCATCAGCTGTTCGCCAATGTGGAATGCGCAGATTCTGTCCGCTGTGCAATATTGTCATCAGAAGAGTGTCGTACACAGAGATCTTAAGGTCGGCTTTGCATTTAGCTTTTCCATTTTTTTGGTTTGTGCACCTAGAATGACTGAACACAACAACGGGACTTGGTAGTGAAAGGGGCAAATTTTGACTTCCTACGTGTTTAACACCCTCGACGTATTGTCAAAATATTTGTCACATCGGCGACTGCTACACCTCTGTCAAATTTCGTGCAAATCCATCCATGTGGGATTTTGTGCAAATGGGTGTAATATAATAAAATTGTAGATTTAGATTTTTTTGGAAATACCTCTGCTGGTCAGACCCCTTTATAGATTTTGGAGTTTGATGGCTCAGTGACACAAAACCATCAGAATCATGCAATGATATAGCCTCCCATTTAGTGGATCAAGTCCTCATAAAACCTATTTTTTGGGGAATAAATAGGCATTTGTTTCAGCCAAACCTGGTGGTGGATGTCACTCCTAAATGACCCTTAATTTCTAGCACAGTCACAGCCCCATAAGTAAATGTTGTATAGTGAATAGGCAAAGTGGCATTGAGCAGTCTAAATAGTTTTTGACTTCTTATTCACAGGTCCTGTGACTTAGCACATGCACAAAATGCAGTACAGAATTTAACACAGGGCAAACACTATTTTGGCGGATAACTCATTTTATGTTGATCGTCGAGCTATGCGTGTTGCAAAATTAAACAGACAAATTGGAGTAAGGGATTTCAAATATCTGAGAAATATTTACCCCGGGGGCACAATAGGTTGCAGGCGTAAGGCCTTCAAACTTGGGTTATGGGTTAACCACATGATCCACCATGTATGACCACCGTCAAAGGTCAAGTTCATGAGATTATGTTATGTATTAGCAGCAAAAAGGTTATAACTAAGTAACAGATGGTCATATTAACTTTAAACTTGGTGGAAGTTATCATCATAAACTAGAAATAGAAATGTGGTGGACTTTCAGCTTATTGGATGAAGAAATTGACTGTAAGTGTCAAATTGCCATAATATTGCTCCTATAAGGAAATCGGGGAGGGCAGATCAAAACATTAGTCAGAATTTTAACTGGAAGCTCATAAATAGCCATTTTGGCACATGCACAGTGAAAGAATATTTTATAGGTGTAATTACAACCGTGTATGTTAACAGCATAAAATCCTTCCCAAGCCACGTGGACTTGGGCCCAGGGCCCCGTTGATCTCTTGGTTCTTTAGCCTGCAGCCAGACATCAGCTTGTGCCGTGGAATCATGTATGTGGGCCTGTTGCATTGTGCTTGTTGATGCCCCAGCTTTTGCTAGTACTCATTGTACCCGCCCGCAAACAGATAGCCAGGTCGAGCTGACCTGGGTAGTTAGTTGCATGCCGACATGGTTTGCCTGCCCATCCCAATAGTAACAGACTTGACGTAATGTATCTTTGTTGACATCGTGATCTGAGCTTTATAGCTAAGCGAGATTCGCTACAACACGAACAATATCGCCAATGGTGCTTTGCCTCATTGCCCACTGTGGCTAACTGCTGAATCCGCAAAGTTACTTGACTGGTGTTCCATACATTGTGTTGTATAGTTGCATGCACTTTGAAGTCGATTGATAACAGTTAATGTGCAGTTATTAGTTGTGGTGTATATGACTGTGATTGATAAGTGGGTGTCTATGCAGGCCGAAAATTTGCTACTTGATGCAGACCTGAACATAAAAATTGCCGACTTTGGGTTCAGTAATGAATTCACATTTGGCAGTAAACTCGACACATTCTGTGGGAGCCCTCCGTATGCTGCTCCCGAGCTTTTCCAGGGTATGTATTTTCTCTGTTTCTGCTGTTTTGTTGTTAGCTTACGTTGTTGTTTTGTTTTTTATAATTAACCAAGCTTATGTTTCTGCTTGTGTGCTGGCATCAAAGGGAGCCACACTGTTTTCCTTGGGAGTCTGCAGTTGCAGATGAAGAAAGAATGCACTTTGTGTCAGAGCTTTGAGCACCCTTCCATTTCTTGACACCATTGCTTGGGTGACTGGAACGGTATCCAGCCAACTTATTCCACTTATATTCAGAAGTCTCAAAATGCTCAAGACATGGATCACACAGATCACACTGTAAATTACACCATGCCTGCCTTTCCTTTGTAAGCGTTTACCAGATGGCGCCACCCCTAACTATGGTAGCAGACATCTAATTGCAGCTTACTACTCTATTATTGACCCCAAAGGAATGAAAGGCTGAGTTGGCCTGGTTGGTTGACCTGTAGCAGACGGTTTACCGACGTAAGTGGTCACCCGTCAGCTACCGGTCGAGTGCAGAACAGGGAAAGTTTGCCGACCAAAGACCGGCGTTCTACCACTGTGCCACGAAACCCGCCCGGGTCCACCTAAGAAACAAAGAGGTATTGATGGTGATGGTGGACGTGATTCTGTGTGGTTAATGATTTAAAGCTATCATCAGTGTGCATCAGTATAGTGCTTCTTGTTTAGGTAAAAAGTACGATGGTCCTGAAGTTGACGTCTGGAGTCTTGGTGTTATACTGTATACTCTCGTCAGTGGGTCTTTGCCGTTTGATGGACAAAACCTCAAGGTATTATTAACACGCTGTTTTCTTTCAGTTATTTTAGTTGAGTTGTGAATATTTTGTCGTTATTATGGATGTGCATACAGTACGAGCATCTCATATTCATTCTTCCCATGTTCTCATCAACTTGCACCTATACTTAGGTGTGGCATCCTAAGCCTAATTCTGAATCCTAATGCTAACCCTAACCCTACTAAACATTACTAACCCTAACCATAACTCTAAAGCGACAAATCACACAACATGTCCATAAAACAGCCCTTCATTTTACATTCGCATTACAGTAGGCTGCATCTTATGCATTGCATGCATGCAATTTGGCCTAATAATGTTAAGTGTTTATTTCATTTAACTCACAAATGCTAACACTGATGATTTGTGCTGGTGGTTTCTGACGTAGTGCAATACGTAAAATTAATGAGCTGGGGATAATATGATGCATATGCATGTTTGTGCTGTACTGACAGGAACTGCGGGAGCGTGTTCTTCGCGGCAAATATCGCATTCCATTCTACATGTCTACAGACTGTGAAAATCTGTTAAAGAAGTTTCTTGTTCTAAATCCGACCAAACGAGCTAGCCTGGAAGTAAGTCATCCGTGAATTGCATGCATGTATGTTGTTGTGTTGTTCCTTGAGTGTGTGGCATTGCTGAATTCGTTAACAGTTTCTGTCCAATAGCTGATATATGATTTCAGTAATCAGCTATATATTGTAGTATGTAAGTAAGTAAACTTAAGTAAGTAAACTTCTAAGGCGTATGAAAACAACTATAGTCACAGTGCACCATGGTCATCTACAGCCCGAACATACGTCATTTCAGTGATTTCTTGAAAAGTTGGTAGTTCATGTTGTGTAACAGATACAATGACAAGTTGTGTCACACACGAGGAATAGCACCAGAGAAACTTCTTACTGTACCTTACCTGTCTTAATATGTACTCAGTGTAGGAATTTATAGGCGAATGAACTGAAGACATACAGTCTCATCCAGAAGTTTATCGAGCAATCTTGCCCAGAAGTGAATTTTGCAGTATTACAGTCTTTCATGCTCGTTGTATGGTACATTAAACATTTACAGCTGATACTGCAGGTTTTGTGTAAGTGATTTTACACAGGGGCACAATGTTAACATTCTTATTATCCCTATCAATAAATTCAGGTTTTTCCCAGGGAGATCATTGTTATTATTACTTGATTTCTATGCTCAGTATCCAGTTTTGACAAATGCTGGGCATTTTTGTGATCTTTAATTCTTTAATTGTTTCTTGTCTTGAGTTTTATCAAAGCATCCTGAACTCTAATTCTTTTATCCATTTAAATTATGTACGTCGGTCATGATGCTTTGAGATATGAGTAAGATAAGTACTGTAATTTTATGTAAAAATAGATTATTACTGGCCCTCCTAATTGTTCAGTATTGTTTTGCTGACTGGCGTCTGTCATCGTCGTCAGCTGTCGCTGCCAGCCGTCCAGCCGCCCTTAGTGTGCACAGTCAGGCGGCCGACATTGCATGGCGGGCCAGTACGGTTACGTTAGGGCGACACCTTGTTTTTTATATAATTGTTTGTTATACAACTGTTCAGCAGTCATTGTGACACGGCTGTGTTAATAAGTGTTTCTTTCACACAGTTACGCTAGTGCTGCTTGCAGTTAAACTGTATGGCTGTTGATATTCTTTTTCTAGGCAATAATGAAGGATAAGTGGATGAGCATAGGTTTTGACGAGGAGCTTCATCCTTACCGGGAACCGAAGCGAGACCTTAGTGACATTTCACTTCTAGGTAACACGTGAAACATTAGCATAGGTCATTGTGACGGCTTGTCGCTACGGTGTCTGGCGCATGTTGGCATCTTGTTGTCCGTGTGTTGTATGCATGTACTTATGTGATGTCTTCAGTGGCTTGTATCCAAGAGCATTTTGTACGTTTTTAGACTGGTGATGCTTCTAATAGGAATCTCTCATTTATTTTTGGCAGGTGGAAACTAATTACATGGTCAAATTTATTTCTGGGTTAAATTTAAAAAAATAAGATGCTCTCGGGACTCGCGATTTAATGTTGTTGACGTTGTGTGACTTTTTCTCCGAGTAAAAGTTATTTGTCTTGATTCACTATGCCATGAACGTGTGCCTGATTTTTGGAAAATTCTATTAGAATAATTCTGTAAATTTTTAATAAACACTGCTAAAATTTTGTGAAAATGGCCAGTAACATCAAACTGATTAAAATTACAGTTTTGAATCATAATTCCTGTTTAGCATATTTGTTCCGATGTTCAGACTCTCAGTTGGTGTTATACAATATTTTTGTCCCTGCGGCAGAGTTATTTGAAAAGTTGTCAAAATGGAGAAACTTCACACGATGTGTATTGATTGTCATGTTGATTGCTGCACTTAATCTCTCTCGCTTAGCTGTGTCCATCACAAATAGAGCTTTTCTGTTTCATCTCACTGACTGACTCTCAGTCATGTGTGTAAACAGACCATAATGAATGATTTGTGGCTGAATATTGGCTACGAAGATGATCTCCTTTTGCCACACAAGGAGCCAGAACAGGCTTTACAAAATCCATTGTTAGGTAAAGTGTCATTTTGGCTCTCTTTATGTGTGTGAATAAGTCATTGTTGATTGCTAACCCCCAAAAAGCCTTTATCTAGACTATCATCTACTTCATCTCTGTCTGTACTACTAGGTTTTGCTAATATTTCAGCTAATGTTTCATGCATGGCAAAGTAGTTTTTTATTTGGATCTAACTTTGTTGGTTTTGCCACCATTAACTTGATACATAAACTATCTAAAAATACGACACTGCTGGGGGTTGCTATAACTTCGACATACATCAACCGATTTTGATAATTTTTGGCAGGGATGTTACCGAGATAGCAGGCATTCAAATGATTTTTTCCCACCTCACCTAAGTAATGCTTTTGCACTACCTGGCAAAACACGGAAACACGAAAATTACATTTTTTACTCAACTGTTGTATTACCGTACCGCTTTTCCATAGTTCAACCAGTTGCTACTGGATTTCTTCAATTTTGTTGACTTTAAACTCACATTTACGCTGGTATAGACTCCATAAATCTCATAATTAATTGAGTTTAGCTCTGGCCTGTTGGGGCCATAGCTCAGGAGACATGAAGTTGAGAGTTTTGCACAGCAGCTGTTGAACTGTGTTATGCACACCATGCATGCAAGAGCTGTGTTGCTGAAAGGCGGGTAATATTTTCGTCGACAACATGTTTGAAAACAGCTAACATTTGCTGAGATAGTACGGTATTCCACCAATACGGTCCCTTGACATTTCATTTGGGGCTCAACAAAGAACAACTCCCACCTTTGACACAGCGATCGACATCACGGCAGACTTGGTAAATGATGAGTGTGTGGTAAGAGGCGGCAGCATGCTTTACTCCCTTCATAGGTGTTGTTTGATGCATACGGCCGATTCTTGTGCGACTGCGGGTGGTTCAGCTGTGACCAAGTGATAATGTATTTTTGTGTCTGTTGACAAATCACCACACAACGTTTAAGTGGAAAGAAGCAATTTTCGGCTTTCTGTTACCCCAGGTAGTGCAGAAGCACTAGTTAGGTGAGGTGGGAAGACAAAGAACCATTTGGCTGTTTACTTTCTTAGCAACATTTCTGCCAATAATTATCAAAATCGTTCAATGTTTGTTGAAGTTATAGCAAGCCAAAGCAGTGTCATTTTTTTGAGACACAGTGTGGTGTTGTTAATTGTTTTGTACTGTGTAGATGTAATGTCAATGTGCTGTTGTGTGTATGATTGCATATACTGCTGCATGAGCCTAACTAAATCTTGCTTCACTTTCTTGTTAACAGTTGTTCAGTGCATGCACACATGCAGTATATATCACATTGCTGTGATTGATGTTATGGCTGGACACAGCTGCTTTCATTCATGAAATTATAGAGTTATTTCCAAAACACTGAATAACCGATACCGGTACATACTTTTACCAACTGTGTCTGTCTGTTGGACAGTAACTTTTGAATTTAGTGACCTTTGGCGTGCTCATTTACCTTGGTACTGTCTATGCCAAATTTGAAGGTCATTATAGGTCAATGTTTACTGTCACGGGAAGAAGATCGTTGCTGAAGCACTCAGTGTGTAACCTTGAATTCGGATTCTCTGGTTACTCAAACAACTTAGAAAACATTTGAATTATCACAGTATTTATATGAGAGCTGGTGGGTGAGCTTGTCAGCCATTGCTGTGCCATTTGTATATACACCTGTGGGATGTGAGTTTCCTGCGGTTTTTACACTATTTGCAAATAAAACATTTTAAATGTTTTTTTAGTCTCAGTGATTACTGGCAGGATGCCCGCAGGGCATATGCCAGTATCTAGGTTACACATGTGGCACTTGGAGGTTTTCACTTTACAAGGGTGACAGGTTACACTGATATGGGTGAATGTTTCCGAATATTAACGCTTCTTGTGGGCATATCCATTGTGTGATAGTTGTTTTTACTTTGTTAATACTAAGGCAATATAGAAGCTAACTGCTTTGTTGAAGTACAATATACATGCTGATCTGCTCATGTAGCTTTTACATTGTGCTTTTTTGATAGTCAAAAACGTTCAAATAAAAATGATTACTTAACTTTTAAGTGATTATAATAATAATAATAACAATCTAGCTTGTATTGCACCAGTATATCAAAGACTCCAGAGGCGCAAATTGGAGATTTAAATGGAGATAGTGTTTAAGTGGCGGTGGTGCAACACGTTTTATGTTAATGGTGACTTAAGTGGAGATTTAAGCAATACTTAAATAAGTATGGTTTGTGCAACTGCCCATAAGTATTTGGATGCATTAGATGTAGATCTTATGGTGGGGTTTGAAGAAGCTGTCTTATATGAGTTGATTATAAACTTCAGGGTGTGTGATATAGTTAAGGAATGAAATTGTTAAAATATACACTTGTTTGTTTTGTCTACCATCCCTTTTACTGCCTAATAGCCACTAATATGTTCACTGTTGATGACATAAGTTTAAGAAACTACAGTTTGGTGTTTATAGTTAACGAGTGATAGTACGTTGGTATATAGTTCACTCTGGCCAATCTTTCTCATTTGTGTTTGGCTTTAGTTACTCATGCAGGCAGTGCATTTGATTGTATTGTATCAGAGAAAATGGAGTCGATGGGATATGGTCGCAAGGATGTGGAAGAAGCACTGCTAGAAAACAAATACAACGACGTGATGGCAACGTACTTGTTGCTCAGCCGTAAGGTTACAGAGGTATGAATCATGCAGCACATTTTTGACATATCTTACCTAGCTGGCTGGTTTGGTTATCGTCTCCAGCATTTGTCACCACATATTAACGTACTCATATTATCGCTAAATATTCTTTTCCAGTAGAATTTGAGTAAGTAACTGAGGGGATACCAGCTACTGTGGACAGCCCATAAACTGCCATGGTGGTGATGGTATGCATGTGGTAAAATAGACAGACTTTACCTTGCAAATCTATTGATGAGGATGAGAGTTCATCCTGTACTTCATTGCTAAGAAATTCCCGAGCTGTCGTTGCCAGTTTTAACAATTTTCGTGTATTTGTTATTTTGTTGTTGCACTTGTTGCTGTCTGTTTAGTGATCGTTTTTTTAAAATTTGTTTGTTACTTTATTCTTATTAAGATTGCAAAATTTAACCTTTTAACATAAACAATGAGTTGAACAGCGCACAGATTGAGAGCTGTGTGGAACACGTAACCATTTCCATTTGCAAGTTTAAGTCGGATGTTTTATTTCCTACAATAAAGGATCAGTCATCGGTGAATAGTTAGTATGATTTGGGAAGCATTAGCGAATTGAACGCCCTGTAATAAAGAATGCACTGTGCTAATAAGCATTTTACTCGGCATCATGTTACTTTACAGTCCTCCAAATTGTTTAATCAATCTATGTTACAGTTATATACACACTTCATAGACTTCGTTGATACTTTGTTATTTTTTAGAATTAGCTTATTTAAAACTTACATTTATTAAAATATGTGACTTTTTTATTACTCTGCAGGCACGATATGACCTAGATTGTGTTGAAAGCGTCGTTAAATCTCAGCCAACCAACCTTACTGGGCATCAGCATGATGCTGATATGACAATTCTTTCCATCTGTCCGACTGTCACGTCCTGGTTTTGTGCTATAGTCATTGAACCGATCATCCTGTTGCTGCATAATAGCCTAGGTATTCCGGTTTTTGTGAATGGGTGCAGTGTGCAGGTGGGTTAGGTAAAAACTAATAGTTTTCAATCGGGCATTCTCGCTCTAGCTTACATGCCATACTACCAAAGTCTTTGTCCGTCTGAAATGTGCGAGCAATATGCAGTGGTTAATACACTACCAGAGTGGTACATCGTGACTTCAAATAGGCTATGGCATGATCTGGGAAATGTTTGCCATTGTCATGTCAGTAGGCTAATTAAGGGGCAGTCTATTTGCGAGAGCGAAATTTTCTGTTCTTGCAGTGAGTCGACAAATTGTTTGGTTAGATGTTTATAACAGTCTGTGTTATTATCAGCCACGTTAGTGGTCCAGTTAGAGCAGTTAATCCAGTGTGTATGTTTGTGAATTCAGGCGATAACGTTTGAACTAAATGATCGTTAACCTAGGTATTTGGTATGGTGATTCACTGTGACCCTATCTTTGTTATATCATCAAAGATCATGGACATATAGGCCTCAGTCACAGGATGAAATTCGGCTGTGGTAGCAGTCGACTGATTGA
>Ga0209780_1001074_pt1 | contig 17110 bp, 11 predicted proteins | sample WorMetexBAHAMAS2_FD_187384 | JGI IMG/M metagenome (GOLD analysis project Ga0209780, IMG submission 187384) | Marine gutless worms symbiont microbial communities from Max Planck institute for Marine Microbiology, Germany - Inanidrilus exumae... | ecosystem: Host-associated > Annelida > Digestive...
ACTTCCTATAGGTGCTAATGGAACTTTTTTCGCTAGCTATGACGGTTGAGGCGCTATGAGCCGATATTTGTCGAAATTTCGCTGTTTGAAAGGGGGTGGGTCATTTTGAACGCAAATTTCAGGGGGAAAGGGGCGTCTCCCACCAACGATTTTTGGCACCAGAAAAGTAGAGTCCCTGGGCTATCGTATGGTGAAAAAAAATTCCGGAAAAGTTCAACCGCCTGAGTAGGGTGCACCAACGTCACAGACAACAGACAGACAGACAGACGGACGGCTCATAGCATATAGTAAACGTAACGTAATAGGTTGACGTTTGCTAAAAGCCTCAGGCGAGGTTTATTCATAGAATTTTCGCTTTGCGTTAAGTCGCAAAAATCTCACAGTGAGTTCCAAGCAGTAAACACTGAAGCTACCACAGATCAAACACAGACCAAATCAGATCAGACCAAACACAGAACATTTTTGCCATTGACGCCATGTTCGTTTAATTTCGTAAACGTTTAAACGACTTGTTATGTTTACACGTTTAACCACGCGCTATCCCTATTGTTAAAGTTAAACATAGAATTTAACATCATCGGTTATTATCTATGTTAAGGACTGTTGTTGATGTTTTGTGTGAAAGAGAGATTTTAAAGTAATTTCAAGTTTGTGCACATATTTACGATGTATAATCGACATAGTTTATTGCGGAGTATTTTGCGGTTCAATACTAATGTTTTATCCAACAGGCAAGTGAATATATGGATGATGTTTGAGACGTTTTGGTATGATGTAATAGCATGCTCGTCGGTGACCACGCTGACCGCAGTGATGTAACATCAGCTCCTTGCTGTGTTGTTAAGTACACCTTACAGTAGGCTATGGCATCCTTTTTTGAAGGTAAAAAGAAATAAAAAATATGTTATTCCATGTCCTACGCTCGACCTGCAGTTCATTCCATTCGTGGATAAACGTGTGGGTGGCAGGTAAAACTGTGTGATCCCTCTAACACGTGCCATTCCTAAGCCTCGTGAAAGTTGGGGTCGAATTTTTATGCATGAAGTTAAGAGTCTTTATTATGAAAATCAACATAAAATGCAGTGAAAATACTTAATTTCTACTTCTCAACTTACAGTCAGTAAAGAATGAAATCATGCATATAATATCAAATATTCTGAAGCTGATGATATTGTGATGATCGTGGAAGTGTAATTGTCAACAGGTGCTCACGCTGGTGGTCATTCAACGTCGAGGCAAACTCAGCGAGTTCGACTGATGGTGAAGGCAAGTCAGAAGAAGGGAAATCAGAAAGTACACAAAATACCACTACTGCCGATAATGCTACCGAGGAACTGAAGACACAGTTAGCAGAGATCGAGGTTCAGTTTGCATCCTTATTCCATTTTATGTTGCATACGGAGCGGCACCAAAAAGCCATTCAATTTTTGCACTTCTTTTTCATCATACCCGAACAAAGTTAGGTAGTTAGCAGATAGACACTGGTCAAAAAATGTCTGTAGAGATTAGCCAGCTGCTGTAATAATAAACAATGGAAATAGTTAATGGCAGTCTTTGCTGAAGAACTCATGTAAACTTTAAAGGTAAGGCTGAGTAATACCAGGTGTAATTTACTAAATTCCATTACTCTAATCATGGCCCATGTCAGTTGCCGTTCTGGATTAAAGCCAGCAGTCGAAATCTCGGGGACCCCATCACATGTTACTCCTAATACACTTTTACTGTGCGACGCTATGTTAGCGTGTTATTTGCTGTGCCTCAGTGTCCAACTGTACATTGGTCTGTCTGTCACAAGCTAATTTTGTACAAAAATGACTAAAAGTAGGATCACGCAGACAATGCCGCATTGGTGACTGGATGGGAAGAATTTATGTGAAATGACCTACTTTTATGTTGAGTGAAACTTACAGCCTTAACTGAGTCAATTTGATTTGTCTTGCATGTTGATGTTAATGTTTCACATTGTTATGTGCCTTGTAATATAAGCAGAGGTGTGCGCATATAGATCCGTGGATAGATATTTGCGGATATCCACTATTTTTGTGGATACGGATAGGATACGGATTCCAGTTTCTACGATCATGCGGATAAGGTACATATAGTGTTGAGTGTCGACGGACCATGAAAAGTCCATCGCGTGCAACATATGCTTTTACAACTGACTGATCACAGATACTATTCACAAATGTTTTTTATCATCAGCTAATACTAAGTAATTTACGATCTGTTTATTGCCAAAGAACACTTCTGCAAGTCCAAAGCACCAAACAGATTTTCTGACGCAACTATGATTTAAAGAAATGTGTTGGTTCTCCTTATTGTTGGGCCGAAATGTACGCTGGCCATGGTCAGTATGCCAATGGGACAGACGGATGGACGCCAAGCCGTTACATTGTGCTTTCCGCTAGATGCAGCCAGCATAATAGTGACTGTGATTTACTTATTTATTTATTGAATAGTTGATTGATTGTAGGATAAGTACAAACGTTCCATTGCCGAGACGGAGAATGTTCGTCAGCGAATGATGAAGCAGGTTCAGGAAGCAAAACTATTTGGCATCCAGGGCTTCTGCAAAGACCTGCTGGAGGTTGCAGATGTACTGGGTAAAGCTACAGAGAGTGTTCCGTCTGACCTGTTGTCCGGAGCTGGAAATGATGCATCCGTGGACGCTCTACGACGTCTTCACGAAGGACTCCAGCTTACCGAGACTCAGTTGTGTGCGGTCTTTGCACGCCACGGCCTCATCAAAATTGACCCGGCACTCGGCGAAAAATTTGACCCCAACTTTCACGAGGCATTATTCCAGCAGCCGGCTGCGGAGGGGTCCTCAGCTGGCACAGTTGCCATCGTTAGCAAAGTTGGGTATAAACTGCATGAAAGAACTCTGAGACCTGCCCTTGTCGGGGTCTTTGGAAATTCCAATTAGCAGCTGTAGTGCCACATAGAGTGACATGAAGTTCTGTGTGTCAGCCTTTGATGGGTTTTCTGTTACATTTTGTAGAGCAAGGAGGAGATTGTTCCCCCACTCAGACCCCTCTACCAACTACCTATGATATAACAGCAATTTTCCAGGTGTAGGTTACGCCAATAAGGAAAACTATAGCATCTTTTTCGTAATCCGAACGCACTAGTTGCTGGCAGCAAGGGCTCGTGGACAGCAAAACGTTTGCTGTGACAAAATTTTCTAGTTCTTAACTGTGGGTGGAGGCTAAACAGGTTGTCCTGTAACGTGGCTGTTATTGTTTCCAGAAGAACTTTGGTTATCCGGTTCCATCTCGGTTTTCTCCCTCCACTTACAGGGGCGTCCCCAGGTCTAACAAAGTGGGGTGGACCATATGGGGTGAGGTGTGGGGAGGGGGCTATGCAGGTAACAACGTTTGCTATGCCTCTTCCCATAAAAAATTCCTGTTGAAAAGGCGTGTTTTGGCACATTTTGACCGAGCTGGTGTGGAGATTGTCTTGATGCAGAAGCCTACAATTCTGGTGTGCTCGTACTATTATAAACCGATTTTACTGCCAAAAATGGTTAATATTTACTGCTACCCCTACCCTCCACAACGACCATTTAAACTTAGCGGATCGTCATCAATCTCAGGAACACCCTGTGGCAAAAGTGGGGTGGACGTGTCAACCCTGTGGCGATGCCCCTGTCCACTTATTCCGGAAGAGGAACTTATTGTGGGCAAGGTGTTGTTCCTGTTACCCAACCAACAGTGTCAGAGCACTGAAGGTGACATAAAGCAGTGAACTGACCAGAGGCATGGCCTCATCATTTCTACATCCCCCGCCGGGGCTGAAGGAAGGTGTTTTGCTCCTTCTCCAGTGTTGGTACTCGTCTCCGTCTGCTGTACAAAATATAACAGCCCGCCAGTGTACACTGGACAGCCGTCATGTGGTAGCTAGCCTATTTAACTTAAGGTTAGTATGTACGGGCGTGCAGAAGATGGACAACATTCTCATTGTGGGCACAACATTTCATATTTGCAAATAAAGGGTCATGATTTGAGGTATACAATGTGTTGACGTTTTCGTACAGTTTTGTATTCGTTGTTTTACATCTGTTGTTGTCCATAATATCACCAAGTAACAACATTGTCGTAGTTTTTTATTTAAAAACGTAAAATTAAAAAATAGGCGAGATAACACACAACGTAGGCCTGTATATAGCGAAAACATGTAACTAAATAATTTTCCTTTGATATTCACAGAAGGCAGTGATAGCGCAAAATATAGTGTAAATATATTGCATGCTGTACATAATTCGGTAAACTTGATAGTAATAATATAACCATAAAATATTCAGTTATGTCTGCTGATGAATTATATGTAGTGAGTAAGTAAAGTAAACGTCAATTTGTATACGTCATCGTCGTAACCACCTCTAATGCGCTTAGGAATGGCACGTGTTAGAGGGATCACACAGTTTTACCTGCCACCCACACGTTTATCCACGAATGGAATGAACTGCAGGTCGAGCGTGGGACAGGGAAAGTTCGCCGGTCAGAGACTGACGTTCTACCACAGTGCCACACAACCAACCATATGAAAAAGACTTGCTTACTTTTATCATGCTCCCCTTCACACCGCTAAACTTTTCATCCACGAATGGAATGAACCATCCCATCCTGCCTTTACTCCGTAAGCATTCACCAGATGGCACCACCCGAGCGAGGTAGCGCACATCCGATTACAGCTCACTTAATAATCTACCTCGAAAGGATTATAAAGGCTCACCTAGTAGCGGACGGTTTACCCACATAAGTGGTCACCCATCAGCTCATTCAGCTGCAGGTCGAGCGTAGGACAGGGAAAGTTCGCCGGTCACAGACCGACGTTCTACCACTGCCACGCAACCAACGTACAACTAACTAGGTAACGTATACTAACGTACATGTATACACACATACAGTATGCAGCAGTCAGATAATAAATGTACATTCTGTTGTCGTTAGCCTGCTGGCTCATCTTATTGCTATTTTGGTTAAGCTCGAACGCCAAGGTCACAGGAGGAAAATATTGCTAAAGTGGTCGGTGCGACCTCGCGTGATGGTTCTCTAGTAACTCCTCGTTCTAGTTTTCACGACTGCGTGACTGCAGTGTTACTGTTGACGTCAATCTCGGTGAGTGTTACGTCGAATCCATCCTCATCATCATCCTCGTCATCATTATCAGCAGCACTGGAAGTATTGGCGGCAGAGTTGCGCGGAGTGGCCGTGATGTCGATGATGAATGTCGATTCGTTGGCGAAATGACGAATGAAATTATCGTCGAGGTGAACCAGCAAACTGATAAATTCACACACAACAACGGGCACAAGAGTGAAATTTTCAGCGTTACACAATAGACATTCGAAAATGCTCCTGAAAGTGCCCATCGACGGCCAGTTGTATGGCAAACCGTTTTCACATTTAATGCACAAATTTATATTTAAATACGGATATCTGTATTTGTGTATTAAATGTGAAAACGGCTTTCCATACAGTTGCGGTATTAACGTGTAGCTGACTATTATAGCTGTTGGCAAAAATTTAGGCGTACGGTTTAAAGAAGGCCTAAAATGTGTTACTTTAGAAAATTAGGCCTATGTAAAATCCACGTGAAATGCATTAGAAAGATGCTGGCTACACAGTGGCCGAAAACTTATGACCGATTGAACAACTGACGTATGCCGCTACAAGTCAACACTGCAGAAAACAATCAAAACTGCGCTCGAGGTTGACTAATGTTGTTTTACGTCGCACACCGTGCAGATTGCAGATAACACATTTTGTATGAATACGAGATGAGTTGCGCAGGAATCGCGTTTCTGAGCAGTGAGCATATCTGTTGCAAAAGCTTGGCAGCAATTGAGCTTTGAGACTTTGCAGAGTTAGAACTGGGTCACCTGGTCAAATAGGTTTACATCCGGGTCGGATCGAGTCATCGGTTAGAAGTTTAGTCAAGCTTGTGTTCCAGCCTTCTAGTCGGCAAACGTGCCCTAAATAACAAAATAATAGAACTACAACTCACGATTTTTTCGATCTTCGATAAACGTTCTTCACTGACTGACAGTCAACGTTGTATTTTTCTTGGATCTATAACAGAGAATGACAACGCAAAAGTTACTGATAATTGTGCGTACAAAAATTACCAGCCTAACTTACACACAGTGTGAATGAGATATGGGCCTATTCATGTTACATAATATTGTAGCCGGTTCAAACGCGTGTACTCGTACTCTAAATTTGTTGACACAGGCCTATATATAAATACCAACGAAATTCTGTGGTTCCAGCGTTCCGCTATTTTTGCTGCCGTGTTATACGGTGAATAAGGTTACACGGGCATGGTTGAATGTGCAAGGTCACAGCATGCACATAATTCTACGTAACTGTGTAATAAATTTATTGTAATAATCGATATTTACTGTGCTAACCTACTTACCTGTGGTTCGGAAACCAAAATCGCGGAATGATTATGAAGACTTAATTTGCAGTAAGCCTATAGCGTGTTTAGAATTAAATTTATAAAGCGATCTTCAAACTGTCACTCGTATCCTCCAGCGAACGTGACCTGAGCTTATCCGTTTATCATATAATAATTATTTATAACTTTGGGGTGGGGTTCAAGCACTTAGCACGAGGACCGCTTAAGTACTGCATCTGTGTTTGGTCACCATATTATGAGAGGTGCAAGTCCGTGCTGAAGCGCGTTCATGCTGTAAGTGCGCAGTACATGGCCTTACGTAAGTATTAAGCTTATATAGGCTAACAGCAAAACAAGATGCAAGTTGGCCAGACGTTGTAATGTAATATGGCCAATCTATTTACAAATTCTTTGCGAGGGAGTCGCCAAGGGGTGGACTCTGAAATTTTACTAGAAGGCGTTCCTACGATCGAGCCAGATCTGGTGACTTTGCAGGTCCCTGCACTGATTCCAAAGTGGCCGTCTGCAGACTTGCTATAAATTCCAACAATTTTCCTCTCCCCAGTCCCCATATAGTCCACCCTTAACGGCTGAAGAGACCCTCTTCCCACGCCCATCCGCCAATTCGACTCCCCTGTAGTTCACCCCACTTTTTACACGCGGCGACGCCCCTGATATTTGGTAGAGTGCAATACGTACGGCAAGTAGTAGCGACTGAACGGTGGGCGAGTCAAGGATCAGCGCCGTGAACACGTGATGATGTTGTTTACGCACGTACAACAGCACTGCCGACCACAGACAACTTATCGGTTTTACTTATCGAAAAACAGCAGCTGGCGGAAGCTTCGGATATAGGAACAATTTTTCTATGTGTGTGAAGTGCCCCCATCTGAATGTGCGGCCCCCATTGACCGCCAAAATGGAAATGCTAGAACTCTAAAAAAATTTGGGAGGGGACGATCCCCTCCCGACTTTCGAGAGGACCATTGGGCTATAAGCCTATAAGTATCCCAACTTTCAGCAGTTCTCAACTGCAGAACAGTGGACGACCTCCCCTCCCCATTTCCTATCCCGTCATGCAACGCCTACAGTACTCGTCTCTGATCTCGATCCTCTCTAACCTTTGAACCTCGGTTTCGCCCCTGCCCAATACAAGTCCTGACTACGTCCTGCAGGTGACAGGTCAAGTGCAGCAGTAATCAGCTGATTATAACCAAACAAGGTATCGCCCTAACGGGACGTAACACTACTGGCCCGCCGTCGCGTGCTGCCCCCCCCCTTGGTGAGTTACGTTGCGCCGCCATGCAGTGTTACAGACGACGACAGACGCCAACGAGCAAAACAATACTGCCCCCTACACTATGTGTATAGGCGGGCCAGTAATAACGACTAGTTAACAACTAAGCTTACCGTGCTTACGAGTAGGCCAACGTACCTCGTTGTATCGTTGGGAGAGCACTGTCGCAACTAATGCTGCGACCGTCGGCGTACCGTGATGCACAACCGTCAAAACTGCAGCAAAGACACAAACACAAACTAGAAAGCTCTCACTCAGGCTACCTTTCTTATAATTTACGTCACGTTTACGTTTTTAACGTTTTTATGTTTCCGACGTTTTGTGTAAAAACGTTGTCAAAGTAGCACACGGTACCGGAAATTCCAACGAAGTAATTTGAAGTACGACGAAGAAATTCCGCGACATTTGCGCACATTTGTACAATTGCTAACGCGTGACGCTATGCTATGTCACCGCGTGTCCGCCCGTCCATCTGTCCGTCACAAGCCGGTATTGTATCAAAACGGCTAAACGTAAGATCTCGAAAACGACGCCGCACGATAGCCCACAGGGAGTTCTATGATGCAACAGATCTCTACGAAATTCCGATGAAATCACCCCCAACGGGGACGCCAAATGCATGTGGCGTTGGTAAAAATTGCGTTTTTCGACTGGTCGAGAAGTCTCCGGCTCAGACGCCTTACCGCCGAAAATCTGTGTCCATCCGCCACGGTGATTCGCGTCCACGACGGTGTGCTGGCGGATGAATACGCGGTGTCGACAATAACTTTGGTGATAGTCGAAGTTTGATGATCATAATTACGGTCCAGTTGACATCAACAAGACCGGTTGTATAAAAGTCTGTTGATGACACGCACGGCATCGCATGCTCGCTGTGCGATAGTTGAGCCTACTGCAACGATGCGTGTACAAAACTATGCACGTAGCGGAATAAAATATGGCAGTTGCTGAAAGTGCTCCTCTCAGGCTGACACGGGGGTCTGTGTGCGTTATTCGTATCAGTGTTCGAGAAAACTTATTTCAACACATTTTCAGATTTCAAAAAAAAATGACTTTTTACGAAATGGTGTATCAAAAAGTTGTAAAAGTCGTCAGCAAAAGTTTAGTCCCACTCCTTCGAAATGAGTTCACATACTTCGCTCAGTGACTTTCGGTAATTATTTATTATTGTGTAACGCGTATTAACGACCAGGGTGATTAAGTGGTTTTTGAAACTATACACACGTACGTTTTCAACGTTTTTAAAGTGCGTTATTCAGAATCCATAAACATGACTTTTTACGTCATTTAGTTGCTGCACACGTTTTCTCGAACACTGACAACATTTTTTCAACTGATACAGAGCGTCGCGCGGGTCTCTCGGCGATAGGCTCAGTGTGGGAATTAACGGGGGTTGGGGGGTTCGACCCCCTAGTTTATGTATCCAACCTCCCTATTTTGTCACCTATGTTGACCTTGGGGGCAGCGGACCCCCTAGTTCTTTTAGCTTAATTCCCACACTGGCGATTGCTGAGCCCCTTGTTACCTTCGTATACGTGAGATTGTATAGAGTTGTTTACTACCTGTTAACGTTATTGCAAAGTGATGCGGCTGTTGCTGAAGATGGTGATGATGCAGATGATGACGTTGATGTTGAACGCATCAGTGAATGTCTTTCATGTTCCATCGCCTGCGTACAGTTATAGCTATATGTACAATAAGGAAGTAAATACGTTTATGTCAATTTACAAACATCTATTATTAGGCTGCACAGCAGCGACAGCGAGCGATAGCGGACTATTGATACACACGGAGTAGTGTGGTCTGTAGAAAACCCTCACTAGAGGTCGCACCGACCACTTATGTAGCACAAAGACAAACAACAACAACAGATCAGCAATTGCTAGGATGGCCGATGCTGTAAAGCAGACGAGATTTTAAAACTGTAAATAAGTAGCCGAGTAATAATATTTTTCATCCTGTGACATATGACCTTGACCTTTGAACTTGACCTATATAGTGTCAAGCTGAATCAGCGTGCCAAACACTTAGGGCAATTGGGGCATTTAGTTTTAAAAATTATTGCACGGAGACACGGACACACACAGACATACACACGCACACACATGCAGCGGACCGTCTGCTCCACCTGGACCACTAAAGTGGTCGGTAAAAAAGAAACATGACGGTACTGGCTAACCAGCGATGATTTCTGGCTGTGTGGATGAAACAGCAGAGGTCGCGTGATCAGATCTGCCATCGAGTAGAAATACGTTCGATCACACTGCTTCTGAAAGCGATCCACCAGCTCGCCTGAAAAAAAAACGTACACCGTAAAATACCTCAACTGCAAATAAAGCATGCAAAGCGTGAAACAGAAGCAAACAAACGCACGACAAAAATCGAGTTTCAAATAACAGTAGCAAGTAAAAGAAGCCAGCACTCACAAGAGCGCAAAGACCCACGCCGGCAATGCTTTTGTGACACGTGACCTTAACCTTTGACCTTTTGCCCCCAGAATAGATGCGTTTCCAGGACTCATCGTGGAAACGTACATTTCTGTGTGAAATTTGGTTTTTGAGATATCGTGCGGAAAAACAGACAGACACACAAACAAACGGAGGTAAAAACCTACCCCCGCGATTGCCTTCGGCGAATTAATAAAAACATAAAAAAGAAAAAAGACGATTGGGATCCCGTTTCATAAGATGACTGCAGTGCGTGATATTGGTTAGTACAGCTAGGACAAATACTGCAGTGTATTAGATAAACCCTACATAATAAATGCAAAACAAGGTGTCGCCCTAACGGGACGTAACCGTACTGGCCCGCCGTGCAGTGTCGGCCACCCGACCGCCCACGCGACCGGCGGCCGGCAGCGTTGCAGACGACGACAGACGACGACAGACGCCAGCGAGCAAAACAATACTGACCCATTAGGCGGGCCAGCAATAACAGACTGCTTAAAGATACAAGTATTATCTTCAGGGAAACACATAGAACTTAATGATGGCTAAGCTTGCAGTTTACTACATATGTACAATATGGCGAACCTTGAAGTGTTCTCTTCAACAGCTTGCGTTCTTCCTCGCGTGACTTGCGATCCGCGCCCTGCAACAGATCCGAGTTAACCCTTTAAATTACTGCCGGAAGCGACCACTATCGACCACGATTATGTACACTGACCATACGGGTGAGCTGTAGCGTTCGGTACAGCGAAGGGGGCCCGGGTGGATGGATTCTGCTGGGCCAGTGTCGATCTTCGGTAGTAGCTGTAATAGCATAGTTCTATAACATGTCATCGAAATGTATATACTAGACATCCCTCAGGTGACATTGATCATAATCTAGCAGTAGGCTGACATTACTATCTTCCAGGCCCGCGGTTACCTTCCCAGTTTCAGAGTGTCATCGCTCTTAGCTGGTATAATTATACTGCTTGGTGAACACAGACACGTGAGTGCGCGAACGACTTGCCTAGGATTGCTGTGTTACAGCAGAACGTCCGGGTATCAAACCGGCGACCCAGAACGATACTAATAGTCCAAAGTCCACTGCCCTATCTACCTATTGCGCCACCACGCCACACTTCATGAATATTATTGCCAATTTTAATATTATCCACGAATTTGAAAATACAATTCAGTTATCATCAAAATTCCGACTGGGCCCGTAAATGAACAAAAAAACGGATGCAATACTGCAACATACTTTGTCGCAGAAGACTTTGATCTGCGAGTAAGCTCTGTGAACGGGAGTCGACAAACGACCGTCTTCAAACGTGTCGATCTGCAGATGTAACGGGCTGCCCTGCGCAGTCACAAGCAGCGATTTATCCAGGGGCTGTTCTAGGAATTTTCATTTGGGTAGGCCAGTCAAAGGGCCAAGCAAATTTTGGGTAGGCCAACAGGAGTGGTGTACGTGGGGCAGAATTTCGTTTGGATAAACCAGGCACGAGTTTGGCCTACCCAGCCTAATAGCTAGAACCGCCTCTGGATTTATCACGCTGGCCGCGTCCATAGCGCAAAGCGTAACATAACGGTCTGGCGTCCATCCGTTCGTCCGTATGTTTGTCCCATTTTTACAACCCTTAATAACTTGGAAAAAATGTATTGCTCCGAATCTGTTGTTCTACAGTCGTATGCATCAGGCTTCTGTTGCTGTTGGTAGTCTGTACAATGTGCTCTCGCCGAAACTGTCCAACAACTCAGTTAGAGAACTGATTTGGGATTCATTTGTCATGTCTGTGGACTTGTGATTTGAGTCATATTATTTCTGTGTTGTTTTACGTTATTGGTTTTTGTATAGCTGTGTCGTGTGTATATTACTGTTTGTATAACTGTATGTCAGGCTACCATCTGGCGTAATAATAAATAAGTAAAATACGGCGCTCGGCGCATACTCAACGTGACTTACCAGAAGACGCACACGATGCGGCCAGCGTACATTCAGCCTGTCGAAAATGTGTTTAGATTCTAAACACAATCCTAAACACAATCTCTGCGACAGTTTTCAGAACGTGTTTAGGGGCTAAACGTGTTCTGATTGTGTTTAGGTGTTTAGGCTAGGAACGCGTTTAGACTGTGAACGCGTTTCAGCATTGAACATGTTTAGGCTGAGAACATGTTTATGTGGAAAATAGAAATTACACGGAATAAGCTGACACAAGCAGGCAACACGAAAATGCTATTCATCCGCTGTAACCAGTAGGCCACAGAATTGACCAAACTGTTATTGTTAACAGCCATCGTTGTAACAACAAACACTGAAATGCAAAAACCCAGGAACAGATTTACACTGCAGTACTACTGATAACTAAACAAGAAGTCTAGCTGTCACTAAGACACCGACAGTTTGTGTACTGTTCAGTTTAATGCCATTTTTGACAGTCCCAGGATCCTCCATTAGAGTACAGTGGTGCACTTTTTCAGATTTTCTGTACACGGAACGGAAGACCAACATACTTGTTAGCATTGTTATGTAGTCTTCATTGTCCAATGCCTTTGACTAGATCATTGTGTCCGCAGCTTAGTGCGTTCGCGTATACCGTACGCAGAAATAAAGTACCGACAGTTTACCGGTATAAAACCGCATGCGTTCATCTGTCCGCCCGACCAGTATGAAATTTCAATGTAAAACAAGGTGTCGCCCTAACAGGATGTAACATTACTGGCCCGCCGTGTCGGCCGCCAGACCGTCCCCATGCCCGGCGGCCGGCCGGCCGGCACGCCGGCTGCTTTACAGACGACGACAGAAAACGCCAACAGACGACAGCGTGCAAAACAATACTGGTGTACTGTAGTTTCAATTATTTTGTACAACGATCTTTAACGTACAGTATGCTAAAATAAGGTGCAGTGGTGGCAGTGTATAACTGGATAAAGCCAGTGCTCACAAGAGTGATAAGACCTAAGCCGGCAATGTTTGGAGGAGATTCGTGAACTTAACCTTTGACCTTCTCCTTCGGAACCCAAAATAAATGGGTTTCCAGGACTCAACTTGAAACATTTCTCTGTCAGGTTTGGTGATCCTAGCTGCATCGGTTTTTGGGATATCGTGCGGAGAAACAGACAGACACACAGACAAACGGAGGTAGAAACCTACACCCCCGTGACTGCAGTCGGCGTGTATGTAACACGAGCGGGGTGTCGAGAGCGACTTACTTTGATGCCTTTCTGATGACTAAAGTCGGTGCTGAGACAGTTCACCGCGATGTTCACCTTCGTCAACACAAACATTCGACAACCATTCGTTGATTACTGCGTCCACCGATCTGTCTAAGACTGACAAACTACACTTGCTCCATAAAGGAACACGTACGTTTCCCCCTATTTGTAGGTAGGCTGAATGAAAGTCAGGTGCAGTTGTTTTAACTCACACTTCAGAATGATTAAATATGGCCACGGTCTATGTCCTTGGATAGGAGACACGTTGTTTTGAAGTATGTCAGTAAGTAAACAAAGATAGCAAAACAAGTACGTCAGTGGGGACTGACCTATATCCACACATGCCGACATATGTCCACACGCCGCGCTATATTCTACGAACGGCGCATCTCTAGCGTGACGTTTGCGGTGGGCCTTCCCATGGTAAACTTTACTTCATGAGGGCTGGTCGATTCGTTCGATTTTCGGCTTCTGGAGGAGCAAAGTTCCCCAAAATGGGAGATTCCCTGCCTTGGATGCCGATGAACCACCGTGCAAAATTTGACGCCGCTGAACTGTATTCGGCGGAGAAATCCGTAACCGCACAAACACACAAAATTACAAAAAAACAAACAAACAGTAAACGATATATCGACACCTAGCCTATCGGCATGTATGTGCAGATTATCAGTTAGAGTTTAGAGTAAAGGAAATAAGTAAGTAAACATGAAAGTAGCTGATTAAGTCACGTGACACAGTTATATAGTTGTGTCACCTTGACGCGTCGATCGCGTGCGTTCCAGACAACGGCGACGGCGTTGTATGCAATTTCGTCGATTCTCAGCGGAGTTGCTCCACCGCAAACCTTCGCATCTGCTCACACGATCAACACCGATGATCTATCTTCATGATGCTCCCGGCCCCGGACGAAAATGTTATGTTGTTAAAATATTACATTTGTTCACGTTTACTCGCTGCACAGAGTAAGACAGTATGGGATAAAAGACGTTCGAAATATCTCTGTCCGTAGATAAGTAGATTAATATACAGCAATTTCTCGTCAAGAACCCGTTATGCACTAGATGCACTATTATTGAGCGAACATAAACAAATACGTTTTAAGTAAACGTCTAAAACAGTCCTAACTGATCGTCGGGTCCCGGATAAAATCTGAAAGAGAGACTTCCAGACCGTGGGGGCTAGCCACTGAAAAAGCTGTAAAGGAAAGTTTTGAGTATGGCACAGTTGGTTCATTACGGCAACTACTACTGGTCTGTTATGGTATGGTACTATAACCAAATCGACGGTGGTGACTAACCGACGTCGATGACTCGCTGTTTGAAGCTATGCTGTCGCATATGCCACAACTCCCAGGCCGTTTGCTCTTCGTCAAATGAATGCCGTTCTCGGAAGAGCACCATCACCACAGACTGAACAACACACACGGCAACTAGACGGCACAGTGTCGTTACCGGCGAGCAGGTGCGCGAACGGTCCCCCAACGCTAACTCTAACCTTTCAGAATTTTATCGACTCTTCTCCGGTTCATGACTTACCGATTGCCCATTTCACGAAAATCCACCAATAACGTTTCGAGCTATCCTGATATAAGAAACAAACCACCAAATAAACAGACAAACATGGGTCAAACATCGCCAATCTGAGGCGGAGGTAATGGTCTGTAGACAGCACGATTACGAATGTGGACGGGCATAATTCTCTCGGACATACCTCCCGGTCGAAATCCTCTAAGACAAAAATCCTCAGGAAGAAGTCTCCTCACTGGTAAAATTTCCCTCCCCGATAAGATATGTGCGAAATTTTAATCGCACTGCCTTCCAAACTTGGCGTGGAACTCAGAGTTGCGTAAACTCTGTATACGGTACGTTACCGATACCGGATGAATCGTTCTTTCTTCTTAGTTATCTTAGCTGATTGCATGCGTTTTAAAATTGATTGTACAAGTGGTCTATATGTTGCTGGAAATGAAACCTTATGGGTAGATAAATTAATTGACTTATTGATCGGCTGACTGGCATTTACCTCAGCCACTTTTGGCGGGGTATTGTTTTCACTTCCGTTTGTTTGTTTGTCTGTTTGTTTGCGAACAGCATAACTCAAAAAGTTACTGGTAGATTTGTATGAAATTTGGGAATGGTTGGCTAATTATAGACAACAGAAGAGGTGATTAAATGTTAGAAAGATAGGGTATAATTACGGTAAGGGTTGGGGTTAGGGTTAGTGTGTGCCCTACTGAGCGCCGTCTAGTTGATTTATATGATACGCTACTTAAAGTACATTCAAAGCGGACGAACAGCTCGGCACAGTGTACTAGACAGTCACAGATGAGCTTCAACATTAACGAAACACTAAAGACAAAGTGTCCTAAATAATTTGGCAAACGGCCGCATCGCCGTCTTGTCACGTCACCCCTCGCGGTGGCGAATGCAGTCGTCCGCCGCGTGCGCTGGACCAGCAAATTTGCCATGCGTAGGTAGGTCACCATGGGCCGGCACACGTCTTCCCTCAAAACTCAAAAGTGCGCCTTCCCGCGGGGATCTGGACCCAATATAATACATAGTTCCTTTGATACACAAAAGTCAGCCATCAAACGACATCTCGATCGGTTCAGCCGTTTTTGCACAGCTCACCCGTATGCCCAACGCACAGACAAACAGACCACAATACATGTGACAGCTGCAGTAGCAAAAGGTAGCATATCATGCAGTGCGTGCAGGCGATGAGTAATTAGTAAAAGCTGAGTAATTAGCTGACCCGTACGACAGTGGATTTACGCTGGAAGTCGGCTCCGGGTACATCGGCAGTCGGAGAGGCGGGGTTGTAGGTCATCACCAGGCCGTAATACTGCCCTGCGTCATCAACACGACCGGCAACATCATCATCACTTGCACGTAGAGCGGCAGCAATGTCTGCTAATAATCTCCTCATTTTCGAACACGAATAGTCTTGCTACGTTTCATTTTCACCTATATCCAAGGACGGATTCAGAGACGGGGACGCATCTTCTGCAAGCACCATCTTACTTGGATATCATTTCGATGTTTAAAAACTATTTTTTTAATTTTCCGGGGAAGCATTATGTCCCAGATCCTCTAGGGTGATACTCCCGGCCTTCAGCGGTCGCAAGTTGATATCTACGGCTCACGAGCATCCCCAACCAGCAAATTTTGGGTCTGTTCCTACCTTTGAGAGTTAGTCTCAACTTGATTATTTTCTCTGAAGATTTGTACACTCATACTAAGTGGGCATAGATTAGCTTGAATTGTATAATGTTTTTGGGTTTACCCGTTTTGTAAGTGTTTTCTCCTTTATTTTAGTACATAAACTAAAGTTGCCTTCGTGGAATAACAAACAGGATGACAGTAATTTTTGCTGTATTGTACTACACGGACAGAAATGTACGTTGGCAGCGATGCGTGCTGCCTACTAGCATAGTTGTAAAACATAGATTTTGGAATGAAAAACATAAAACAGTTTTAATACTTCTATAAAAACATTAAAAAAAATTAAAAAACACGTCTGACATCAGTTGTGTTATTTGCAGTTTGAGACTAAGTTAAAGAGCTACAGAGACTTATCAGGCCTCTTATAAAGTTATAAAAAAACAGGACAGATAGACAGACAAACGGACGGACGGACGGACGGACGACGCCAGTCCGTTACATACGCTTACTGCTAGATGGGGCAAGCGTAATAATAAACCAGAAGAACTAAGCCAACGTAATAATAATAATAATAATAATAATAATAATAATAATAATAA
>Ga0209780_1001075_pt1 | contig 17107 bp, 7 predicted proteins | sample WorMetexBAHAMAS2_FD_187384 | JGI IMG/M metagenome (GOLD analysis project Ga0209780, IMG submission 187384) | Marine gutless worms symbiont microbial communities from Max Planck institute for Marine Microbiology, Germany - Inanidrilus exumae... | ecosystem: Host-associated > Annelida > Digestive...
ATGCTCTACGGTGCACCGGCCGCGACTTTCGACGTACTGCAGCGGGCTCAGAACAACTTAGCCAGAGTCGTCTGCCAGCGAGGAGGTCGAACTGACGCCAGACCACTTCTGAGGTCGCTCCACTGGCTGCCAGTCAAGCATCAAGTGACATACAAGATAACGTCACTGACGTTCAAGACAATGTCTTCCGCAACGCCAGCGTACTTGAGCGACCTGATCCAGACGGCTGTTCCAGTTCGTCCTCTGCGGTCATCCGACGCCCCGCTGCTGACTGTCCCAAGAATGTGAAGCGAGCTCGCTCGCCGGGCATTTTCGTTAGCGGACCCGCGCACCTGGAACTCACTACCATCTGACATTAGATCCTGCCGTACTGTGGACACTTTCAAACAACACCTCAAGACCCACCTGTTCAGACAGTCTTAACCTGATGCCACCAGCACCTCTGTATCTTCGGACTTTACGGCGCTATACACATCCTATTTTATTATCATTATTACTACCGTACAAGCCGTGACTAGTTGTAGTAGTAAAAGGTAAAGATAAAGGCTTCCCATACTCGTTACCGAGCGTTGGGCCCGGAGCTGAAAGTTTGCAGTCAGCGTATATTCCTCCTTAAACAACTGCGCGAGCAGGGGATGCCGCTTGATCAACTGCACACAGTATTTCAGGCAATTATACTCAGCCGTCTAACCTATGCAATCCCAGTGTGGGGCCCACATCTTAATGTGGTGCTAAAACACAGAGGATTGATGTATTTTTGAAAAGATATTTCCGCTGTGGTTTCACTAAACAAACTTATGAGATAGGCCTACAGACCTTTATAGACTCAACCATGCACGATCTTTTCAAGAAAATCAAGGCATCTAATCACTGTCTTTTCACCTCCTCCCACCTCGAAGACCATTGCACCAAACTCTCCGAGAAATAGGTCATGGCTTTGAACTACCCAGCTATAAATACAAACTTCACAAGCAGTCCCTTCTCACCAATTGTCTATTTTAAGTATTCTTAATACCCCTTCTTAACCAAAATCCTTAATTATCATAATTTCATTTCATTATAGTTTCATTTATGTTGTATTCTAATGCTGCTGACATAGTGCGTCGCGCGGTCCCTCTGCGACAGCTTAGAATAGCTTAGCTTTTGCTATTTTGCACTGCTTTTGACGTAAACGTCAGCTATTATGAAAGACAGCCTCGCCTACTAACTGACATAGGCTATTACATTTGATTTCTGTAACAAGTGCCAACTTTACCCAACGTTGGATAACTATAACCTATAGATAGGTTGACAGTGACATCATTTCGACATCTTATCTATGCCAGCTGACTGTTCTGGCCGCAGTGTTGTAGGGCAAGGAAATGTAAACATTTTGCAGCACTTGCAGTGAGATCGCCGATCTGGCGCTATAAGCTTTTCTTAAACCTACTGATTCAAGTTTGTTTAAATAACGTGACAAAACTTCTCAAAGTACGACAACTTGCCCTACAACATAGAGATAGTAGACTACTGTGACGTAACTTCAACTTATCTATTAACTGAGGACGACGATATGAAATATCAGTGTATATACTGACTGCTGATACGAGTCGACATCAGGTCCGTCGCTGGTCTGCTGATTACTGGCATCGGCCTGTTGCTTCGGACGCTGATAATGAGATTCTCCGGACGACGACGATGAAGATGGTGCTGAAGAAGATGCCGTCGTAGCAATTGGTGCGTTTCTGGTCGGCGCCAAAGCCTCCGACGACGGATTGGTGGCGTAGTCGAGCCACTGCTGGAACCCGTCGGCAGCATCCTTCGACGCGAACGACAGGCCGTAGACCTGGCGCGTGTCGGGATCTCTCCACTGTATGAAGACCTCCGTACCACGACTGTACTTCATCTGAGGCGCCAACGGCGCATCGAGCGTCAACTTCACAACCAGCAGCTTGAAAGAATTAGTACAGCGCTGTCGTTTACGTTACAGGCGCGCAATTCCTAGCGCTACTCACGCGCATATTTATAGTGATATATTTGTTGAAACGCAAGCTTGACGCGCACTGATCCAGAAGTTTGGCGATGCAGCCACCACCAGCCTGTCCCCTTACGTGACAATCACTTCAATGTATCAAGACCAAGACCTCTAGAAAGTTGACTGGAGTGCCCTTGAGACGCAAGACCTTGGTCTCGAGTGCACAAGACTACTATTACGTCAATCAATTTGAACAGGCCCAATTCTGACAGTTTTGTGTTGGAATCAAACATCATGTTTAATGAATAACTCTTTGACATTCACACTCAGAAATAGCAGATCGACAAAAACACTTAATTGAATTCCGTTCATACCATGTTGACTCAGACTATACAATTTATCAATCACTGGACTCGGTAAACAAGAGGCAACTAAGCGAGTAGTTATGTTATATAAAGTTCTGGCAATCCTGCAAAACAGAGGTCCCCATACACCATGGAATTTCCATGGAACATGGTGTTTTCCATGTTTTCCGGACGGACAACTGTTCCACTCTCCTTAAACAATTTGGTATCAATATCTCTGATCGTTACTGACATGTGCCTGCTGTCAAAGATGTGTTAAAAGCGTAGACTATTCCAAAATGTCGAACATTCACAAGGACCACTGTCACTTTGCACCTTTCTGTACACATGGAGCCCAATTTCTGAAGCAGTTTAAGATAGTTTGAATAACATCTTAAGTAAGTAAGTAAGTAAGTAATAAAATTTGATTAAGCGCCATAATCATTCAGTAGAATGAATCGATCAGAGGCGCTGGACAAGTCGCCAAGGGCGATTAAAATTAACATTGTGTGAATTTCGTCACAATGTGAGCATGGAGTATTTCCATGAAGTATAAAACTGGGACCTCTTGTTCTGCAGGATCGCCACGGTTCTTTGCACATTAACAGAACCAGATCAACTCAAAAGACTCCTCACCTGACCAGTATGACGACTGCTGCCGACAACACGAAACGTGTTGTCTGAACTGTTCTGGTATATTTGAAGAGTCGACTGTCCAAGGTCGTTCCACCTTTTGCTGGCGTTGTCATAGTGCATCAACGTAGCAACGGTTGACGTCAGCGCTTGCTCGCTAGCAGAACAAACGATCACAATCATCACATCAGAGCACGTGACATCGGTGGCAGCATATAGCGGCTGAAACGGATGACTCGTAGACTCAACTCAAATTTCAGCGGGTCCTAGGAAGTTGTCGACCTTAATCGTGCCAGCTACTTCTGACAGTTCGTAATAGTTACCCACGCCGATGGCAGTTGCGGGGGTAGAGTTTTATCTCAGTTTGTCTGTGTGTCTTGTTTTTTTTTCTGCATGATATCTCAAAAACCGATGCAGCAATGTTCACTTAACTTGACATAGGAATGTGCTATGATGAGTCCGGAAACTCTTTATATTGGGGTCAAAAGGTCAAAAGTCAACGTCACGAGTCACCAAAACACTGCCGACGTGGGTCTTTGCACTCTTGTGAGTGCTGGCTTCTTCTAGTTAGGACGTCATGTGCATCGACTAAAATGACAAAGTGAGCCAAGTCAGACTGTGGTGTCTGTACATCGGCAACTGCAAATGAACTAGCTGCACGTTTATATGGTACTAAAATGTCAACATACACAAATAGTTAAAAATCAACGTAAAATAACCGTAAGATCATAACTATTGGCCGAAACACTTAACACAAATAAGTTGCTAAAGACAGACTAAAGTCAGTCAGCGCATCTGTTGTTTTCGAGCTACAGAACACAGTGGTTTTAGACAGCATTAGGCTAGTCCTTCTAGATCATGCATAGTCATCGATAATGATTGTAATGGTGAGGACGTGTGTGACTTCCTATTAGTCAGTAATAGTAACTACGTTTCTGCCTCGAACCGCTTACGAGATATGGCGATGTGAACGCCAGTCACCATTTCATAAACGCGCAAGCAAGCCACAACGCTGGACGCCACGAATACAATATCAACGATTTTAGAGTGTTCGACATTTACAGTAAGTAAAACTAAATATTATACAAAAATAGCACATCAGTGATGTGTCGGTAACTTGACATTGTACATGCTTCGACGAATTTCGTTTTAATAGTTAACAGTTTACAATGTGTGGGCGACGGAGCGTTCAATTCATCATTTATTTGACTGTAAAAGTTGGCGATTACTCGATCAGTCGTCGAGTAATCGATTAATCGATGCCACCACTAGTTCATATACTGAGCAGCTGATGTTTTCCCATGTACGCTAAACTTGACTTCTCATTTCTAGACACAGAACCTGATACTATTGCAGTATTATTTGATTAAGTACAAGTTTTGGCACTTGTATTGGTAACTGTACTCCTGACTGAAATATGTGTGAAATAAATCAAGCTGCAAAGTGGTGTAACGCTGGGCGGAGCTTATGACGGAGGAGGAGCTTCTCCAGTAGGTCAAAAAGGTCACGTGACTTGATGTAGTGGACAGCAGGCTTGTAGCAGCAACGGCGTAGGCTATTTGTGCGAAGGAAAGAGGCCGGTGTGTGTATAAAGCGAAAACTCGTAGGGCGGAAGCTCGCGTGAGCGCGACATTTTGCGGCGGGAGATCTAAAAAACTGTTAACATTTTACTTATCCACAAGAAACTCGTTAAATGCAGCTTACTTAAGCGGATTACATTGCTTTTCAGAACAACACTTTTAGACACAAGGTTAACTGAAATACCAGTCCATTGTTATTATTTCTGCTAACGTATTTGACGCGAAAATGGCGCATTACGGTATTTTGATGACATTTTTTGATATTCACGCAAAGACCCATCACCCATCAGTCAGACATGTCAGCTAAAACGACTGCGCCCGAGGCAAACTCGGGAGGTGACAAGAGGCAGCCAATTGTAGAGATAACTATGAGGGGAGAAACATTCCTACATCGGGATGGGCATAGCGGCATTATTCACAACAGTAGTATCGATACGCTGACCCGTACGTAGCTATCAGAAGCGATTTAGGCCTAGGCCCAGCTATTGGTATAGCCTATGTCGTACGGTACTGTCGACACAAAGCCGTGTCCCCCACGCGCTGGCGTATGCCAGTGCTCGGTCGCAGTGTCGACAAGTTGTGTAGGCCGTAAACTATCCTACAACAGGATGTATGTCGTGTTAGCCTAGACCGGTAATGAACGAGAAGCCATCGCGAACATTTCACGCCGTCTCACGTACCGAAAAGCCATTAAATTCACTCAACATTCTTCCACGCAAAATCTTCAGTAACAGACATAGGGTGTGTTGCTTCGTTACTTCTGATTACTACCGACCACTGTAGTGGCATAGGTAGGGCAATACAGGTCCGATGTGTGTCTTTATGTTCGAACAATAACCTTTGAACTAAATGACTTATTGGTAAGCTAGTTTATCTTGACACTGTCTATATGTCTGGTTCGAACGTGAAGGTTATATACGTCAAAGTTCGCGGTTACAGAACGAAAATATTGCCAAAGTGGAAGTGCGAGTTCGACTGAGGGCTTTCCAGTTATCACTGCGACCATTTACATGTACAAATTCCGAATATCCGAAGACTGTAATGTCTACGTATGTGGTCTTGGTTGCGACCTCGCCAGCTAATGATAGTGAAAAGTGAGAGGGAGAGAGAGAAATAGAGAGAGCGATTTCACCCGACTTTGTTATGTCAACGAAAGGAACGTTTAATGTTAAACGCACAGAGCAAACACCAGAGTCGATATTAGCCTCACGTGAATTTAACCGTCCGTTCGTTCAGGTTTATAATAGCGTCCTCGTCTCAGATATGTTCAATTCTCTGTCATGTGGGACGTTAAATTCCGATCATTCGCTTACTGCAATATATGCATCATTAGTGATTAAGACAACGATAGCAGCGATCTAGTGTGATGTAGAACTTAAAATCCATAATGTAGCTTCAGTGGATCAGCATGATGATTCCGAACCACAATTCAAAACACAATCCTGTCAATGTTTGCATCGACGGGGTTTGTCCATCCCAGAAGCGAATTGCTTGACGTCAACTCCCGTCGAGTCCCTTGAAATGTTCGAATACAACACTTGTACAGTCCACCCAGTCCGAATCCGGGTCCATAAAATATGGACTCGATTTCCACTCCAGTATATGGTCGATCGTGGCGCGGTGGCGCAACGGTAGAGCTTGGACTTGCGATCAACAGGTCGTGGGTTCAAAATTTCAAATCCTACTCGGGGCAAAAGCTGCGTAACAACTTTGGGCAAGTTGTTCGCACCTAAGTGCCTCTGTCACCAAGCAGTATAACTTGGTACCGGCCAAGGGGCGGTAATGCTCTGCGGCTGGGAAGGTAACCGCAGGCCTGGCGGAAAGTAATGACAGCCTACCACCGGGTGGATAACCTGCGGGCTGACTTCCTGTACACCGGAATAAGCTCCGGACCCAACGCTCGGTAACGAGTATGGGAAGCCTTTACCTTTTTATATGGTCGATCGAATGAGTCAGAAAACGAGACAAAACTATGTTATTTCCCGACGTCGCAATGTACCGCAATAGCGAAGTTGTACAACTCCATCTGCTGCGACGCACTAAAGTGTACTAAGCTTACCTGTCTGTCAGCTAAGTCTAGTTCTTACCTGTCTGCCGACATGTCTTTAGCTCCCGGCGAAAGCAGTTGAATATAAGCTATGAGCAGGCCTATCGGCTATTCACACAGCAACTGTCACATGCCGGAACTGAACCCAAAACTTCCTAAATCATACACGTGTTCTGTATGCAGTAAACTAAACTATTCTTTACACAGAATTAGTTATAACATCAGTAAAAACTGCTGCTATCCGCGCTTTTAAGTTGAGTATACTAGCAGCTCGTTGCGACATAGGCTATGCATTAGGTATAACAACGCTCAAACGCGTTCGCTTCACCTGCGTGACTTACTCATGATAGTGTTATTTAGGTTGCCAGACGTTTGAGCGACACACCATTTGGCCGACGGGTTTTAAGATGCATATACTAGCTGTTAAACTGTAGTCGAAAAAATGAACCCTTTTTATTTTTTTGAGTAACTCAGTCAAAAAAGAAACAGTTTTCATCGCGCGACGCTGTGATAGCGCGGTATTTGCTACGGTTCGCCACGGTCAGCCGTCCTAGCTTGCATCTTAAACCAGTATGTCGTATAAACGTCCAAGGCATGCCGCCCAAACGTCACAAGCCAACGCGGTTTGGAGTATAATAAACTATTTATTATTATTTAATTCAATAGCAGGCTCTAAGCCCATGAATACAAACACAATGGACATAAAACATACAAGAACATACTAAAAATACTAAAAAATACTGGTGCGCCAACTCTTAAAAAGTGGCGATAGCATGCATATATCGGACAATAATTGGTGTTTGCATGTGCGTTTTCATGTTTTATGCTTTATTTCTATTTGTATTTCGTTTTTATGCTGTCTTGTGCCGTGCGTAGTAAATTGATCGTGATGGTGGATGTGGTGAAGCTTGCGCTTGTACCGTACGAGATTTGTAAACGTAAATAACACTGAAAAATTAGCAAGTTCACAGTTCGCGCAGACCTCCCGCCTACGGGCCTACACCGCCCAGTCATGCATTGCCCGATGTTCAGTGTTGTCGAAATGTCAGATTTTAAATAACGCTACCCAAAACGTAAGTTACCGTTTCTAACGCAGTTGTCAATGTGAACAGTTTGAATGGTATGGGTAAATCAGATGTTTTAATGTCCTCTTGTGCACTGATATCGTTTGCATAGCTCTGCATGTTTCTGGTGCTATCAGTTCGACAACTTCAACGTTCTCATCAGTGCACGTAGGCCTAGTGCGATGTCGACATCGACGACATGAAATTATAAACAGATAACTATGTTACCACGTACATTCGTATAAATTTAATAGTGCAGCTGGAAAAAGACGCCATTTTATTCCGGAAATTCAGACATTAATCTCTTTCTTTTTAGCACCTTATCCTTTCCAACTCTCGAGTATTTAAATTAATACTCGATCTTATGGCAGCGTTTTGTCTGATCTGATATCGCGGATGACGTTAAATCACGTTAGAAACTTGTATTTAGCTGACAGCAGCTGGGGAAAATTGACGATGGATTGTTATGAAATTTAGCGTCAACATCGCTAATTTTGGCAATTTAATGTTTTCCATGTAATGGAGAAACAACGTGAAATCATTCTCCAGACGATAGGCTACTGATGTTTCTAGCCACCAATTGCTTGCTGATGCTGAGGTTCAACGTTAACAATAGTGAATGAACGGACACTTTCAACAGAACTTGCAAAACTGCACACTTATTATTACTGGCGCGCCTAATGGGCCAGTATTGTTTTGCACGTTGACGTCGGTCGTCGTCGTCTGTCGTCTGTAACGCTGCCGGCGGGCGGGCCGGCCGGCCGCCGGGCGCGTTGACGGGGGACAGAGGGACGAGTCCCCCAGAATTTGGAGTCGGGGTGGGCGCTAATGCAAACTGTCCCCCACTTTTTTGTCATGTTTCAAAATTTTACGCACCAGATTGCTTGCATTACAATGCAGTAATGCAGTAAAAGTTTATCAACCCCATAATTCTAACAGAGTATTCACTATTTCCCAAAAGTACATCTTCAATGTCCATCAAATCACCTCTTCAGGTGGAAAATTTAACATTTTTCTGGCAAGGACACGGACAAAAAGTTAGAATGCACAAAACACACCATTTTATAGCCGTACCCAGATCCCTCCCCGGTGGGGAGGGGTACCTCCACACCCTACCCCTAACAAGCCTTCCGGATCCGCCCTGCATAGTGCATCCCCAGAATTCCAGCCAGATTTACGCCACTGATTAACGTTACGTGGTCACGGTATCGAGGTCTGACATATAGCGCGATATTGGTCCAATTCGCTGATATTAACCTACTCCACCTGTATTTGGCACCCTCGTTGGGGTGACTCCATTGGAATTCCACCGATATTTTTGGCTTCAGAAAACTGGGGACCCTACTCTATAGTACGGCGTTATCTGCGTAACACTACGTTTAGTTTAGCCGTTTTGATAGAACACCGACTTGTGACTGACAGACAGCGTCGCGCAGTAAAAACTACAGTTTATACATAACTAGCGCTCCATTCTCGCGCCTACGGCGCTCGGTATTTCTTGCGCCTACGGCGCTCGATCCGTTGCGCTTACGGCCCGCTAGTTCCGAATTTCCCGACAAAGCTAGTTTTGCGCTCCGCTAGCCAGATGTCTACAATCGGCCATTGAATGTCTGATTTGCAGCTGATGCCAGGTGCCAAACTTCGTGCAGATTCGCTCGAAACTGTGGCCGTGCATAACGAACGAAGAAACACACAAACAGACAGACAGACACACACACACACACACACACACACACATTCGGTTATATAAGATATTTACGGCAACCGCAAAAAAATAAAAAGCTGATACTACTCAACATCATATTGAACTCCAAGCGATGTGATGGTGGATAGTATCACCATTTTATGATTTGTGTGGTTTTTGATTTGTCGCAGTTAACACTATGTATATACTGAACTTTAGCAATAAACAGACATGTTATCAACTTATCAGACACATAGGCTAACGGCTATCTATTATGTACAGAACCACGCAAACTCACACGAATACACACAGACAGACCGCGATATTTGTCAGATACGCCCACGCCATGTCGCTATGTCCTGCGGGACGATGAACGAAGCAACGAAGCGATCGATATACGCAGTCAACCCTTTAACCTCTTTATATCACCAATCAAATGGTAGCAGTGGCACTAAAAACAAATACACAATTAAGCAAACAAGCAAGTAAAGAGCAGAAACTGTCGCAGTTTCCGTTCTTTAAAGGCTTTAATAGACAGTGGAAATATTGTAATAAATATTTCGGTTTAGTCGTCTCACATTTGCGTCCATGCTGTTACATTGTCCTTCGAGTGACTGGCTCGTTACATTTAGCGCGGTGACAGAATGTAGCAGCGTCCACTGATCACGCATTTCTTTGGTATACTAAACTAAACAAATAAATAGCCGCCACAGGTATACAACACAGTCACTGTGTAGAGACTGCGGACTGTGCTAGCAAATTCTGTTGCTGTTGTTTCATCCTGCGACCTTGAACTTTGACCTCCAACCTTGTTCTAGATAGGTCAAGATCTACCGGCACGCCAACGATCCAGGTCAAGGGTCATTTGGTTCTAGTTATTGCCCGCACACACAGACAGACACACATAGCTGTGGACGTTTAAGTCCAAAGCGTGACGTCAGCCAGACTACGATGACGACACTGACGTCACGATGAGCGTTAGCAGACTCCGTACCAAGTCCCGGTATCGGTCTGACCAGACACAAGGACTGGCCGTGGCCGCGAATCCCCGGCGACACAGCAATACAAGCCATTTGTCCCGCGGCCGCCGCGCCGTCCCAGCCGCCGAGACCCGTTCCAACTTGCGCCGGTCGATAGATATGTTCCGGCTATCAGCCCGGCGCGATCGAAAGTCGCCGTCGATTCATCGAAAAATCGATAAGCCACGTTTCTGGCTCTGAATCCGCATCTCGTTACTTTACTACCGGCAGGCGAGTGATGTGATGAGCCAAGACGTGCCTAATATTGGTTTCTGTCAGATAACGAACGACTCTACTCATTCCATGTATTTCTTTATGCGATTTGCCATTTCGCCGTAATCGCCTGCTGCGGCTGACTGATGCTATTTCTGCATAGGCTATCAGTGACAGACCTCTTGATATAGCCTAGTATGTTTTATTTCTATTACTATTGACGCGACAATGACTGGTTTACTAAAGAACTAAATTACAAAGGCAACATAGACAGAGCATTTTAAATTTGTGTGTCTAGGCTGTATGTGTCATCGTATGTTTGGACGATAACTTTTGAATGAAATGAGTTTTAACGTAAATAATCTTAATCGTATGAAATACCATCGACTGTTGGCCTGAATTTTCATCTGTTCATCAGTTTCAGTCAATCAGACAATATTCTGAAGCACTTTTGATTGTACAAAGTTTGTTGTTCGATTTTCACTATCACTGTTGAGCACTGCGCACTAATGAGCAGTTTGCTCGTAGGCTGTGAGCCTGTGTTGCCTTGCCTATATCGGGTATTTTAAAATTATTGCGCCAAAACGGTGCCATTTATGTTTCATCTTATTTTGTTTTGCTTACCTAGGCTACGTAGTTGCCGAAATGAAAAATTTAAAACACGGTCCGAGTAGTCCAGTGGTCGATTTAATGTGTAAAGTGAAAGTGAAATTAGGAAACCCAGTTAGTAAGGAAAGATTGAGGCCGATGTATACAAACAGCTGCTCGCCGGTAACGACACTGTGTCAATGTTAGTGTGGCGTGGCCCACTGCCCAGGTATGCGCTCTTTCGAGTGGAGTCTAGATACTGCTGTTATTAGTATTATTGTCATCATCATCATCATCATTATGAGCAGCAGTAATTTTCGCTGTTCGGCGACGTCCTCTGGCGTTCGCCGGGATGGCGCGCTCAGTAAATAGCCGGCGTTTATCGCTGCGTGGTCGCTCTCGCTCACCTGATTTCACGCAATGATCCAATTAGACGGCGTCGTCCTCCAGTCGCAGCAGCCCACACACACACACACACACATGGGGCACAGGCATGCGATGTATCATCACGGAGACAGCACGCGAGCAGGATGCGTCTTCGTCGTCGTCGGCTTCAGCAGCAATAGCACGCAATTGCATCTGACTGCACTCCCCCATGTGGACTTCGCACTCTGATGTCCAAATCTCTCTAATGTCCGCATGGCGAAAATAAAAGGGGACGCTGAAAAAGCGAAAGGAGAATGCATTGAGTATGTGAAGCACGTTCTACGATTAAACTACATAAGAGTCTTCGCTGCCACTGACAGACCCGCACGACGCAGAGGCTCAGCGCCTGCAAAATATTTTGTAACGCACCATAATGGTAATCAAACCAGGCATTTCTTCTACTCGGCCTAGCTGCTTAATACAGGTCTTGACGGTGGGTGTGATCAACAGTTGTCCGACAACCATCAGAAGTTTATGACACTCACCGGCGAACTAAAGTTGACAGCGCCTGAGACGATCAGCCGTTCCATTCCAGAGATATGGTTGGCGCCCACCAAAATTACAATGGTTCACGTGACCTAACCACGCCTAGAATATTGTATATCGTATAACGTTAATTTGCGTGATCCTGTATTTAGCCATTTTGGTAAAGTGCCGGCTTGTGACAGACAGATGGACAGACGAACACACGACGACAGCATATGCCTCGCTAGCATATCGTCGCGCGGTAATAAAATCATAAAAATTATCTTCAACTAGAAGAAGCCAGCACTCATAAGAGTGCAAAGACCGACGCCAGCAATGTTTTTGTGACTTGTGACTTTGACATTTGACCTTTTAGCCCCGAATAAATGGGTTTCCAGAACTCATCTTGGAATATTTCTATGTCAAGTGATCCTAGCTGCGTCTTTTTTGAGATATCGTGCGGAAAATAGATAGACATGCACACAGACAAACGGAGGTAAATATCCTATCTACCCGAGCGACATGCCGTTGGCGTGGGTAACTAATGACATCACTGCCCCATGTGTCATAGTGCCATCACGTATATGATCTTGTGCCGTTATTAACACTTGCAGTGCATATTTCATTACATTCGATTTGACCGTTGAACGTTTAGAAACATCCTACTGTTAGTAGTCTTACTTTAGCTGATAGTTTGTGCTATAAAATAATTAATTACAGTTTCATGTTCTTACATTACAGCACATGATTTTATAATTAGCTTCGACATATATATTTTGTTTTAAGTGTCCATGGCCGAGTGTATAATATAATAAGTCTAAGTCGTTAAACGACATCAATTATTACAACAAAATTCAAAATATGTCTTCATTTGTTTTCCACCCCTGCATTATTGTCCTGCTTGGTTTCCTGCATTTCTAGTCAACCCAACCAAAACTGTGACGTTACTTAGCAGCACATTGACAGTGTGGCAATTTTTGCTGTTTTAGTGGTAGGATATAGTGAACTCATTATTACACAGCATTTTACATTGTTAACATCGGGCATTTCTGTTGCCCCAATAAGATCGGGTGTGTATTGTAGTCGATCAGCTGATATTGTCTAGCTAAACTGGCAAATCTATGTGCCCATTAATAGAGAAATGGTTTCAAATGAGATTTCGCTCACACACTAGTTGATGCCTTAGATGCAACAACGTTGAAATAATAATTAAAGACGTTAGAAACGTAAAAACGAGATACAAATAAGAAAATGTTAGTAAATGTTATATTAAAACGTCACCTGATAAAGTAAAATACGGATAAAACGGTAACTCGGGTTAGTTGATTCACAGAAGAAAAATAATAAAATATTGTTCTGTTGTTCTGTTTTCGAAAATGCTTGTCGTTAGAATTTTCAATATCTGCATGTTACTCGATCTGACAACGTTTCTAAAAATAAAAAGTCGGCACAATGAAAACATTAAAAACATAAAAACGTGACATAAATAAACAAAAGCTTAGCAAGTGCTAAGATAAGCGATCGGGTCAAATCGAATTACATTGAAAATGCGGGTACCTATTCACGCAATCACACCCAGAAGGCCTGACGTTACTAGGGTCGACAGTTTTTGAGCTTGCGTGGCTTTAAACAAAACTAGTTGTAACGACCTTAGTTTGCGTAAAACTAGTATTAATTTATGGCGGTTTGCACCTTCGGAGAACGATTATTGCAAAAAGCGACCGGTATACGCCGTGGGCGGGTATATCCGGTCGTTAAAATGCAAAAAAAAACTAGTTTAACATTGACGGTTGATACAGTAGGCTAGTGGTGGTAATGATGAAAATTTGTAAACAAAACACGACGGAATTAATCTAGCCAGATTCAAATTTTTAAAGCAGTTCCTTATTTCGGTCGTATACTCACTCGTACCAAACGTTACTGCTCCTTTATACAGTACTCGCTGAACCACTATCAAAACAGTATAACAAACTGTTAGAACCAGACTGGACTACGTACGTTGTATTTGATCTACGATTTTGCATTTTCTTATGATTTGGTTGTTTCTCTCTTTCCTTTTCTACTGCTAATATATTGTACTACTTAACTGTATTATTTAACTATTCAGCATTCAAGGCTGCAAATGTGTTATAGTAAAATCAGTTGTCAGTTATCAGTTGTCATTTGTCAAAATATGTTTTCACCGAAACAGTAGCGGTAGATAAAGGTACGTAAAAATAAATAAACGAAATAAGGAAAAGCAGTATGAACAACAAATGACAGTATCAAACCACAACCTTCTGTGTAATCCAAAATAATTAAAATAAATTCTAACAATTTCTAGTTTTTTTCATAAACTTCTTATCCTTTATGTTCTAGATCATATCGCTAAGTAACTGATATTTAAAAATTGCCTACATCCATTTTAGTTCGATATTTGAAGATATAAAAATTTTCATCAAAAAAACGATAACCAGTAAAATTCACTGTGGTTTAATGGAGCGCACAATGCGCATTCCAACCTTTAAAGCAGATAGTTACTTTTAGTCAACTGAGTAACAACTTCGTCGGTGGCTATTCTATCAAATTTTGCAAATATAGTGTTGGCTAAAATGTAAAATAACTTTTGGCCTAATTAAGAGAGCATTTAAATGTCCGGCTTTGATTTGCACAATGAAAATCCTAAGATAACGAATTTCCTTTAACCACTGGAGCTTGTGTCCAATAAACATAGTTACGCAAACACAATGTTACCATACCTTGCTCACAACATGCTAAGAACATAGACTGTAACGGAATTAGAGTTGGACATGCGTGAGTGGAACGGATTGTGTCGGGTCACAAAATTTTCCAAATTGGATGGGTCCGGGTGGTCCAATGTCAAGAAATTCTAATAAACATGCTATTTATACGTAGGCTACTCTTACGAAACCAATTAATCGCGTGAGTTGATAGTTGTCAAATTTGGATGTCTGACTTGACAAGACATTTGTGTTTTGCTATCAATATATCAATCAATCAATCATGAGTTTAAGTTTAATTTGTTGCGAGATTGAAATTAGTAGCATTTTGCAGTACGGTAAACGGTAACTGAAGCCTCGTACATAACGGGCCAGATCCGGTAAAGTCCAGAGTTTCATTTTGACAACTCATAGTCGTAACAGTTTATGAGTATAAAACGGTAACGACCAGAGTGCAAAGTTTACAAAGAAACAGCAGTTGTGCAGTTGTAATTTGTCGATAAGTGAACGTTGCCTTCAGGAAAATATCCTGACGGAACCAAAGAGTAAGGTCCAAAGCCTCGGTCGCCACGGCTGACATTAGTCCCCTGGCGATCTGCCGGCCCGACCGATTCCGATACGACCGGCCGCTTCCGAGCAACCGGGACGGACGGAGCGGATGGGAAAGCGAGTTGGCCCGACCCGAGGCGATTACGGAAAATCCGCCGTCGGAGTTGGCCGCTTCGCTTCATTTGCACTGCATTATCACTGCATCAGCAGCAGTAACGGAGCCAGCAGCAGCAGCAGCATTATCTGTCACGGCCTGTCAACATCTCACTGCGAGTCTACCTACATTACTGTACTAATTTCTAACAGTATCGACAAACTCGTCTCGTATACAGTTAACGAAATAACCATAATTAGCACATGCAGCTCTGTATGACGAACAATGCGCGTATAATAACAAGGTGTCGCCCTGACGGGACGTAACACTACTGGCCAGCCGTGCAGTGTTACCGTGGAGCTATAACTAGACTGGAGGCGGTATGACGTCATCGCCTGGCCTGCGCGGGTGAAGCCGCCTGCAGGCCCACCGAGGAGTGATACAGACGACGACAGACGCGGTCAGACGCCAACGATCAAAACAATAGACCTACTGGCCACCCTGCACTATGTGTAGGCCGTAGGCGGGCCAGTAATAATTACTAACCAGTTTAGTAGTCTAGGTAGAAAATCGTTGTATACGGACAATAACGTTTGAATGACATTTTGACCTAGATATTTAGCGTGTTGTTCATTTTGAACAGCAAGCTATATATCTAGGTCAAAAAGTCATTTAGTTCAAAGTTATTGTCCGGACACATGCACACCCGGGACCATTTCTCTACCTGGACCACTGAAGTGCTCGGTAATTATTAGCGTGCTGTCATGTTGACCCTGCCTAGGTCACATTCGAAGATCAATATCATAGGTACCTGGTCGAAAAAAATGAAAAATGTTTATTTTCGGCTACAGATGCAAGTTACGAACGTACGACGCGACGTATTTTACCTGTTTCTCGAGTTCTTTGTGCTATACGGTGGTCAGTGGACTGTGGTCACTGGTCAGTGCGACCTAAAGTGAGGAGTTCTGGTATTTGTTGGATATGTCTTACTGCAGACTGTAATATTTTATTTTATATTTTTTTCTAAAAACCGATGGAATAATAATTTAAAGATTATAAACTGGTTTAGACTGTTAGGTTCACGTTAACAGAATAAGTTCAATGAATATTCAGTAATACTCAACGAAGAAGAAAATAAGTGATGGTATTATGATAAAAATAGTGGTCATTTGTATGTTGTAAAAATTGGGGTTTTCACTGAAAAACTAGTGTTGGTTATTTTTCCTGAAGTGTGTATGTATGTGATACAAAGTATGCCTATTCTTAAATAATTAATCCAATCTGGTCTTTCTTCAATCGAGTTATGTCTAACGTTTCTAAGAGCAGCTGTCTGATATCGCAGAACATTCTGTTTCTGTGTTTACCGCATGCCCTGTTGGTTTGTAAGTAGTTAAATTGTATGCATGTGGCGGTGGAAAATTGTTTTCCGTCATTGACGTGAATGAGCGGAGTCGTTTTATCGTGCGTTTCGCCAGCCAGATGAACAGTTATCTCGGTCGAAGCTGTAGAAAGCCGCCGACTGCAGCGGCCACGTTCAAAGACAACGCTGCGTCGACGGCGGGGAGGAGAAGGTGGATTCCTCGTAATAGAACTGAGTTCAGAGATGCTAAGCGCTGTTGATTGATGTGCCGCGCGACAGCGCGCACCCATCATCAGTACCCGGCTTTGATCGGCGCACCGAGAAAAGATTCGATTAGTCGCCGAATCGAGCAGCGGCTGCGCTGGTC
>Ga0209780_1001076_pt1 | contig 17106 bp, 11 predicted proteins | sample WorMetexBAHAMAS2_FD_187384 | JGI IMG/M metagenome (GOLD analysis project Ga0209780, IMG submission 187384) | Marine gutless worms symbiont microbial communities from Max Planck institute for Marine Microbiology, Germany - Inanidrilus exumae... | ecosystem: Host-associated > Annelida > Digestive...
CCGGAAGTCGTAGTGAAGTATTGTGTGAGGAATTTTAGTAACGTAGTTTATCGTGAAGTGATTTCAAGATGCGGGCATAGAGGCTTCGGCCTGCGCTCGTAAACTCCGTCTACGTCTACGTCTACTTGACTGAAGTAAACAAATGTATTATGATAAAATTATGTGATTTGCGACATTACATCCAGGAACTGAATAATCCATGGAATTAAGAATTATGGCTTCTTTTGTTTTGATTGTTCTTGGATTAGGTGCTGTATACATTTATGACAAAGTGATTTAGAGATACACGAGTGGGAACTGAGCAAACAGCTCGCCTATCAGTTCAAATTAGCCATACAAGTACAGCTACATTCATTTCTGAACTATGCTGGATGCTTAACGCCCATACGTACGTGGGCTAAGTTCAAATGGTATCAGGAGTGCTTGGGCTGTATTTTCAGTTCGTCACCGGTCATAGCGCGCCGGTCTTGGGGTTACCAGTAAAGCCCTGTGCAAAATATCCACACTCATAGTAGATTCAGATGAACGTCACTGGCATTACTATAGTATGAAATTAGTCCACGGGTAAAATGCGGTGTACGGATGTATTTGGCTGGGGGGTGGATTTCAGTAGCGAAGTTTGTGTTTGTTTGTATGTATTTCTCAGTCTGTGTCTTCTTCTAAGTAATGCACGAACTTCAAGTTAAGTAGTTGAAGACTCCTGTGCATGAACGATGGCGTACAGCTGCAGTGCAGAGCATGTTGACTGTAGAGAGTCGTGCGACTACGGTCTGGGGTGCAGCTGTGTAATGGGAAAGCTTTCACAGCTTTGTGCTTCTATAAGTGAACAGTGTAGGCTTAAGTCGGTGTTGGTCAAGGGTCTGTAGGTGGTGATGCTCTGCAGCAGTTAATAATTACCGGTGGTTGATGAAAACTAATCTCACTTTTACCGTGCAGCGCTGTGCTAGCGCCGAATACACATGGCCCTCCATCTGCCGTTTGTCTGCCAATACACATGACCTTGAGTGAACTTGAGGGTCATTCACCCATTGCAAGCCTATTCAAGTGCAATTATTAGAGTACTGTAATAGAGTATTAGAATATTCTCAGTAAAAATTTGAAAACTACAACTATTTAAACTTAAAAATGCATTTTTTAAGTGAACAAGTAGCTTTTAGTAGTGGCTTTTGTTAATGCTACTGTGATGGGTAAACTGAATAATGAAGAAAAATGCATATTCAGGTGTTTTGTGAGCAAGGATTGAGGCTAAAGTGATAAGAGCAAGTTATCCTGACAAAAACTTAAGCTTGAGCACATTGCAGACGATTTGCCATCGAGTCGATGAGACACTTTCAGGTGTGACGCGTTGTGTAGGTAGCAGAAGGCTGCAGTCTGTGTTGCTGCAGTTGGTGAACATTTTGAACACTGTTTAAATACTGAGTGGGCATGTGACATGCACCACTGAAACATTTGAACTGTTGACAAAAAGCTGTGCAAAGCTCGATTCATTATTCATGAATATGCATTTTTGCACAACTGTAAGTGTACCCTTCTGTTTATAGGAATATAAATTTATACCAATCACATAACAACACCACTCTTTTTGACTGTCCAATCACAGTGCATTCCACTGCCATTTTGTACCATTCTGTAAATTTTACATGCTGTACTTGACTTGCTTAATGTGTGTTATCTGTCATGTAGTTGGCCGATGTAGTTAAAGCAACATTTACCAATGAGTTGTAAGAAGCAAGTTGTGTTGGTTGGATGTGGATCATACAATCCTATTACAAACATGCATCTTCGCATGTTTGGTAAGTAGAATTAAAATTAAATGTTTTGAAGATCTTACAGTTTACTGTTGTTATTTAGCCACACGTATATTGGCTGTTATAGCAGCTGTATATTTTAGTGGGATATATCGTTGCGTTTCACATTCTGAAGAAAAACAAAATCTTGAAAGTGTCATTTAGTAACTATATATCAGTCACGGCTGCAAAGTAGCATTTCTTAAGGTGTGACACTATGCATGAGATTTGAACAGTATGGCAGATTTGTGCATGACTAAAACTTCCATAAAATTTCTTAGTCACGTTTTGAGAAGATATCTCGAAACGTGACTAAGAAACGTTATGCAAGTTTATAGTCATGCACAAATTACCATTTTCAGCACCACCTCATGGCACATTAAAAATTGTTTTAGCTTATAATGCCTGGCTATTCCTGATTGCTGTTGCAGTAGTTCAGGCAGTAAACAGACTTGTGTGTATTAGGTAGATGAAGATTACTCTAGTAAAAATGATCCTTATTGGTCACTGGAATGCTGCTAGTTGTACTTCAGTGATGCAATGATTTGTTTTTAATTTCAGAGATAGCACGAGATTCCTTAGAGCGGACTGGCAAATATGAAGTGATTGAGGGCATCGTATCACCTGTGAGTGACTCCTACCCAAAGAAGGTACATTATGTGCAGACGAATTATCAGTAACATAACATCGGCTTATGGCTCCAGTTATGCTGTACAATTGTTGATTGCAGGCCAAGTGTCAACGGTTGTTAGTTATCCGTTGTGTTATCTAAGTTATGCATTTGATGCAGTAGTCCGATCTGTGGTGTGTCTAATGTGTGTGATTGGCTACTTGTTACTGTGTCTAGGGCTTGTTGGCATCAAAGCATCGATGTGTTATGGTTCAGTTGGCTGTACAGTCATCAAACTGGATTAGGTAACAGTCAGTAGCTTGCTTTTTGTGCAAACCTGTGTACAAATCTGTTGGAATTTTATGCAACTACATAGTGGCCATACAAATTGGCAATCTATTTTTTGGGTATTGCTGAATAGGTTTTCAGGGTTAATGCAGTTCCCAAATTTTAATTGTTGGTTGGTTTTTGAGAAAATTGCTAACACGGTTTCAAGTTTGGTTGCTCACATACTTCTAGACTGATAGCAAAGATGATAGCAGTCAGCTACACTGGCTTTCAGTGTCATGTTTCTTGTGCAAGATTTGATCTTGTGAAATGTAAAACTGCTGAACCACACACAGCCTTGTATGTCATCGACTTTGTAGGCCTTGTCACATTCTGGACGTACTATGCAAAATAGCTCTGTGTAGCATCCTACATACTTGGCTTACGTTGCTGAACAGTGTGCAGCAGAGAGTAGAGTAAATATTGAGCATGTACGAAGCTGTGGTGTTGCTAGTTCATTTGTTTTGTGTTGCTGCTTATTTGAGTCGAAATCTAAGTAAGTGAGTCTGCAGGTATGCAGTCACAGGATGGCCAGATGTAGGCAAACTGCATTAGAAGTTTAGAATGCATCCTGTCAGTCGCAGATAAAATGTGCATCACCAAGAATGGGCTTCCCAGTGGCGGGAGGGACAGTTTGCCAAGCTAATTAGACCAGTCATCTGATGTTGACAAGCAGTTTTATTTAGTGTTGTTACGGTGGCAGGAATTTGTAACTCGGTCGGTGGCGGTGTTTTTTTGACATGCCACCACGGTGGGCCATCGGTGGCGGTCGCGAATATCATACTGTGTCAAGGCTAGGGTTGTTAGTCCGAAACAGGTGGATGTCGCGGCTTCAAGATCGTTCTGGTTGTCCTGGAATGTGCTAATTGCTCAATGCACGCGATGGTGGGGGTGCACTAAGTGAGACCATCGTGACAGTCTTACTAAGTACAGTGCCTAGACTGTCCTTACTGTGAGTGGGGAAGCGGATGTGCGGGGGAGGGTGGGCGGTGTCACCGACTGATCTGATCTCACCATGCATTCACGCAGGGATCAAATGACGCTGCGGAAGTGATGGGTGATGGCAGTTTTCAGGAAACAGCGCCCAGAAAGACCACTGAGAACAGTGTAAAACACCGCGATGGCGATGTTGGTTCGGTGGTAGCTAACCACCGCGGTGGCGGTGAAAGTTCAGTGGTTCGTAACAACACTAGTTTCAGTAATCCCTGAAGACATGATGAAATGTGAGTGTATGCTGCATGCCAATTATAGTTGCACAAGCACTATGTCAGTAGAGCGAGTACACTGCGCATCTGCCAGACAACTCACTATATTCATTGTGACAAAATGTGTACATATGCACCTTAGAACAGCCAGTTACTGTGGCTTAAGCAGTGATTGTTTAAAAAAATTAACCTAGGTTTTGATGTCGGTTTTGGATACCATAACAACACTATCTGTTAAACTATTTTGCTAAATATTTGGCATCTTTGAGCTCTGTCATGTTTTATCAACTCTGTGCGGCTGTAGCCTAGCGATAGTGAATGATTGCTTGGGCAAACCAAACAAGCGGTTAACATTGTTTATTGACACAACCGTTAGTACAGCTTGTGCAGTGCATTAACAGGTTTGACAGTTGGGAGTCTGAGCAGAACCAGTGGACCGCAACACTCACTGTTCTGCAGCACTTTCAAGCATTGCTTCAATGTGAATCATCCGCCTCGGCTCAAGGCTCTGACAACTGTGACAACGTCACAGTGAAGAAGCGCAAGATTGATGCTAACAACAAGAACTACATAGTTGCTGATGCTGGTATGGACCTCACCTTCACTGATTTCATCTTGTTACTTAGTATCTGAGACTTTGTTCCTTTATTGCTTGAGTGGTGGTGTCATAAAGGTGTCAGTAGTCCGTTGGTGACTGTGAGTGTCTTTTAGTGTTTTGACACTGCTGATTGTCAGAGTGTCGCGCCTGCAGAAACTGCTCCAATGAGTGGTGGTGTCATAAAGGTGTCAGTAGTCCGTTGGTGACTGTGAGTGTCTTTTAGTGTTTTGACACTGCTGATTGTCAGAGTGTCGCGCCTGCAGAAACTGCTCCAATGAGCCCCAAATGTTGTCTGTTTGGGCACCAGCCAAACGTGGTGAAACTGTGGCAAAGAGTGCCGGTTACATGGGAGCTGGGTATGTGTGTTCGGCAGTGCTAAGATGTTGCTATTGGTTGATTCTTACTGCACAGTCACAGCAGTCACCATAATGGAAGAATGAAGAAGTACCAAGAACATTTGAGATGTTGATGTTTTGTACTATAATGAACATAATGATCCATAGTTTATCATTACCCATGCTGACGTCAGTCAAGGGGTTGGGTTTTTACCTCCATTTTCTGTTCTTTTTCCACATGATGTCTAAAAAACTGACGCAGCTAGGATCACCAAACCTGATGTGGAAATGTTTCACCATGAGTCCTGGAAACCCATTTTTGGGATCAAAAGGGCAAAGGTCAAGGTCACAAGTTACAAAAACATTGCTGGCATGGGTCTTTGCACTTTGTGTCACTTTCCTGCGTCACACAGCTTGCTGTCTTTCAGATACACTGTGATGCTGTGCTTTCTTCTGTTCTAACAAGTCTCTGCTGCCACTGACAGACCTGTGCAACAAGGTGCCTCAGGCCCATCGTGTTGTACACAGATGTCAACAGTCAGTCTGATAAACCGGTGACCGACGAACGTCGACAGTTTATCACACTGACCGTCCACCTAAGTTGACAGCACGTGAGACGATTGACACTGCAACTCATATGGTTGGTGCCCGCCAAAGTTCAAATGGTTTACGTGACTAACCACGCACCTTTCAGGGATGATTTGCCATCCGCCGGCTAGCACCTGCTATTGTTAACCTACCTACTTAATTTGAAGTCTCCATCTCCCCTCACTACGAAGATATGAAAGGCGATACAAAATGTCTAAATTGGATGGATTGGGGTACTTAGGGTCACTCAAGGTCACTAGAAATAGCACCATTTGATAGAGCCCATACAAGTTCCTATTAGCGTTCCATATTAACTATGTCCGTATCTTTCACTATTTCTGAGATATAGCGAGATATTCGTCGAAAATCGCCATTTTAACCTGTATTTGGCGCCCCCATTGGGGTGATCCCATTGGAATTTCGCCGAGATTTTTGGCATACTAAAACTGGTCCCTGGTCCGTTGCAGGACGTTATCCTAGGTTTAGCCATCTTTGTAGAACCCTGACTTGTGACAGACAGATGGACAGACAGACACACGATGAAAGCATATACCACGCTAGCATAGCATTGTCTGGTAAAAACATAATATTAACTGATATATGTTGTTGTGTGTTGTGGTTATGTTACATTCAGCACAGCCGAACAATGCTTCTGGACCTCCGTTGGTGAAATTGCTGTGTGGTGCTGATGTGCTAGAGTCATTTGCAATTCCTGGAGTCTGGAGGCCAGAACATGTAATATGTGCTTTTGAAAGTACATTGCTTAATTGCATTTCATGGTGATAGAAATAAAAAATTATTCTTGTTTGGTCTAGGTATCAGTTTGGAGTAAACTGCTAAAACGTCATTTGAATTTCTAAGTTTTGCCGGAATCTTTGCAACAGTTCACATACTTTTGAAGTGCTTGCTAGGTGTAGGTGCCAGATGTGTTGTATGACAGTGTATGTGATACGATGTTAAAAACAGCAGCACTGATTTATGACACAGATACATGATCACTGTGGTTGAGAGACTGTCGCTGTGACAGTTCTATCAGTGATAAATGAAATACTGTAAAACCCTTTAATTTGGCTGCCGTAAAAGTTGGCTACTTCAAGTATCCAACTTAGGGAAGCCAAATTAAAGGGTTTTACCGTATTTCAGTAGCCTACTTCATATGCAGAATTAATTTAGCACCTTTATTTTGGCAAATTCAAACAACACAGTTCGAACACAACATGTTATACCAATTAAGGCTGGTGTAGTATCAATATTCGCTCCATTTAATTTTGCAGTTCTGTTTAGCTTGCGGAATAAAGGGCGTGCGAACATTGATGGTTTTGCAGTAATGCTTCAAGTGTATTAATTTTGTGGCAGTTGTTGTGATATGTGATAGTGAAAGTAATGCGGATACAAATGATAGAACACAGTGATGTGTGGATGGAATCAATAGATGGAAGAAATCGTGAGGAAGTTTGGCGTGGTCGTCTGCACACGTAGTGGTAGTGATATTGACCGGTTCATCTATGAGTCGGACTTGCTGACCAAATACAGGGTTTGATATTTGCCTTGCTGGTGATGCATTGACAACTGCCTTGCATCCATGTTTTATTTTTGCTTCTGTATTACTTTACCTTTGGGGTGAGCAGCCGGTGTGCTGATCAGTGCTGAGGCTGTGTTAAGTTTGATCCATTGTGTATCCCCATTGTAATCAATGGGGATACACAGTGGATCAAAATTTTTAATGCAAACTAAAACCTTATTGAGACTTTTGCAAACCTCAGAAGGTTTGATAGTGACACCTTAACGTAATTCTTAGGGCAATAAGGTGGAGGATCCTAAGACGTGATAGTGTATTATCAGTGTAGCACAACATTTCCCTAGAAAATTCCGGTTGGTTTCTTTTCTTCCCCTCTTGTGGGTTGTTATGTATGTGCATAACTATCAATGTTTATTATTCAGTTTGAAGCTAGAATTCACTTTACAGCGCATTTCGGCGTTTTTAGACATCTGGCCGCCATAACTCCACAATGATTACAGATCTCTGGAAATTCACTACTTGATGATCTGTCTCTGAGATGTTTAGTTTCCATTTTTACGTTAGAATCATTCTGTGGTTGGTCGTCATACTGTGCTATTTTAGTAGCACGTTGACATGCGTGCTTCGAGTCGAATACTGTATTGTGGGCATTATCTTAAAGTCTACATGTATATACACAATACAGCCATCTAGTTGAGGTGTAGAATGGACAGTTAACAGGTCCAGTAAGATCCATTGATCTTGACATCCATATTTATATATTTATTAGGTCTGTTGAATTAATGCATTAACTAATGCATTGAGGAATTAATCGCGATTAACAAAATTGATGCCACTAAAATTTTTAATGCAAACTAGTCACAGCAGAAGCAAGATTCCATATAAACTAAGATAATCGAATTTTAGTCTTTTAATGAAAACATACTTACTTTCCGGTTGCAGCACTACTCTAAATTTTGTTTGATTTTACTATTCTACGATGATATTTTCTGCTAATGCCATTTAATTTCTAGGCTGAGACATCATTCACAGAGATGTGCGGATATTTGGCATCCGCGTCCACAGAAATACAGTCCACGTCCGCAGCTGTCCAGTGACAGGCGTCCGCGGATGGTCGGTATCCAGTCAGCAGCAATGTCAGCAATGTACTGTGTTCTGTCAGACTATTGCCGACTAAAAATCTTCAGTGTGAAAGGAATGAATGATGTTACGAGTTTAAGGATTAAGCCTATAGAATGGTTTGATGATTCCAAAATCGAAACTGAAAATTAACGTCACCTTAGAAGGACGTGTCAGTATCCGGCCGTCCTTGTCCACAGCTACATGTAAAGTTAAATCTGCGTCCGATGTGCGAAAAGCGTATCCATTTGCGGATGCATTTGCCCATCTCTGGACATTCATTACCCCCTACAACTGTTACACTGCACAGAGGAAATATACGTTAAAACCGTTATTAATGTAACAAGAAATGCAGTGTGAAGTGTTTGTTAACTGACTGCTCTAGCCAGTGACACTACTGGTATGCTGTATGCATGTGTCAGCTGTTAATGGCAGTAGTTGTTGTAATTTTCTGGCTGTAGTAGATTAGTTGTAGCAGTGCAGTGTGCATATTTTGTTGATCAGCATAACATAGAGGTCGTACGAGAGTGGATGCCAAATGAAATCAGCTCTACAAGGATCAGGTTTATATTTCTCAGTTCGTTTTACATGTGGTAATAATTAACCTGTCTTTCTGCATCAGTCCATTTACTATGGTGTAAAAGTAAAGTAAACAGTGTATACCAGTTTAGCGTCAACTTAGCTCTTTACCACTACGGGAAACTCGCATGCCATATGGGATCACACAGTATTACCTGCCACCCAACAGAGGTGAGAATCCCGCCTTTACCCCCAGCTGGAGCAGGTACTCGATTTAGTGACCCCGGAGGGATGCCAGGCTGAGTTGACATATATTACGTGAAAGCGGACCAGCCGGGAATTGAACCCACGACCTGTACATCGCAAGTCCAACGCCCTACCGCTGAGCCACCATGCAAACCAGATACCGTGTTGTTGGCAGGGATGCGGAGTCCTTATTTTTTGTGGGACTTTGACTCCAGGCTTTAAAAAATTGGGAATCCAACTTTGACTCCAGCCCTTAAAAATTTCCAGACTCTGACTCTGCATGAAAGCTAGCATACTATGGTCACACCATGATGAAACAAGGGAGTTGTCTGGAGAAAGAGATAATGCAAGGAACAATGCCAGGTGCACGCAGGCGAGGAAGACCACCCATGGCCTGGATGGACAACATCAATAGGCTGACAAGACTCCAGTGGAAGAGTCAGTCAGAATGACAGAGGACAGAGATAAATGGCGAAAGTACGTCCATGGCAGGGATGCGGAGTCCTAATTTTTGTGGGACCCTGACTCCGGATTTTAAAAATAAGGACTCTGGCCCTGGGCTAGAATCCAGACTCCGAGGACTCTGACTCCGCACCCCTGGTTGCTGGTATTTGAGGCTTTGACTCACAGTCACTGAGAGAGTGCAGAATTGACGTTTAGCTTGTGACTGATAAAATTATTGCTGTAGTTTTGGATTGACTTGACATGATGTGAGACTGACTGCGTCTCATGCAGAACGGCCGTGCGGCGTGGTGAAAGTATTCGCTACTTGGTTCCCGATGTCGTCATAGACTACATAACTCAACACAAGCTGTACTCCACCGTCACTGACACGGACGTTGTGTAAGCCGTCATCAGCAGATTGTAGCGTTGCCGTTGTCATCGTGTTCTGTTTTGCTGCATGTCGTCCTTTATTTAATGGTTTAACATGACCGTGCATCTGTTTACGTTACGGTTTCGTTGAGGTTTGTTGGTAAAGCTGATGCTGTGATGTGTTCGTGACATGTTATGTGTCACTGTCATCATGTACGAGCTTACATTATGTGTGTGTTAACTATGTCGAACTTTCTCTGGTTTCATTTCTGATTTGTTGCATACAGTTGCGCTGTTTATCGTGACAACTACAGTCGTGGCATCAGTTGTCTATTCAGTAGCAGTTTTCATGCATTTGCCACCCGACACTGTCAGCAAAGACATTATGTTTTCAGGCTCTCCGTCCTTCACTTGTCTATTTGTTTGGACAGATATCTTGTGAACGGCTTGAGAAATGTCGATGAAACTTACAGTGAATATTCACTAGGCCCTACTGATGACCTGATGTAGATTCTGAAGGTCAAAGTTCAGGGTCACAGCAGGCCGTTGAGGTGGCGAAGGCATGCACGTTCTAGTTTTCTTAAGATTAGCATTATTGTTTTACCTGGATAAATGCAGATACTAGGCCATTATGTTGCTTTCTTGTTGTGGAAATACGCATGGCAAATTATTTTGCATGCTGTTCAGAAGTGTCAGATGCAAAAGCACTTGAACACGCTGTGTGATCTTGGTTGGTGTGATCAATGTTCTTTGCATCTATGTTGATGTCTTGGACTACGATTTTGCATGCTTCCATATTATTACACCACAGCTTTGCAACTGGTTGATTTTTTTCTGTTATTTTATTTACTTTCCAATATTATTAGTTATTACCCACGCCGGTTGTATAGCCGCCAGCATGGGTAGGACATTCAGTTGCATCTGTGTGTTTGTCTGTTTGCCCGCGCTGTAAAAGGAAAATTGCTTGAGCCATCAGCACCAAAGTCGGTAGACATATATATATAGTTCATGACAGGACCTTGGCATGCACTGACCCTGAGGTCAAAGGTTAAATCCTAACCTTAAGCCTCTGGTTAGGGTTTTAATCTTTGCGATGGGGATGGGCCGGGATGCTGAGCAACGTGAGTGTGCATGTCGATACTACTGCACATTTTTCTACTTGCTCAGTATTTTTATCAAGTGGCAACAAGTGCGATCAAAACTTTTGCTTAGCGTGGGTCTGCATGTCAATACGACTGCACATTTCCCTAGTTCTGTTCTATAGCCGTCCTTGATCCAGGGGTTGGTCATACAATGGACGTACTTTCTCCATTTATCTCTGTCCTCTGTCATTCTGATTGACTTCCATGGGGTGACCTGTTCACGTATTGATGTTGTCCATTCAGGCCATTTGTGGTCTTCCTTGCTTGTGTGCACCTGGCATTGTTCCTTGCATTATCTCTTTCTCCAGGCAACTTCCTTGTTTCCTTCGTCTCTGATATAACCATATTTGTGCTGAAAAGGGACGTTAAACTCCAACTAACTCCCTTGTTTCCTCATGGTGTGTGTTTTCTTTGCTGTCCACAAAACCCGCAGAATCTTTCTCAGCCCTTTCATCTCTCATCTCAAAGGCATCAAGTCGTGTTTCTTCATTCTTTCTGAGTGTCTAACTTTTACAGCCGTACGTTGCTACAGGCCACACTAGCGCTTTCATTAGTCGTATCTTTGTTGAGATCGGTATGCTGTGACTTTTCCATATTTTCTGCAGTGATGCCCCGATTGCCTGCCTCCTTTTTAACCTGGTACGGAATTCCGTCCTACACTCACCATCTTCTGTAATCAGAGACCCCAGGTATGGGAACGTATCCACCTGCTCCAGTTGCTCATTCTGAATGAGTATGCGGCACGCTATGCCGTCGCTCGCCATTACCTTGGTCTTGTCGACGTTGATGAGTAGGCTGTATTTACGGCTGACTCGGTCTAGGCAATACACCAGCTCCTTGGTTGGTTGCGTGGCTCAGTGGTAGAACGTCGGTCTTCAGTCGGCGTACTTTCTCTGTCCTGCGCTCGACCTGTAGCTGACGGGTGACCACTTATGTGGGTAAACCGTCCGCTATGGGTCAACCAAACAGGCCAACTCAGCCTTTTATCCCTTTGGGGTCGATAGATGAGTAGTAAGCTGCAATTAGATGTCTCTTACCTCAGTTAGAGGTGGCGCCATCTGGTGAACGCATACGAAGGCAGGCATGGTGTATTTGCAGGTAAAACTGTGTGATCCATGCCTGAGCGCTTTGAGATATACATAGTATATAAAATGCGCTATATAAATACACTTCTTTTCCTTTTTTCCTTTCCTGTAGTTCTGCCTCTGAAGTGGCCAACAGGATGATGTCATCAGTGTAGCGAAGGTTCGTGACTATTCACCCGCCAACCTTGAAATCCATCGAGGGTCTCCCCATCACCATCTGCAAAAGTCTCATCAGATATCCATTTCTTTTTCTTTTGCGACTTGACACATCCAATTGTTTCTCTGGCTACTTCCAGCAGGACTATCTTGTTACCTTTCCAGAGATCTTCTGGGGTTACCTCATCCTGTGCAGCCTCCAATTCCGTAAACCTGTTGGTCACCTGTGCGGCAAACTACTGCTTTCTCTTCCTTCTTGAATTCCTCAAGATTCAGAGGCTGTCTTTTAGCCAGCCTGACTTTCAGCGTCACCACGAGCAACTGATGATCTGTGTCACAGTCTGCTCCTGGATACGTGCGGCAGTTCATCAAGCTTGATTTCCATCTTTGTACAATTTAGATGTGTTTTTGAAATTAGTATGCACTGTTATACATACAACTGTACCTGCATCACACTTTGAGGCTAAGTTTAAAGTCTTTCTCTTGTTGTTGTCTGTTATTTCTGTGTTTTTCGTCGGTTAGTTGAGTTTTACGTGTTACAGAAATTGTGAGATGGAATACATGGATGATTTGACTTTAGATAATGCTTAGTGAAGTGCGTTGATTGTTGAGGTAGGCCGTCTGACTCGCGTTTGTGTTTGACTCCACTTCATGAAAACGTTAGGTAGTTTCTGACATGACGTTGCTACTGCTTCTTGCAACAGCTAATAAATAGACATGCACCCTGCATCCCTGCCTGACGGACTCTCTCCAGGGCCATGTTGTGTGCCACTGGCTGCCCGGCCATCAGCTGTCATCTGAGGTGGTGTCTTGCTGAGAGAGGTCAGGTCAGTGATGCTGATTGCTGCCTCTGCAGGTCACGTGCGAGAGTACCTTATCATGTACCGTAGCACAAGCATTCCGTTCTGACAGCCATTGTTTTCAACACGTGTATAACAAAAGATTTTGTTACTGTTTAATTTCTTTGTTTGAATTTGTTCATTGTTATTTTTTTTTGTTGATGTCACTGACTAAGAAAGTGAGGACAAGTTGACAAGTCTTGTGACTGTCGCAGAGTGTGTTTCACAGATGTCTGTTGAGCTGTGGTGGAGTAGCAGTATCAGCACATCTGTGCATTGATGTGCAAATATCAATTCGTCTTGCGTTCAAAGCTTAACTGTTTTTGCCAAAAGACTTAAATCAGTTTCATCATTGATGTGATACTGGATAAAATTTTTATAAACCTATTACTAAAGGAACATGATAGAAGTTTGGTTCTACAGTAGAAACAGTAACTCACTGAAGTGCTATTGCTGTTTTACAGTCATTTTGTCATTATCATTTGAAGAGAAATTACCTGATGTAGCTTGTTTTTGAATTGCATTGGAAGCAGCAGAGTTTTAACAGTTCCAGCATGTAGATGAGCTTGCCTGGCCCAGACAGGAAGTCACTGAGCTATAAATGAGTTCTTTTTATTCCAGTCCCAAGTCACATCACAATGCTTCAGTTCAAATTGCAGCAGTTGTTCAGTTGCAATTTATTTAAATTGGTTCACAACCGGGATTTGTCCACTGCTGCTTCATTGAGATAAGAATTTGTTACAGTGTATTACGTGGTGGTGCATTGTGTTGTTGATCCATGTCTGTACATGCGACACATTCATTGTGTGTGATGTGTGATTGGGTGTGCATGTGAACTGAAAGTAGTCTGGAGGAAACAGTCAGATGTCCGTTATGGATATTGCGTAGATGTCTCATGTCTTCTGCATCGTTGTCTTATTTCAAATTTAGAGAAATTACTATTATCTAATAATACTTGTATTTAATTACTATGTGGACGTCCCACTGTGAGGTTGTAATTCACGTTGCAGTCTGTCCATATGTTTTTCTGTCTGTAGCATCTAGGCTTGTCACTCGAGACTGGAAGACGATAAAAGTTTAAAGATATTTGGTGACTATATTACAAGAGCTCTGTCATGGGTGGTTGGGTGGTGTCACGCCGCAGCCACGCCATTGGTCGATCCATGGAACTATAATTAGAATAGAGAAGGCATGACGTCATTACGCTGAAACCATCACTGCTGGAATTTCCCAAGCAATACGATACGGTAGATTAATGTGCGTTCAAAAGCTGACGAGATGGCCAGCTTAATCTTGTGCATGGCACAGAAAGGAAAAATAAGGAAAAACTAAAAACAAAAACCGAGTAGCTCAGAAGAAACGGTCCAGGCAATAGTCCGTGAAGGCAGTACGGGAGGAAGAAGTGAAACTACGGGGGCAGGATAGGATTTGAGAAACAGGTAGGTTTTAAGCCGGGAGTGAAAGAGAGGGCGTTATGGCTGAGAAATGTGGTGAATCAGAAAAGGAAGTGATGGGTGAAGGAAAAGATGAGTCGGAAAAGGAGGAACTGGTACGATCAGAGCGATCAGTTATTTCTAGAGAGGATGATGACGGTGGCCGAGCAAGAGTAACGACGGATGAAGAGCGAGTACTGCGAGAACGTTGAACAGAGATGAGGTTATGAAGGTATGGAGGTTGGGTAGTTGTGAGAGCGAGCGGCAGCAACACGGTGGAGTGAGGGGGACGAGGAGTAGCGGGTGCCTGCCCAGCAGGACGAGGAGTATTGGCGGCAGCAAGCTCACGTAAAGCCATCACGCCGCATAGCTTGTATGTTCTTAACTGTGACTGACTTGTCATGCTGTTTCAAGTTCACAGGTCTGGATCATCACGAGACCTGACTTGACACATCAGTCAGAATATGCACCTTAATAAATTAAGGTCTTGATGGCAGTATGTCATAAGAAATATTGTAAATATGTGATAATTATTATCAGTATTAGCCTAACAAACCACCTAACAAACCTTACACAATACAGCATGATGCGAGACAGTGATAAGCTTTGAAAGTTAAGATCAGGAGATATCAACAGATTTGTCCTGAAACTACTGACTGACTGTTTGACTTTTTTGTTATGTATTTAATATTTAATATATAAATATTACATTGTTTTTAACCCGGTAACCAACAGCTGCTTAGGTTTTCAGTAACTCTGTTTATGTTAATAATTGCATGTTACTGATTTGTTTGCTTTGTTGTACTGCTGTGATGTGAAAGACAGTTTGCTGATATTGTATGTAAGTATGGCATGTATTTATGTACATACAAACACACACGGGTATCATGGCCGTTGTCCAGACTAATTCTGGGATTATTTTACATCATACCCAGGCAGCATCCATTCATTTATTTATTCACCCACTCATTAAACTTCACAAAATACACTCTCCACTATACAAACACACACCAGTTTACTGGCTGCTTTTTTCAGTTGAACTTGGTTTAGTCACTGTCACTATGATGAGGGTTCCCATGCCTCTTGGAAAGGCCTTAAATTTTCCCCTCAAATTTTGAGGTACTGGAAAATCCTATTTCAGATTTTACGTTACTTAGCATTTGGAGTACATTATGCAGTTAAAGCATTTGTGAGTGTTGCTATCTTAAAATATAACAAAACTGTATATTTTGTGGGTAAGTGTGCTTTTATGCCTTTGCCACCCGAACAAAAGCATCAAGTTTTCGGGCTGTCCGTCTGCCGCATTCATTTGTCCATTCTTCTTCTTACCAGACTATTTCATGAGCGGCTTGAGCAATCTCTTGAATATTCACTAGCCCCTATTGATGACCTTATTTGGATTCTGGAGGTCAAAGGTCAAGATCACAGCAGGCCGTCGAGGTTGCGAAAGCATCCATGTCAACGCTAGTCTTATACATGTATGATTGTCCTTTGTTCGCATTTGTTTTGTATGCTTTTTGGATGTTAACAGCTGCTATTTTTCTCTAAATTTAAACATGGCGTGATTATAAAAACAATTTGAGGTCCTGGAAAAACCTGAAATTTTGGGGCATAACAGAATGGAAACCATGCTTGGTCCTTCGGATGATGGTATAGATTTGTCATGTGGCCAGATGCCATTCCTTAGGCCGAATGTGGAATAATTTCATCCTTCCTTTGTCCACTGAATGACTCCCGAGGACAGTTTCTCCGACACCAGTACCTAGTAGTAATGTATCTACTGGACTAATACACACATTCGAGTGTCAATGTGTCTGTCCATCACTATTGCTGCTGTAACACGTGGGCTGTTACGTGACAGTGAAAGAATGAACAGAAGCTGCATGTTGCTGTTTGTGAGTAATGTTCTGAAAACCATTCAATGGTGCAACACTGTAAAGTGTAAACAGATCTATGGTGAATGGTGTGTAGATAATGGTTGCTTGCTTTGACATGCTGTCGTATGAATTTATTTATTGAAATTTTTATTTACTCATCACATTTTACTGTGTTATCAGTTTTGTCTAAATTGTGTGTATGAGTGTTTACAGCATAAACGTAGACCTATTTTATTATTACACTGTAAGCGTTGTCTGTGATTGATATGTGTTTAATACAGCATATTTATTTATATTTATTTACTAAACGCTTTTGAACATTGTTGTGCTCATTCGGAGTTGCACATGTATCTAAATCACCGAGTTCTCAGTAGGCTGTTGCTAGGGCTGTAGTCGAATATTCGAATACATAAATAGTATTTGAATCCTTTTGGTATTATTCGAATACCTCAAATTGTTCGAATATTCGAATATTCGAACATTTGAATAGAGCCTTATTACTCATTGCAATATAGGTTAAAAGCACATGCAAAATTTGTATTGGCTGTGTAAAACATGTTCTTTGATCACCAAAATTATAACAAAAGTAATCGCAAATATATAGGCCTACAAAATAACTCACGAAAATGCAACTGGGTGACGATCTCAAAAAGGACAAGACTCCCAAGGTGTTTCTTGGACCACAGCGGATTCTGCATCGAGATGCCGTCACTTACGTCAGTTCTCAATTGACGTGCGAGTCATTGCATGCGTTTTATTTTTATGCTAAACAATTTTGCATGTTAATCAAAGTGAACCAGTGGCGTTGCCAGCGATGGGATAAGATGAGCATGTCCCTACTAACCTGTCATCCTTTGACACACGCAGAGTAAATATCGTGACACAGAATACCGGTATGCTGTAGAGTT
>Ga0209780_1001077_pt1 | contig 17106 bp, 16 predicted proteins | sample WorMetexBAHAMAS2_FD_187384 | JGI IMG/M metagenome (GOLD analysis project Ga0209780, IMG submission 187384) | Marine gutless worms symbiont microbial communities from Max Planck institute for Marine Microbiology, Germany - Inanidrilus exumae... | ecosystem: Host-associated > Annelida > Digestive...
CTGCCTCCCCTGCACTATGTGTAGGCGGGCCCGTAATAAATCACAGTACCTGAACTCGGAACTCCGTTTTACCTTTATCTACTTTTACTAGTAGTAATTGGTATGGTGCTCTCGCCTATGGGGCCATTCAATAATCACGTCACGCTATTTTTGGCCAATTTTAACCACTAACTCCCCCATGTCACAAAGTGTCACTTTCAGCCAAACTCCCTTCATAATTATGTCACAGTCTACGACCACCTCACTTTAAATCCAAGGCCAGCTATGGTAATGATCCCCACTCAAAAAAACTCAAGTTCAAAGATCAGCCGGTTCAAGAGATAGAGTGGAAACAAACGTCAGCGCCTCCGATTCATTTATGTGGCTAATGGCGCTTCATATATGTTTTACGCTGCTATTATAAGACGACTCCGATTAGCCTACCTCCTGGTCGTTTCTAGGACACATACCACTAGATACCGATCATTTATACATCATGGTTTGATCCGCTACCAACCAAAATTAAAACAGATTATCCCCTCTTTAATAATACATATACTATCGGTAACTAAAACTGTTCATGTTATTTCGTGGTATTATTGTTTTAATGCGTTCTTTTTCAGTCACAGAATTTATTGATTATTTTATTTGGTTTGTTTTTGCATATTGCATAGTTGTATGTGTTTTCTATGTGTGCTAACTGAGTGTACATAATGTTTTATGTCGTGTATTTAGGCCATATATTTTTTTGAAATCTAGCACTGTCATATGCTACAACATTAATAAACGTACTTACTTACTTACTTACTTACTTGCTTACTTACTTAAAGATTGGTGTTAATTGCTGCGTGCAGTGGACGTAAGTCGAGCCGGCGAGGGTCAGCTGGAGATCACCGTCGATCACGGCAGTGTACAGAACAGCGTCCGTCCGGTCGACAAGGGACAGTTTGTCGTCACCTTCACACCGCGAGAGGCCAGACCTCACGTCGTCCAGATCACCTTCAACGGAGAACAATGCAAATGTATGTTTCTAGAGATGCATTTCCGGTTTAAACTTACTTTTTAGGTTCTTTAGTCTTAGACCAACTCAGTCATCGTCAATGGCGTTTCTAGCACCCAGAAAGTGGGGAGGGCTATTTCGGGGCCAAGATACAGTATATGTGAAGGTGGCAAAGACTCGAGATGTATGTAAAGAGCAGTTTTACTTAGAGATCTGCGCCGCACGGCGACGCCGCCGAAAAGTTGACGCCGCCGCCGCCGAAAACTGATCGGCGCGCCGCCGCCGCCGCCGCCGCCGCCGATCGCTGAAAAGGCGACGGGCCCACCGTCTACGAAAATGGCACGGCGCGGATCTCTAGTTTTCCTGTAGCTAATTTACACGACTTGTGGAGCAACTACCCCCGTGGTATATGGCACATTGTAGACCTAGTGTATAATAAAGTGGAAGAGCAAATTCTGGGGGCCGTGGCCCCGCACGCCCCTTGTAGGAACGCCATTGGTCATCATACCAGTGCAGGGGCGTCGCATGCGGTAAAACCATGGGGTGGTGGACAACTGGACATGTCCATTCCACTTTCGGCACAACCCCTCCTGGAATTCACCCCTCGTAGGGAGTAAATAACCCTTTACGTACCCTACTCCTCTGGTGGCCTTCATCCAATCGATTTCGTCTGTAAACTTACTCTTTTAGGTTCTTCAGTTTTAGATCTACGCATGTCAGTATTAAGGTTGGCGTATGGCCTATAGGAACTGCACAACCATAGGCCCCTTCAATTTTGCGACGGAACAGTAGTGAGGGTTTACAGACGTTTCCCGGACAATCACTTTCCTGAACAGACGTTTCCCGAACAAAACGTTTCCCGGATGTATACGTTTCCCGCACAAGTCGTTTCCCAGACACGAACGTTCTCGCACAAGACCTATCCTGGACAGACGTTTCCCGGACAATTTGTATGAATACCTTTGAATACTTTGGAATCCATGTTCATGTAGCGAGATACGGAAGTCTGTTGACACCACCTCAATTTTCAACCGTGCTCCGTCCGCGCTGTATAACTGGAATTTTTAGACTATTATCGACTACCGTAGTCTTTTTGTGCACGCAATACTTACAGTCAATTTGCAGGCTACTTACGAAAGCAGGCCTGTAATTTTATTGCTTTCCAAAAACAGCTATGAATGTTATAAGCGATAACCCTATTGGGGGGCATTTTCTACCAAATTTTCTGGGCCCCTGCAGCAAAACTACTAATTGGATTCTAAAACGTCACTAGTCGCAAAATGCTACAGACCTCTATCACCACGGTGAGATCAGGCACAACTGTACTTGTAAGCGTGTGACAATTTTTCTTTGTGTATATAGATAGGGTGACAATGACGTAATTTCGACTTTCTTATGGATGCTAGCTGTTCTGGCCGCCATGTTGTATGGCAAGGAAATGTGAACATTTTGCAGCACTTACAGTCAGATCGCCGTTCTGGTGCCAGAACTAAGCTTTTCTTAAACCTACTGATTTACTTTTATTTAAATAACGTGACAAATCTTCACCAGTTACCTTCGCACAGTACGACATCATGCCGTACAACATGGAGATCGTATCGTGTCCATATATTACTGTGACGTCACTTTACCCTATCTATATTCCAGTCATAAAGCCGCTGAGTCTGAGCTCGTTGTATGTGACGTGTGTGTGGTCTGTGATGTGCTAGGCGGGATGGTGACAATTCCGGTGATAGACGTATGTCAGGTGTCCGTCCAGCCTCCTGCCCGCTCGGTACCCGTCAACTGTCCGGCCGTCACCCGAGTTGTCACCGCCGCCGCCGGAGAAGCCGAGCTGGCCGTCACAGTCAAATGTACGTCTGCTAAAACTCAATTCATCACACACTTAAATGATTACGACGCCTTACAAATGCTTACTTACTTGTTTAATTTAAAAACAGTTATACAGTTAACCTTAACCCTGTCCGGCCCATGCAGTGAAAACTGCTAAGTATTGAATTTGAGTATCTCCACTCATCCCTACTTTATCTCCAGTCCCCTGTCGCATGTGATCACTTCTATTTCTTCGTTAGTTCTTGATCATTTTGATCCTATCGCTACTCCAGCCGCGTCTAGAAGAAAGCGTATTGAAACGGACTGGCATCCGTCCGTCTGTTTGTCTGTCCCGTTGGCATACTCACCTTAAGCTCGACACGGCCAGAGTACATTTCGGTTTGGCAATAAGGAGAACCGACATGATTGTTATTATTAGATTGTATTACGTTACCGAGGACCGAACTACCGAAGTCGATAAAAAGTAAAAAAACTAAAGTAAGTGTATATCAGTTCGCAGAAACTGCCACACCGCTACCGGAAACTCACATGCCATATGGGATCACACAGCGTTACCTGCCACCCAACAGAGGTGAGAATCCCGCCTTTACCCCCAGTCGAAGCAGATACTCGATTTAGCGATACCAGATGGATGCAAGGCTGATTTGACCTATGTTACGTGAAAGCGGACCGGCCGGGATTGAATCCGCGACCTGTAAATCGCAAGCCCAACGCCCTACCACTAAGCCACCACGCATATAGTTGTCTTAGTCACAGTATGGAGAAGTTTACTACAGCTCAGCAACTGCTGGGATGGCCGATCATGACGTAGCGACAGCCATATATTTTCTTAGTCCAACACCCACCTCCGGGGTGATCCCCTTTACACCCTTTACAGTGGGGAGGGGGATCCGGACCCATCTAAAACAAAGTAGCTGTCCTCTGTGATAATCCTCAGTCCCAAAACCAGCTCAATCTGTTTAGGCGTTTAGCCCCAATGCTCCAAAGTCACCCATTTAGACACACGCAGACCAGGTAAGTAAGTAAGTAAAGTAAACAGCCTTTTATTTCAACGTGACATTCGCACAGTGTTATACAAATAAAATACAAGTAATATATAATAAGCCGAACCGTCACCACAGTCTAATCTCTTTGGTACGATTACTGAAATAAATATGCTTTCAGTTTTTTTATTGAAGCGTATTATTATATTTAGCATAAATACTGCTTGTTTCCTTTCTGTGCTTTAACGCTGCGGGATAGGACTATGCGTCAGAAATGGCAATCGGTTGTAAAACATGCGTCACTGCTCCCAAAGACTGTCTCTTGGGAATCCCGGCCTAACCTAAACTAACTCCAAAAAAGATAGGCTTCTTAGTTAAATGAAATGGACATGAAAACTGTAGATGTTTGCGGCTTATTTAGTAATCCTATGACCACAGCGTTCTGCCAAAACTAGTATTTTTTCCAAAACTAGTATTTCAGGGTTGATCAGTGGTATATTTAGCCCCGGACAACTGCAGGGGAAATAAAGACTGCGGGGGGATGCCGGAGGACCGAGACGCCTTAGGCCATATATTGGTTCGGTACACTTTGGGGAACTAGAAACAATTGGGGAAAGTTCCCCCCAAAAATGTGTAGAAAAAACACTGCTGTTGATACAGTTAACGGTTAAGTCGTGACTTAAAGGAGACTTTTCCACCTCACTGCTGCAACACCTAAGAACGTGTCCGTTGTCTTGCGCTTCTGAGATGTTTTGTACTGGCGCTTTATAAATCGGTTTTAGATTAAATTAATAAAACATCTGTTGCGTTGTCGCAGCTCCCACCGGTTCCACTGTTCCGTGTCGTATAACTGGCGCTTACGGTAAAGGCTTCGACGTCGAATTTACGCCGAAAGAAGCAGGTTTGCTAACTTTACATCGCAATAGCATTGTAACGAAGAATCTAACTAAAAGTACTAAAAATGAAAATATTGTAGCAAATAGATACTGATAATCGCATACAGCGTAACACCGATAACCTTGCTATTAGGGCGTTTTATTTTTTTCAAACATTCACCTGACCAGCTTTCTTTGATACAAATTTATCAGTAGGACCTAGTGTTGAGCTTTATGTCTGTTTTCGTCTTGATTTCCATCAGTTACCTTTTTTCTGTTTCTTACTGATCACGCAACTCGTTGTCAAATAAAGATTATCATTTATCAGGTAGACCTAGCTGGTAGGTGATAACGATGCGGTATACATGTACGACTGTTGGTTATTCGCAGGTGAGTACGAGTTAGAAATGACGTTTGGCGGAGCACACGTGCCCGGATGTCCTTTCTACGTCCGAGCCTATGACCTAAGTCGCATCCGAATTAGCGATCTGCAGGACGGAGTTGTCGGGCAGGAAACCTCGTTCAAAAGTGAGTAGCTTAATCGTCGTTTCATTTAGCGACTCATTTTGCACACACCCTGTAGTTTACACCACCGGTCATTAGTTCAGTAATAAGCGTCATCTCGGATGCTCATGAAAAACAATTTTTGAAGTGGTACTGTATCGCACTTTTCAGGCTATCAAGCAAACAAAAAACCAGTGAAAATCGAGCAAAAACAATTCAAGTAGGCAATTTTTCTACTTGTTTTTGTTTACCCCATCTCTGTTCATACAGATGACCTCTAGTTTTCATGAAATGGCAATATTGGACATCATGCATCGTGTGCTAAAGCGATCGAATAGCCTACAATGACGTTCAATGCCAAACGCTTGGGAATAACATTCACAGTACCTATAGCAACAATCACACTTTGATTCTTGGTCAGTTTGGGTCTTCGATAATTGATGCACGTTTTTTAAAACATTATGCGTTTGTTTATTATCTGTATACAGAAAATCTTACTTTATATGCATTACCTGATTACACTAATTTCATGATTGAATAAAAAATTGAAATAAACACTGTTGAATTTTTTCCGGACAGTATTTGAGAACTTTTTTGATGTTGTTTTTCTTTATGCACGTCAGGATTTTTTTTAGTTAGGAGCAGTTTACTGACATCAGAAAGTCGAGGAGGAGTCTCCATTGTCTAGAGAGTCAATTTGTGGATGAAGAAAGGATAAGTTTCAATGGGTGGTTCCTCTGGACAGTCAGTTTGTGAATGAAGAAGGAATGAGTTCTGGTTAGTGATTCCTCCGGTTATGTTCGTCTGATCACCTTTAATGATCAAGAAGCAACCGGCTAGCAACGCCGCTATAACTGGGAAATATAGAGTTCTGGTCTCGGAGCTCCACAAAATACCGACTGACCTCAAATCAGAAAGGTTTTGTTCCACAGAGTGGCAAGGCTGAGGTGGATACATTTGTACAAAATGCCTCCGGAATGCATGCATATAGCTTTCAAGAAATGTTCCGGGGAGATACCCTTGACCTCCGGTAGTACCGTCTTCGAAGGGGAGGAGAAAGGATGGAAAGGAGGGGAAGAGGGGAGGGGGACGGGACGAGACGGGAAGAAACGGGACGGTAGGGTCCCCTGTCTTTGAGAACATGGTTGCGCCTGCCGGCTAATCCACGTTCACCTGTATGGAAAATAGTCGTTTAACGGGCACGCGTGTGTACAGTCGACACGAACGCGGCCGGTAACGGCAACCTGGAAGTGACGGTAACCAACCCGGCCGGCTCGACGATATACAACTACGTCCGACCGATTGGCACTACGATGTTTGGAGTCTTCTTCACGCCGACACAGAGCGGAATGCATCTCATCAACGTCTCTTTCAACTCCGAAGTCGTCTGCGGTTTGTACTGGTCTGATGTCGTTCAACCATGTTCATGTACATTTGACCCAGTATCTCGACGACGGTGTCAATGTCTCAATGTGTTTGTGTGTGTTTTTCTGCGTATTTGTCTCAGCGTTTTATGTGTTTATCGGAGCCATATTCAACTAGAAGAAACCAGCACTCACAAGATTGCAAAGACCCACGCCGGCAATGTTTTTGTGCATCGTAACCTTGACCTTTGACCTTTTGACCCCAAAATAAGTGGATTTCCAGGACTCATCGTAGAACATTTCTGTGTCAAGTTTGGTGATTTAGCTGCATCAGTTTTTGAGATACCGTGCGATTGATAAACAGAGAGACAGACAAACTCCGGTGAAAACCGGAACCCCACCGTACCCCGCGACTGCCGTTCACGTGGGTAAAGCCCAGTACCGTACGCTATAGCTAGGCCTGTCGTTTATTACAGTTTTACTGTAGGTCGTAGTTTAATTCCACAGCAATGTCATCGACCCAAGCACAAGCAAGGCGACGGCTTTCGCATGGCAGCCTAATGATCGATTAAACCTAATCAGCGTAACAAATGTGATGAAAGTGTGCATCATAGCAGCATCCTTGTCGCGGGTCATTTGTTGCACAGCCTTATTGTCTGTCAAATACCTCCGCTTTCCATATCTTAGGAGAACGGGACCATGTCGAAACTCCGAGCATCAGAGCCGGATCTCGTTCTGCTTATTTCGCCGCGTCTGTGTGTCTGCATCTGTCTCTGGTTGTTCGTAGGTTCTCCATTCCACGTCAACGTCATCGACCCGAGCAAGGCGGTGGCGAGAGGTGACGGCCTTGACATGGTTCAGTGTAATCAGCCGACGACATTCTACCTCTGCGCACCTGGAGCATGTCTCAAAGACTTCGATGTCAAGATCATCGGTACGCCTAATAATAATAATAATAATCACAACAAGTGATCGAAAAATTTTAACAAAAAGCCACATCGCAAGGGGTTGTGGTTCTTCACGGGGAAATTGTAATGTCACACCGACCAGTCGAGAGCATTGCCGTTGGTTGGCTGCGGCAGTGGCGCTGTCATGCCGTTATTGAGGATTGAAAGAACCCTTTTGCTGCATACACCGCAGCAGAGACTCCAATGCTTTTCAGTGGACAGGACAACATTCAAAATTGCCCCTTCCAGTCCAGTGGAGGGACGTCGACTCTACTCTAATATGTGGTTTCTTTGGCCCACACGAATCAGTCTCCCAAACGGCATCTCGATCGCTTCAGCCGTTTTTGCATAGCACACCCGATGACCAACACACAGACAGACAAACCGCGCTACGTGCGACAATTGCACTGTAGTAATAGGCCGCATCCATGCACTGCGTGCATGTGATGCAGCCTAATAATAATAATAATCTTAATTCTTAATACATTATGCCGCCACTAATACTCAATCAATGCGATAATTAATACTATCATCCATGCTAACACTCTTTATATGAAACGTTTTAGTCCCTTAATCTTAGGTGATTTTAAGAGCAACGCAGTCCGGTCCGACAATATAACAGACACGTCAGCATCTAGATTTAATTAGACATCTACATATATTCTGCATTCCGATAATTGTCGTCGTCTGCGGTCCCTCGCATCGTCATCACTGATTGACGCCACACGAGCGTTTTACACCGTCACTTTGCGGACATTTATGGTTGCTGCTGCTGCCTATACCTGTTCAGTCTCCCTCAGCACGTAACATCAGCACCCTCTCTATCATTTTTCGCTATGTAATTTTGGCTATTTTAATCATACGTTCGTCATTATGCGTATGTCATACACATAATGACGAACGTTCGATTAAATGTACGGGGCCAACGAGTAAGATAAATGTCGTATTCCCTTTGCATTGCATGCCGTGTATTCTGCATTGCGTGTCTGTGTGTATCGTAGGCCCGAGCTCAAAGGATGTGATGTTCAGAGTGAACGAATCTGGGTCGAACACATACAAGGTGGAATACACTCCAGTCGTGCCAGGTAACAGTCACTTCACAGATGTCAACTCTGAACTAGAGTTTTGAATGGGAATGCTCTTCCGGTCCCGTTCCCGCCTCCTTCTCGCGAGTACTACTCCCGAGCCCGTCCCGTTCCCGTTAGTTATTTATTCATAAGTACATTTTCGCATCACACAAAATCGACAGTTGTAATTTTGATGACATGCATGTGACTAATAATACATGAAAGACAGTTTCTGTCGTTGCTCTAATCGCTAAGCAGCTGATTTTGAACCAGCGCTAGACAATTAGTTAGTTATTAGAGTCTATAGTGCTTTGTAAAATTTTTTTGCTTTCCCGTTCCCACGGTATTACCGCACGTACTGTTCCCGTTCCCGCTATTACCGCGCGGTAATTGATTTAGATCTGATTACCGTTTCCGCGGTTTTCCCGCAGTAATCCTGCGGTATTTACCGTTTTCTTTCCCGTGCAAAACTCTACTCTGAACGATAGAAAGAGCCTGTTTAACAACTATGTCCGTACTCGTAACATTCAGACGGCAATGTACAATGGCCTCGTTGCGTACTGCCCGCCCCTGGTGCGTAACGTTGAGTATGCGCCGCGCGACGTATTAAGGTTAGGAAAAAAGATGGGTCAGACAGACGGACAGACAAACGGACGCCAGACTGATGCATTACTCTTACCCCCTAGACGCGGTTAACGTCTAGCGGTTGGTTGCGTGGCGCAGTGGTAGAACTTCGGTCTGTGACCGGCGAACTTTCCCTGTCCTACGCTCGACCTGCAGCTGATGGGTAACCACTAATGTGGGTAAACCGTCCGTTACATGGTCAGCCAACTAGGCCAACTCAGCCTTTCATCCTTTCAATGTCGATAAATGATCAGTAAGCTGTAATCGGATGTGCGCTACCTTGCTCAGGCGGTGCCATCTGGTGAATGCTTACGGAAGTAAAGGCAGGATGGTTCATTCCATTCGTGTATAAACGTGTGGGTGGCCGGTAAATCTGTGTGATACCCCTGGCACGTGCCATTCCTGAGCGCATTAGAGGTGGTTACGACGATGCGCTATACAAATCGACGTTTACTGTACTAATAATTCCGTTCTGTGTAGTATGCCGGTAACTGATGCGGTAAGCTGCAGTGCTTACATATCGTTGACGTTGTGTATAGGAGAATACCAGATTGAAGTGACCTATTTCGATCAGCCGCTGACCGGAAGTCCGTTCACTGCCAAGGCGTGGGACGTGAACAAAGTGAACGTCTCCAACATCGTTTCAGGGCGCGTCGGACTCCAGTCCTGCTTCAACAGTAAGTTGCTCTCTTCTGACCAGTACCAGCGATCTGTTTGACTTCATTTTTTCACCATGATATAGGACGTATTCGAAAATTACTGTGCTGGTGTCTTATGGGCATCATCGTCCGGCATTCGTTTGCCAAACCTATCGGAATCGATTCGTTTTGTTCACAGAAAAAAACGTGATTTTTCCGATGGAAATCGTTACATGAACCTCGACAGTGATTTGTTGAGAAGGTTCTCTGACGTGCTCGTGCTAATGACTGTTCTGCTGTTTTATATCGTTATCGATTTGACGTCGGCTTCAGCCGTGAGCTGATGAACCTTTTCATGTTCCATCGCCATCGTTTTACAGGTCGTTTTCCAACTGAACCTGGTTTTATCCGGTTCCGCTCTGTTCCGGAAAAAAACCTTTGGTACAAGTGGAAAACGTGCTTTCACCAGGCCAATACTACACTGAAGGAAACACAAATCACTGGCCCTAACCAGTGGCGTCGCTTCATCTTTTCTTCGTCTACGCGACCGGACTTCTGAGAAAGGAGTCTCATTGCTGCCGGCGTACCACCTTTCGCCATTAATTATACAAGTATGTCGGTCCTTCTTATTGTCGGGCCGAAATGTACGCTGGCCGCGTCGCATGCTGCCCCTGGTGAGTCACAGTGAGTATGCCGACGGGACAGACAGACGGTCGGACGGACGGACGGACGGACGCCAGACCGTTACATTATGTTTTCCGCTACACGCGGCCAGCTTAATAAGCCTAGCCGTTTGAAATGTCGAGTCTAATGGTGTGGTTGTAGTCAACGTGCGGGACGCGGGAGAAGGTACCTTGGAAATCAGTATCTGCGGTCCTTCAGGTCAGAACATTTCAAACAGCGTCACGACACTCGGTCCTGGACATTTCCTCGTGTCGTACATCCCGCTGGAGCCAGGAGCGCATCGAGCTAACATCACCTTCAACGGCGAGAGCGTCTGCGGTAATGACCGCTGTATCTTGACGATCGCAAGGCATACGAGCATCCACAATGTACACAACACTTTCCAGATTGACGTCAGATAGCTGGCGGCTGAATTGAACTGGGTCACGGGTCATCGGATTGCCAATGCCAGGTCATCAATTTCGGGTCGGGTCACGGTTCAGTGTATCATACCTACGGCCCGATCCGGTTTTTGAGTCGTAGTTGTTAACAGCTACAGTGGCGGCCTACAACTTAGATTCTATTTTTTGTCAGTAGTTCATAACTTTACTGTAGATGTGGCTAATGCTGTTCTTTGTTAGGCCACGCCACTTGACGTAGATTGGAACTCCTAGCAGTGTATTTACTAGCAGTAGCACGCTTAACGGCTGCGTGAGCTCGAATTGGTCGGGTCACCGGGGCAAAGACCTCCGGGTCGGGATGGTCACATGTCATAAATGACATTGTCTGAAAGCCTTTTAATCCCGTCACCAGACTGAAATTGTCAGTGGGGCCCATCCGGGGCCCGTATAGCCTATACCCGCGCCATGTCCGAGCATCGATGCTTCCCAAAAAGAGACTAAGTACTCATACAATGCATTTCAAATGACATCACAGAAATCTATCTAAAATGATTACGAGTCATTGGATATATCCAGACTATTTTAGTACTACAGTTGCAACGACTAGGCGGTCAGGCACGTGACAGGCGGGATAAGAGTGAGTGTGACTCAGCCGTCTACTCAAGCCTCCATGGAACACATGGTTGTTATTTGGTATTTTTCGATTTTTTAATACCAAAAATGCCCACAAATATATTTTTTTCTGGCAACCCAGATCGAACATGATCAGTCCAGTTATTTTTGCCGGGGCTCTGCCCCATGAGCCCCACCCTGGTGACGGGGCCGACTTAGCCTTTGCAGATGTTTTGCCGTTGTTGATGCTTAGTGAATGGTGTCAAAGCACTGTTCATTACATTTCACGCCTCACGATCATGTTCGATTAATTTGATCAAAGTTCTTTAATGGACTTCGGTTTAACCGTCTCTCATCCGGCAGCGGCAAGTTTTGCCTTTAACTTTGATCTGTTAAACGTAGTGTGATACGCCGGATTCCTACCACACACAGTGACACGCACACAGACACACACACACACACGCATGCATGCACGCGGCCTTCTCGTCTGGTGTTGCTGGACGTTGGGTTGCGTCCCCTTAAAACAGATTCGCTATGCACAGTTGGAGCATGTTGCTAGAGGCCGGATGCCTTTCCCGTCGGCCGACTATTTCCGTGTTAACTGCCGTTTTCCAGTCGAATCCGAGTTCGCCAGTCACATCTTGGTTTTCTTCATCCACTTTTTTTCCGGAAGAACAGCTTTGGGGCTAAGTGGCACGGGTTGTTTTATGGGCCGGGTGTCCTTCGTGGTCCTTGCAGTAACGTTGTTATTTAGGCCACTTTAAAAATTTATGTTTACTAATTTATGTTTTCTTCCTGTCACCCAAAGCACCGAAGAAAACTCCGACCCCAACCAGTGGCCTGGCCTCGTCACCACTGGATTCCTCTCTTTACTCCAGATCTCCTACGAGACGCCAGTATCACAACGGTGTTAAACCGTGTTTTCTTCTGTTAGACGTACAATGATGTGGTCTAAGTGTACACTCGTACGTGGCGTGTTTTTAATTGGCAGGCAATCCGTTTTCGTTCATGGTGAATGATCCAAACCGCGTGACTGCTCGAGGTGATGGACTCAGCTTGTTACAATGTGGACAACAGGCATCTTTCACCATCAACGCACCTGGAGCTCAGCTTCGTGATCTCGACGTCCGGATCACAGGTTAATCTTTTTCTCTCTATCCTTCTTGCTACTTGTCTATCCGTTCGTTTATCTGTCTGTCTGTCTCTGTTATTTATTCTGCCCGGCTGCCTGTGACACGGCTATATGTTCTGCGGATGTGACTTTTTTCATTTTCTTTTTAGCGGTCTTCGTGGAGACCAGTATCATAGAATGTACTGGACCGATCTTCACAAAATTTTCAGAATAGGTTCACTTCACATACAAGTGGGCATGATCAATGCGACTTTCTTTTTGCGATCGTTCAAGGGACTTTGCTATGATGACCGATTTTTGCGAAAATTGGCATACATCACTTTTATTCTGTGCACTGGCATCTAGGTCAAGTTCCAAGTTCCTGACGGTAGTCGGTTGTCTGTTTTCTTGAATTAGCGCTGCTACTACATGTGACTGTGGTGTTTCGTGAACAGGTCCCAACGGCAAGGACGTGACGACAAGGTGTGTCGAATGTGGAACGAACACGTTCAAATGCACGTACACGCCAACCCTTGCAGGTGCGTACAACTCGCGACACATTCTGACGCGGATCTGGAGGGAATCGGGACACACGACCCAGCCCCTAGCTTCAAATTGATCCCAAAATAATTGCCAACTGTGTCCGGAATTCTGTTAGTATCTGTTAATATCCTTCGGTCGTACATGCTGTAGACCAAAATTTTGGTTTCTCGGGACACATTTTATCACAAAAAGTCTGATTATGTGTGGTTGTGCTTCATCGCGTCAAGAATTTTGCTGTTCGTCATTCTTATCACTGATGACCTGTGTAGCCAATCCGGATAAAATTACCCAATTTTCCCCCAAATGAAATATGATATTGCAACGTATTGTCTGTACTACATTCCACTCTTTTTATTTCAGACATCTGATTGCAGCCTACCACTCATTTATCGACCCCAAAAGGATGAAAGACTAAATGAGTTGGCCTGGTTGGTTGAGTTGTAACATACGGTTTACCCACATAAGTGGTCAAGCATCAGCTGCGTAGGACAGGGAAAGTTCGACAGAGTACGTACATAAGAGTTCCTGTCAGCGTTCCATAGTAACTAAGTTCCTATCTTGTACCGTTTGTGAGATATAGTGAAATATTAGTTGAAAATCGCCGTTTGAACCTACCCCACCTTTATTTGGCGCCCCGCTCGGATTTTGCCGAGACCTTTAGCGTAAGAAAACTAGAGTTCCTGGGCTATCGTATGGTATTGTTTGTGTGATTCTACATTTGGCCGTTTTGATACTATACCGGCGTGTGTCAAACGGGCGGACCCACGATTACAGCATATACCGCGCTAGCATAGCGTCGCGCGGTAAAAGCCATCGTGTAATGGACTGAGAGATAGACAGACGGACGGAGAAACAGACTAACATACAGATAGTCTGAGATAGACAGACAGAGCAGAAGGCTTTCAACTTATTCTTAGGCGTATTAACAGCAAATGGTCAAAGAATTCTGAAGAGATGCCGCATCGTAGGGGACGCGTATTTTTCATGGGGAAAAGTTAATGTGACACCGGCCAGTCGGTAGCAATGCAGCGGGCTGCAGCAGTTGCGCTGGTGTCGTTGTTGACTTTTTTGCTACGATGTACAAAGCAGCCACTTACAATGCTTCTAGTAGCCGAACAACCCCCAAAAAGTGCCTCTCCCGTGGGGGATCTGAACTCCCATCACATGGTTCCTTGGGCCTACCCGAGTCACCCCAAACGGCATCTCGATTGGTTCAGCCGTTTTTGCAGGGCTCATGAACATGACCAACAGACACACAGACAGGCAGATCACGCTACTGCGTCTGTAGCAATAGGCCGATCTACGTTATGTATGAGATGTCGCCCAAAAATGCAGAAAAACCAACGAATCACTGTAGCTTTTTTCCTAATAATTTGCAAAATAGCAGCGATTAAGCTGTGTCTGTTGATATCAGGTGACTACAAAGTGGAGATATCGTGCTTTGAACAGCCGATCCCTGGCTGTCCTTTCGTCGCTCAGGCGTCAGACATCTCCAAAGTCGTCGTGTCAAATGTCACGACTGGCGTTGTCGGACATCCGTCTTGTTTCAGCAGTAAGTGAAGCCTACAGTCGTTAACGATAACTTTAGTGGTCCAGGAGGAGCCCTCGGACTGCTGAGTGTGTGTGAGAATCTGGACAATAACTTTGACCCAGATAAGATGAACCAGTATGCCAAATATCTAGGTCATGTTCGATGGTCAAGGTCATAGGTCAAAGTTTAAGGTCACAGAATGAAAAGTTCCACTATAGATGCAGTCGTTTGATTGAGTAGTAAGGTAAAGTGCTGAAAACCGGCAGCGGCGCCATAGCTGAAAAGCAGACCTGAATTGGAAACTGTAAATAAGTAACGACCAGACGAAAATTCACGGTCCACTGAAATGCTGCTGAAGTGGTCAGTGCGACCTCGAGTGTACGCGCTTTCTAGTCTGATTGGCATTCGGCGTAGACTGTATAGACACAGTTGCTCAGGACAGAAATTTTGAAACAAACGTTTGAATAACTTATTAGAACAGAAATTTTAATAAGCTATTGAAATGTTTGTCATTTGCCACTTGACAGATTCATATCTTTGTGTGTTTTCTCAATGAAAGTTTTTCGTGACATTTTGCGAGTTTTTCGTGATTTGCTTGCTGTTCTAGTTATTCCTCTCGTTCTACGCATGCTGTTTTTTTCTTTTTATGTGTTTTCCCCTCTTCCCTAGTTTCAATTTTTCCTGTTTTTTTATTTTATTTGTTGACTCGTGTGGCATTGGGGCGTTGGACTAGTGATTTAGAGCTCGCTGGTTCAATCGCCGGCCGTTCCGCTATTACGCAACAAACCAGGCTAATCGTTCAGACATGTGTGTCTCTATTCAGCAAGCGCAGTAGAACCGGCTAAGGGTGGTGACCTTTGAAGCTGGGAAAGTAACTGCAGGCATGAGAGAAAGTAATAGCACCCTACTGCTGGGTTTATGATTAAACGTCACCTGGGGACCGTCTGCCTAGTAAATCGGACACCACCACAGGCCCTTACGTTCCTTGAGGGACAACAGAAGTACCTTTATTGATACGGTAAAGTGACGTCACAGTAATCTATGGTCACGATACGATCTCCATGTTATAGGGCATGATGTCGTACTGTGCGAAGTTAACTGGTGAAGATTAGTCACGCTATTTTAATATAACTGAATCGGTAGGTTTAAGAAAGCTCAGTGACTGTAAGTGCTGCAAAAATGTTTATATTTCCTAGCCCTACATCATGGCCGACAGAACAGCTAGCACAGATAAGAGTGAAGAAATTACGTCACTGTCAACCTATGTATTGCTTGCATTAAGTAGACTCTCAGTAACAGCGTGTAGTGTGGTATCAACAGTCGATGTAAGAAACGCCGGAGATGGTACGTTGGAGATCAGTATCTGCGGTCCTTCTGGACAGAATGTATCGAACAACGTGGCTGCTCAGGGTCCCGGCATGTTTCTTGTTAACTTTGTGCCAGTCGAGTGTGGCCAACATCGAGCCAATGTCACCTTCAACAAGGAAAACATTCGCGGTTTGTGAGAGTTTGTTAGGAGATTATGTTCTTTGTGTACGTTTGTTTGTCTGGCGTATTGTGGGAAAACCTAAAAATGCTAACTGTTTATCGCACAAACGGTAATTTGCTATCCACTGGAGCAGTTCATGGCATTATCTGCAGTATGTAAATCTTTATATTCACCAACTAGTGGTAGAATTTAAAAAAAACAGCAACATAAAGGACAATTCTGCATGTCTCTTTCCTTACGTGCTGACTTGTCAGCATGTAACTTGCCGCCGTTTTAACCTCCATCTTTCAAGTGAAATCCGCTGGCTTAGCTGGTTCCTCTTTGTTTTCTTCCTCCACTCGTTCTGGAAGAGATTCTTCGGGGATACGTGACGAAGGGTTTTTACGGACATGTGTCCTTTCTGACACCCAGCTAACAGAGTCAAAGCACTGAATGAAACATAAAGCACTAACCCCAGCCAGTGGCCTGGCTTTATCCTTTCTTTATCCAGTACCGGACTTCTAAAGGAAGGGGCGTTACTCCCTCTATGTCTGACGCTTAGTGGCGTTTCTATGGGGAGTGGCAAGGGAGGACCATGCCTCCAGAATTTAGGCTTGCCCCAGGTTACTTCCACTTTTCATACACTATGCCTATATCGTGCCATTTACTACGGGGGTAGTCATGCTCCACCAAAAGGAAATTTGTTGATCTTCGCTCAAAATGAAGTCATGTAAATTAACTACAGTAAAACTGCTCCTTAAATACATCTCGAAGTCTTTGCCCCCAGCACATTTATGTGGGCCCCATTACCCCCTTACTTTTTGAGAGCTAGAAACGCCACTGCTAACGCTAGTACCTGTATCTACCTGTGTCTAGTCTGTGTGTGGGTGTGTTAATCAATACGTGTGTGTGTGTGTGTGTGTGTGTGTGTGTGTGTGTGTGTGTGTGTGTGTGTGTGTGTGT
>Ga0209780_1001078_pt1 | contig 17103 bp, 10 predicted proteins | sample WorMetexBAHAMAS2_FD_187384 | JGI IMG/M metagenome (GOLD analysis project Ga0209780, IMG submission 187384) | Marine gutless worms symbiont microbial communities from Max Planck institute for Marine Microbiology, Germany - Inanidrilus exumae... | ecosystem: Host-associated > Annelida > Digestive...
TGCTGTTTAACGCCATCAACGCCCGCAAGCCACATCAAAGTAGCATACACTCGCTGGGGAGTGGTTCAACACCGCTCTGGTTTCGGTCCTGATCTTGCTCTTGTAATCGTAACCTTGGTCTTGGTGGTCTGGTATGTTGTTACGGTCCTGCACATGGTAATCAACGAAGCTGTCAGTGCTGCTAATTCTATGCCGGCGTGTCCACCCCTTACCTCGGCCATCATGCTATGTCACTAACTGCTCTGCTCGCGTGCAGCACAGTCTTTATGGTCATTGGAGCTCAAAACAACACCTGCAGTGTACAAAGTTACATTGCCGCCGTCGGCAGCTAGTTCGACGTGGCTTGCGGGCGTTGATGGCGTTAAACAGCATGACCGACCCTAACCCTAACTTTTCTAACGCTACTTACCCACTTTTTTGGTTGTCAGTTTTCGGTTGTATTTAGCAGTTTTCGGTTGTTTTCGGTGATTTCAGTTGTTTTTGGTATTTAGCACTACCCGATGTGGGTGTGATAACGGGTAAATTGGGGGGTAAAAGTGCAGGGATTAATCCAAGTGCTAATTAGTGTTGCTAATACTAACTAGCCCTACTAACCCTAACCCTAACTTTGCTAACTCTACTTACCCACCTCCCCACACTTTCAGCGGTTCAGCACCGCACTTGTATCCCACATTTTACCCATTGCCACACCCCCACTCTCACATGCCCACATTTTACTAAATGCTTGCAAAAGGCAATGGCAGCTGGTCTGGCCTAAAAGCCAGGCCTATAAAGCGGCCGGCCAGATGCGGCTGGTTGTCGCTTGTGCAATGTCGTAAAAAGTGGCCAGGCCTAGCTGCCGCTGGCGCCTTTGTAAGAGTAACAGTAATTAAAATTGATATGGCGCCATAATTTGAGGCACCTTAGAGACTGGCTAGTTTATGTTTCGGTGGAAACATGTACGTTTGTAAGTAAAAGTAAACATGCACGTTTTTTATGTCTAATGTGTGTATGTAGACTATGTAGCATATTTTGGGCATATTTGCAACTCCTATAAGGAGTTATCGAATGCAATAAACCTATGCATTGACTCATCACCGACTTTATACACATTGCATGCACGTGCAATGGCTTGGCATGTATTTTGGGAACATAAACTAAGGTAAAAAAACCATTCAGCAACATCTGAAACAACAGTTAGGCCATACAAGCATTAATCCTTGCACTACTACACACATTACAGTTATACACGCGTAGGAATTTTCAAGAAATTTTGTTGCAGCGTGAAATAGCCAGTGCAGGATTTGATAAACTTTTGCTGGGGGTCGAAAATCAGAGATCTGGGGATGGAAATCTCACTGGCAGAGCCCCAGTAGGGAGACTGGGGGACAAAGTGCTGATCAATGCTGAAGAGTATTAATGCATGCATGAATAGCTTACCCCCAAAAGGGATGTGTTCAGAGTCACGTTACCTCTTAAAATTTTGGGAAATATGCGATAATATCTCGGAAATGGTGCAAGACAGAAACATGGTTGCAGTGGAACTCTTATTAGGAAATCGTGTGTGGCTTATTAAATGGCATTGCCAATGTCCTTGAATGACCTTCATCCTTCAAGGTCACGTTTTTTGTCTGAAACCTTTCTCACTTCCATACTTGTGGAAATGTTTACACATGAATCGGAAAGCACATGTGGCTTGTAATTTCAACTGTCTTTTTAAAAATAAAGGACGTCTCAATGTCACATGCAGTTACGTACACTCTAATTGTGGTAGTGTCACTGAAATGGTGCAAGATGGATTCGTTGTTACTGCAGACCACTAATCAGAAGTGATATATGACCTGTCAAATAGCGGCATTTCTGATAACCTTGAGTGACTGTGAAGAAGGTCATTCGCCTTCTGCAAGCTTTGCCAAATGTGATTTTTTTCGTACAGTTGTGCAGCAGTTGACGAGATTTCAACTGACATAGTGCATCCTTCAGTCCCTCTGTGATTACTTAACTTCTTGTTGACCATATTTTGACTGCTTACTCAGAAACGACTGATTGTGAGCTTTCGGTCAAAAATCTGACACGTGACACCATTCACTTTGGCAACCCCATTTTCCTGAAATGGAGGGATATCTTATCGACTAACTTTTGCCAGTTCTAGTTGTACATGCACAGAGAAGGCAGTATTTCTTGTATTTTGGGTCATAAATCTGATATCATCCTCTTTTTCTGAGTCATCGATTTTATACAGGAGAATTAAAATTTTTGCAATTTGGCAAAACTTTTAGTCAATTTTGGAGTATTTTAACTGCACAAGTGCGGAAATGGCTGTCTGTTTGTCCGCACTCTAAAAGGAAAATGGCTTGAGCTATCAACACCAAACTTTGTGCACGTATACTCTATAGCAGTCGCTCGGCATGCATTGACTCAGAAGTCAAAAGGTCATAGATTAAGGTCACGGTTACGAAAACGGTCACGGTCGCACAGTTGCTAGTGATGCATGCTGCTACGACCGAATGCTGCTGCTGCCGGCGTTGGTCTGCATATCAATACGACTGCCTATGTTTTCTAGTTGTAGTTAGGTTTGTTTCTCACATATGTTTTGATATAATTTGTTGCAGATGGTTGGTAACAATCAAGCAAGAATTGATGACAGCAGCTTGAGCATAACTGTCAACAATGATCATTATCGTAACACCACCGGCATATCCCGACATTTCCGAGAAACTCGTCCTGCGTCACAAAATGTTGGGTCTTACAAAGAGCCTTTCTCAGCTCCAGTTACAGAGATTGTGCACCAAACTGGCCGTCTTTTGTCTCAAGTTGACAGATGGAATCCAATCTCTTTGCAGCCAAGGCATGATCCAGCAACTGCTGCCAGTCAGTCTGCTGTAAGCCAGCCGTTGTTAGTCAATATCTCTAACTCAAAATATACCACCATGAATGCTTCGAGCTCACTGGCACAGAGTTTGTTGAAAAACTTAGACATGCTGGGAAAAGCGTTCTCCAGTAGTACTGTAACTTACAGACCTGCCGACAGTATAACAGCCACTTCTGGTTCAGCTCCTCCACCTACAAATATACCATACTTTGCCAGTAATACTGGTTACGGTGACAGAGTGTCTGGTTCGTCAAGCCACGTATTACCTGTGGTTTCATCAAAGCAGGCGAGTGTGTCTTCTGGAGAACGTTTTTCATTGAAATACAGCCCATCACCCAGCAGTGGTGACAAGACACTTTCCACTCCAGTGTCGTCCACCTGTGATCCAGTCGTTGCCAATGTTCTGAAGTCTATTGGTTTTAATTTTGATGTGTCTAAGTTTGGTTACGCTGCAACTCTGAAAGAAAATGAACAGTCTTATCCTCACGTGCAATACAGGAGCATTTCCAACATTCCACCTCAGCCTGTGCCTGCACCTGAACCACTGCCTCCAGTTCAAGGAAGCGTTTCGATGCAGTCAAGCCAAAACCTCACCACTTCGTTAAAGACCAGTGCTTTAACTGAATACGACAAATTTCCAGACAAGAAAAAAGCTTTTTCTGAAATTGATGAAATGCTTCAGAAGGTTCGTGAATATAATAAAAGTAAACTACATTCAAAGTCTCCAGAGAAGCAACACATTCAAAGTAGAAGTAGTCATAGGTCATCATTATTGGAGTGTAGGGCAGATAACGCACAAACAGTGAAACAAGCACTGAGATCGACAGATTATCAAGAGCAGAAGAAGCCGAGACATGAGCCGTGGGAGTATGAAAGAGATGGAAGTGACATACGGTCTGGTCGTGAGTCATGTCGGCGAGCGACACCATCACCACAGCGACGTGACACCAGGACAAAGTCACCATCATTACAGCAACACGACTTCAAGAAAAAGCAACCGTCACCACAGCGACATGACACCAGGACAAAGTCACCGTCATTACAGCAACACGACTTCAAGAAAAAGCCAACGTCACCACAGCGACATGACACCAGGACAAAGTCACCGTCATTTCAGCAACACGACTTCAAGAAAAAGCAATCGTCACCACAGCGACATGACACCAGGACAAAGTCACCATCATTTCAGCAACACGACTTTACGAAAAAGCAACCATCACCGTGGCAAAGTGACACTAGGAGGGCATCACCGCCGTCAGAGCGACATGACACCAAGAGAAAGTCATCGTCATCACGGAAAAATGACACTAGGAAAGCATCACCGGCATCACAGCTGAGTGACACCATGCGGGCATCACCGTCACTGTGGCGACATGACACCAGGAAAACGTCACTGTCACCACGGCGACATGACACAAGGCAAGCATCGCCATCACAACGGCGTCATGACATCTCGCATGTATTACAAGTAATAGCACAAGAATCTTATGTCAGGAAGTCACCATCACCATGGCGACGCGACACCAGGAAAGCATCACCGTCACTACGGAGACATGACATCAGGGAACAGGGGCTATGGCAGCATGGCACTATGCAAGCATTACAACCACTATCACCCACATATTACATCAGAGAATCACCATCGCCACAGCAACGTCACGCCATGCAAACATCGCCGTCACCACGGCGACATGACAGCAGGGCTGGGAAGGTTTCAAAAAGAAAGGCACATTCACCACAAATATCCTCGGCATCTCCACCACGCCGTCTTGAATCTGATGTTCATGAACGTTATCATTATCCAAAGTTTACACAGCCTGTCGTCAGAAAATCACCATCTCCGCAGCGACGTGACATGCGAACATCGCCGTCACCACGGCGACTTGACAGCAGGGCTGGGAAGGTTTCAAAAAGAAAGAAGGTTTCAAAAAGAAAGGTGCATTCACCACAACCATCCTCGGCATTTCCACCAAGCCATCTTGAATCTGATGTTCGTGAACGTTATCATTATCCAAAGTTTACACAGCCTCTCGGTTGTACACCGGAACCGTTGATTGTAAAAAACCCAGATGCTGAATGGGAAAGACAGATACAGGCATTTTTGCTGAAGGTGCAGCGACCTCGTCAGCCAACTACTGCCCCTGCTGCTCACTGTTATAGCCGCAGACATGAAAGTGATGTAGGCGATTTATCTGACACTCTTAGCACAGTATCCAGTGGATCATTTGACGATGTTAGTGATGACTCTGGCAAGTCTTCACAAACACGTAGGAGGCAGGCTGAAGTGAACAAGTCAATGGCAGGAGTTGACACATTGCAAGAAAAACGTGAAGAGACGAAACATAACGATGGTGACAGTGCTCGAAGTGAATCCCATGCATCTGCGGATCAACATGCTTCACGTATCAAGTCTTCCAGCAAAAGAAAGGTCTGTGGACTAGAGTTGTTTAATACTTTGTTTAAGTTATGACCATGTAGTTTGGAAATGGGTTTATATTTTGCAGTCACAAACGTTCTTTATGATACACACAGTAATTATGTTCATCTGCTGGATATGTTTATAAGTTGTATTTGTGATATGTGATTTGTGTTCTTGTTAAGTCTGTTTACCCACGTTGGAATAGCCGCCAGCATGGGTTCAGTCGCATCTTTCTGTCTGAGGTGGAATGTCGGAAATGCTAGTGTATTGCACGTGAGGATAAGACTGTTCATTTTTAGGTCGACTCCTCTGAGTCAACCTAATAACATGGGTAGAAAAATGTCCATCCGTACGTCCGTCCGTCCGTCCACAAAAACTTTCTTCGATTTTAATGATATTTGGTATGTAGGTAGAGGTCGATGACTGTTGCATGACGGTATGCAGTATGACTTGATCCAAGGTCTAGGTCAAGGTCACGAGACCTTGAAAGTCGGAAATTCGGACATTTTCAAAGGCTGTCTCCTCCCCCAACTACGATGTGGGCTGGCAAATGACCACGGATTCTTAAGTTACGGCACAATACCTAAAGCTTATCGTGGCCGGATATCTGAATTTTGTCCCAGTTTTTGTGTCACGTGACTTTGAAGTTGGCAGTAAATAGGAGTCGACCGTCAGTCCGTATGGGGCTAATTTTCTTTCGGAGGTGCAGCGTAACCAAACTTAGACACACCAAAATTAAAACCAATAGACTTCAGAACATTGGCAACGACTGGATCACAGGTGGACGACACTGGAGTGGAAAGTGTCTTGTCACGAGTGCTGGGTGATGGGCTGTATTTTAATGAAAAACGTTCTCTAGACAGAAGACACTCGCCTGCTTTGATGAAACCACAGGTAATACGTGGGTTGACGAACCAGACACTCTGTCACCGTAACCAGTATTATTGGCAAAGTATGGTATATTTGTAGGTGGATGAGCTGAACGAGAAGTGGCTGTTACACTGTAAACAGGTCTGTACGTTACAGTACTACTGCAGAACGCTTTTTACCCGCGCAGCGCGGGCAGTAGCCATCATCGCGTGTCAGTCTGTCTGTCTGTCTGTGTGCTTGTCACACGCCGGTGTTGTATCAAAACGGCTCAACGTAGGATCACGCAAACACCGCCACGTGATAGCCTCTGGACTCTAGTTTTCTGACGCCAAGAGTCGTTGGTCGACTACCTCCCTTCCCGCTTAAATTTTTGCTCAAAGTGACCCACACCCTTTCGAACACCAAAGTTTTGACCAATATTCGCTCATAGCACCTCAACCGTGAGATATGGCGAAAACAGTTTAATTATCACTAATAGGAAGTTGACCTTGCGCTTTCCAACGAGCCATAGATGAACCGTGTACGTACTACGTTACCCCTAAGTCCCCCAAAGGGTGGCACGAAACGCAATTTTGCTGTTTTTGCCAGTAAAATTCAACTTCTGTCGAAAAAAAGTCTGCTGCAAAGTTTCTATGTGTGAAAACTTCCAGCAGCAACGTTGTAGCTACGTCATTCCTCTATCTAACGGTCCATAGATGGATTGCGGGCGACGCCCCCATCTACCTAAAATTTGCGCTAAAAGTGACCCACCCCCGTTGGAAAACGCCGATTTTGGCAGATTTCTTTTAATAGTGCCGCAGCCGTGAGATCTTGCAAGAAAAGTTCAATTATCGCTAATAGGAAGTTGACAACGCGCTTTCCATCGAGCCATAGATGAACCCCATGCGTTACCCCTAAGTCCCCAAAGGGTGGCTCAAAACGAGAATTTTTACATTTGGCATTGCCTTTCATTACTTGGTTGCAGTTAATCGTTGACATTTCAATTTAATATGTTGGTTGAAAAAGTTTCACTTCTTCCTCCCGGACTGGCTCGACGGCCTTTTGCGTGGACCATTTCTTCTGAGCTACTCGGTTTTTGATTTTGATTTGTTCTTTATTTTTCGTTTCTGGGCCGTGCGCTAGATTAAGCTGGCCATCTCATCAGGTTTTGAGCTCACGTTAATCTACCGTATCATATCGTATCGTATCTAAAGTCGTCAAATTTTGTACACGAGTAGGCTATATCAATACTAGCAACAGGATGACATATCACCAACAAAATGGGAGTGGATATGGTCACGTGACTGTTTTAAAATTTTGCCGTTTGTCGTGATGCAGTGCGTCGCGCGGGTTTGTCGGCGACAGCTGAGCTACTTGTCTCAGCATGTCTGTATGTCCGTGTTCTAACAGGAAAACGGCTGAGCTGTCAACACCAAGCTTGTTGCATGTATACTCTATAGCAGTCGTTCGGCATGCAATGACGTAGAGGTCAAAAGGTCAAAGGTCAAAGTCACACGGTACAAAAACTGCCGCAGTCGCACAGTTGCTAGTGACCATGACCGTTATTGTGTAATCGTGTGCTAGCTGCGGCCGTTGCCGACGTGTGTCTGACTGTCTGTGTTTTCTACTTTACTACTGTTACTACAGCTACTGCTACCTGTTATACTGCTACTTTCAGCTTTTGAATAACCAGCCTTCTTGTCTGGGTCTTCTAACAGAAAGCCTTCGGGATAGTTGTAGCTGGTTTTTTCAGGCCACTCTCAAAAGTGTTAAAGGGAACAGGAAATCAAAGCATAACGCCAATCATCCGTAAATTACTGTTGGGACCTCATCTTGTCTTGATCAACAGACTCTCGAGGAAAGGGAAGCTGTGGAGTGGAAAGTGTCTCGTCACCAGTGCTGGGTGATGGGCTGTATTTCAATGAAAAACGTTCTCCAGAAGACACACTCGCCTGCTTTGACAAAACCACAGGTAATACGTGGCTTGACGAACCAGACACTCCTTCACCGTAACCAGTATTACTGGCAAAGTATGGTATATTTGTAGATGGAGCAGCTGAACGAGAGGTGGCTGTTATACTATCGACAGGTCTCTAAGTTACAGTACTACTGGAGAATACTTGTCCCAGCATGTCTGTATGTCCAATGTCCGTGTTCTAACAGGAAAACGGCTGAGCTATCAACACCAAACTTGTAGCATGTATACTCTATAGCAGTCGTTCGGCATGCATTGACCTAGAGGTCAAAAGGTCAAAGTTCAAAGTCACACAGTACAAAAACTGCCACGGTCGCACGGTTGCTAGTGACCATGACCGTTATTGCGTAATCCTGTGCTAGCTGCGGCCGTTGCCGACGTGTGTCTTACTGTCCGTGTTTTCTAATTTACTACTGTTACTACAGCTACTGCTACCTGTTATACTGCTACTTTCAGCTTCTAACAGAAAGCCTTTGGGATAGTCGTAACTGGTTTATTCAGGCCACTCTCAAAAGTGTTAAAGGGAACAGGAAATCAAAGCATAATGCCAATCATCCGTAAATTACTGATGGGACCTCATCTTTTCTTGATCAATAGACTCGCGAGGAAAGGGAAGCTGTGTCATTTACTCGGGTTGTCCCTAGTATTTGCCTGTTTACTGAAATTAAATGTAACTTTTTACATATAAGGGCATCAGTGCTCATTCAGTGAAAATTTTTGTGTGTGCATTCGTTGTAAGATGATTCTTGGTTGTTTGTTTTTGTTGTCAGAAAATGGCAACACTGAAGGAACCAACGTCAAAGCAGAGTAAACCTGCAATTGTGCCAGCAACTATAGAACCACTTATGTCACTTCATCTAGAAATGCCACTGAAGAATGTGCAGCCAAAGCATGGTGACAACACAGATGCATCAGTTTGTCCTAAATGTGGTCCCACAGGACATTGTAAATGTGTAACACCTACAAAAGATGGTAAAACCGACCTTTTACATGAGAAAGATCAATCTCAGCTGCCAACGAGCACAACTGATTCATCGACGACAAATTCTGCTGGCTTAAAAGAGACCTCTGTGCCACCGCAGTGTAGGACAAATGATGAACGCAGCCAAGCGCAGAATGAAACCGGTAAAACTGAGAAAGCAAGTGCTCATTCAGAGGAAGAAGAGAAGAAATTTCAAAGAATTGCAGAAGACGATGCAGCACAATTAGCACACCCTCTCGTCTGTTTGTCTAGTAGCATGACAGAGAATGTATCACAGCATGAAACGAAACAGAAAGACGATGCAGCTGAGGTGGTGAATGATGAGAATGTTGTGATTCAGTTAGAAACTGATAACAAACCCGTGGTAACCAGTGACGTCAGTGCAGACCAGATGACTGGTAGTACAGTAGCTGAAGAGATTGCATGTAGCACTGATGAGTTGCATCAGGAGACAGTGACGAACGCTCAAGACAAACTGCAGCAGCTGAATCAGAATGAACTGTCGGTACATACTAACTCTGATGACTTAATACAGACAGCTGCGTCGCGGGATGAACTGCAACCAGACGTTGAACACACACAAGTTGTGAAAGGGCAGTCAGATGACAGCATTGCATCTGTAGTACAATCCACCACGGCTGGCTTGGTAGAACAGTCACTTACCGGGCTAGCTGTTTGCGCAGAGGATGACAGTGGAGAAATGTCAAGGATTGATCTTGATACACAGCGAGCTCAGTCTGGTGATGAGAAGCTCTCTGAACAAGCACAGCCACAGATGAAGTCTGCAGTGGAAAAGGACAGAAGAGTAAAACATTCACCACAGTCAGAAAAAGACAGAGCATTAGGCGAAAGAGAGAGAGCTCAAGACAAGAAGCACTCTGAACAAGCACAGCCAAAGGTGAAGTCTGTAGTGGAATGGGACAGAACAGTAGTACATTCACCACAGTTAGAAAAAGACAGAGCATTATGTGATCAAAACAGAGCTCAGTTTGGTGACAAGAAACACTCTGAACAATCACAGTCACAGGTGAAGTTTGTAGTGGAAAAGGACAGAACAGTAAAACATTCACCACAGTCAGAAAAAGACAGAGCATTATGTGATAGAAAGAGAGCTCAGTCTAGTGACAAGAAGCTCTCTGAACAAACACAGCCACAGATGAAATCTGCAGCTATAAAGGACAGAACAGTAAAACACTCAGCACATGTAGAAAAAGACAGAGCATTATGTGATAGCAGAACGAGCAGAGAGGGCAGTAGTAGTGAGAGAATGAGGTCTCATGCAACAGATGTTAGGCAGCGCAGTACACGCAGGAGACAATTGCCTTATAAGCAAGATACAAGTTCTTCGCATCAAGACAGACAACAACAGAGCAAGAAGATGAGAACAGACGGCAGCATTCCTGAGAGCAAGTCCGTCACTCAGATGCAACACGGCGATTATTTATCTGACCTTGATAGTATCTCTTCTGACGAGGAGGAAACTGTTGTATATCAAGATGATGGAATTCACTGCTGTTGGTTCTGCAGTGAGACACATGAAACCATACCCAGTCTCCTTGAACACCTGCAGGCAGCTGCACACGAACAGGTTCTTATTTCTTTAAATGAATAGTTTAATAGATTTGTGTTAATTTTGTATAAGGCAAGCCGTCGTCTGTTGGCACATGTTGTACAATAGGTGCAATGGCCTCATATAAGATTAACAGTACGGAACTCAGTATTGGTAGTTGGGTACTGTAATTGTTGGGAGGGTGCCTAGATAAGTTATGCTGCGCATCAACCACTCAAAATCACACATATAGAACAGTCTAATTCTAAATGATATTCCTTCTTTGGCTATTCAAGTCCAATCAGACCTGTGGGCTGGTGATTTTGTAAAAAGGAGTGCCCTACAATATTCGATTCTTACAATATTCCATTACTTTAGGAATAGGAAGGTCTGGTGTCATGCTTGCCATGTGCTAGACTAAATAGTATAACCATCTACAGGCTCAAGGTAAGGTTTAACAAAGGGAGATAAGCCTATGGTCATATTAGTGGGGTATGTGTATTACATGTATTGACAAAACAATGGAGTCTGATCAAACGATACATTGTTACTGAAGATTTTTTATTTCTGACATCTGGTCATGCACCTTTCCACCATGCTGACGGCAGCCATACATGTTGCAGTACGCGGTTTCAAAGGTACTGTCTTAGTGACTCATACTCGAGTGCAGCATAGTGCCTTGGTGATTTTAAAACATAAATCGTGTACATATGTGATATGTTAATTGTGTGTTACTTTGAATACTGGTGTCACAAAGGATGCAGCGTCTCTTACTTCGGGATGCAGCTAGTGGATGAGGTCTAGACGGTCATTCTCTTTTTTTGGACGCCATTTGTTGGATGGCAGGACGACTATTACTAGCCTGTAATAAACCTGCTGCAATTGCCTCCAGAGAGTAAAGTAAAGTATACGTCGATTTGTATGGCGCATTTTTACGCAAACCGTCTCAAATGCGCTCAGACATGGATCACACAGTTTTACGTGCAAATTACACTATGCCTGCCTTTACTACCCAGCCGCAGAACATCACTGCCCTTTGGCTGGTACTCATTTTACCGTCCCACGGAGGGTAGAAGGCTGAGTCGACTAGGGTGGTTGGTTACATACTGAAATAAAGTGCCGCCTCCGGGAGTCGAACCCGGAAAGGTCACCCATCCCAGTACTAACCGGGCTCAGCGTAGGTTAACTTCGTTGATCTAGACCAACGACGCTACCACTACGCCACGCCACCACGCAGAGAAACCCAGCTGAACCTGTAGAAACTCTGAAAACAAGACTGATTAAACAGAAACCTAGAAAATGACTGGTGTACTTGTGTGTTACTCTTGTGACTGTGCCAGCCTGGTGTTGAGAATGACTGGTGTACTTGTGTGTTACTCTTGTGACTGTGACAGCCTGGTGTCCAGAGGGAGTCGCCCATGGCTGTGACTATTGAAAAACGTCATGAAGAGCGTGGAATTCCTGCTGCCGCTGCTGCTCGTGGTATGTACGGCAATGTCTTGATTACTTGATTACCAGTATTTTCATTAATGAGCGGTCAATTTTATTTTTTTTGCCCCTCAGGAGCAGGATGTTACACGCATGAAGATGAAATTTGTTGTGGAGTAGTCGACCATACTTCATCGCCATCAGAGCAGGGATAGCGCTGTGGGAACACGATAAACTAAATTTTCCGAAATTTGGGAATGTAACCACCTATCAAGGTATATCCCTCGTGCAGTTCTTACAAAATTATGGGGGGTTTATAAGGAGTTCATGGTTGATATCGTTTTTTGATTTTGTCAGATTTGCTTAGTGGAAAGTGGATCTGACATTATGAGGATTTTTTTTTATCTCAAAGGTGTCTTCCCCAAATTTTCAGTGTTGCTGGCAGCAGAACTGTTGATCACATCCAGAAAGTTAGCTGTCATGTCACTTTATTGACAGGCTTCTGCCTTCGCCATCCGACAGTGTTAGCAAATGCTGTATCATTACCACAGTATCTCACAAAGAACTTGTGAGCTGGTATCAGAGAAACGTTCAGCCACTCACTTCCTATGTTTATAGATATAATCTTAATCTTTAGTTAACTTTCTCCTTTTATTATGGTCCATAACGTCTTCCAAGTTTAGATGTCAGATCCAACAGACTTTGTCCATGTTTTTGCTTCTTTTCCGGTCCAGCATTTTTTTGATTTGCCTCTAGGACTAACGTCACCCAGTCATATTTTGTTTTTTCATTGAAACATGTCCAATTATCCATGCCATCTCAACATGTTTTGCTATAGCACTGCAGTTATGTCAGTTGTTTGTTGTTTCTCTCTCAGCTTGTTACACGAGAATCTGTTTCTTTAACATCTAATCATCATCATTCTCATCTGAGCATGCTGAAGTGATTGGTGAAAAAATGCATCGATTGTGATGTGATGGATGTAAGATCTAGAGGCAGATCAGACAAAACCTGGAGAGAGGTTGTATAAAAAGACTGTCGGACCAACAACTAAATGAGGACTGTGGACCATAATGAATGGAGGAAATTAACACCAAGTAAGTAAGTAAGTAAGTAAGTGGCCTTTTATTAAAAATCATTTCAATCGCATGCATAACATATGCAGATAAAAGCATGTAAACACATTTAAACATAAAGCGAGAATATTAAACTATGAAAAAAACAAATACACTATAAGACAACATAAAATACAGACTAAATGTATGAAAACAGACATCAGATTAAAACCTGTTTTTGAAAACGTTGATCTCAATGTGTGATAAAATGTAGTTGTCTGCGGTTCCTGGGTGACTTTCTTATTTTACTATTTCTATCGTTGGGTAGCAGAGGATGTAGACAGTGTTGAGTATTAGACATTTGACGGAATATTTTTTATCTTTTACCAGACAGTAACCGTAAGGATAGCGAGGGAGTGCAGGAATGTTTTTTGTCCGGTGCAGCTCGCCTGGGTTGTCCTGGATAAAGTGCTGTTAAACGGTTGTTATTGTTGTTGTTGTTATTAAATAGATAGATAGGTAGATAGACTGTTTTGTTGTGTCCAGGTGTGGAGTTCATGGTGGCCGTTACAGCACCTTTCTACTGCCGGCTGTGCTGTTGTATTTTACTGTGAACCCCGAGTTATCTCGTCCAACTAAATCTTTCGCACACCGGGTACCCCAAGTTAACTCGTCCACACCGACTTGTTACATTACGTTGCCGTGTACTATATGTAGATAGTCCGGTCTGTAAGGGGGGCAATCGTGCAAATTGGTCTAAAATTATGAAATTTGGTACACTGGTACTTTTTAATATGCTCTATCCAAATCTGCCGGGAGCCAAAGCAAATTTTCATTGGTGCCGCCATATTGGACGATTCAAAATGGCCGCCCATAAAAAACTGATTTCCTTCATATTAGTCAATGAAAAGTCGCAGAGTTGCAAATAGATACACTTTTTCGGGGGTTTTTTACCACAAGGAATCTGAATCTGTTATTTTTTACAGTAGTACTAATAGAAATAGCCATATTTGAAAATCCAATATGGCCGACAATAAACATTGAAATCTTTTAACATTGTGACACTTCAGAATGTATATCAGCTGCAAATGACATAATTAGGTCAATATGCATATAGATTTGAGATATTTGAGACAATGTACAGCAATAACAATGAAACATATCATACACTTAGATTCAGTTCATACTATGACGTATGTTTTCAGCAAAATCAGCGTCGCCGATCTTCAGTAGTATATTTGCTTAAATCTACATAATACAATTGACTATTATATTTTTGTTGCTTAAACTATGTGGGTATAAGCAATATATATATATTCTTAAAACAGTTTACTGCTGTACTCAAAACGAACTTCAACAGGTCAACCATTAAACTTAAGCAAACTCTGTAGATATACATGGACATTTAAAAAATAACAGAGATAGTGTGAACAAGAGTTCCCTTGCTCAGCATATTCATAACTGAAAAACAAGAGATTAGAACTATTATGACAATTGCCAGCCAATCAGTAAATCAATAAATAAATCAATCGTCTTCATTGTCGACACATCCCCCCTTCACATTTGTAGAGACCTGTTCAACGCACATCAGCCTTGCTGCATTTGCAGTTCCCTCTGCATGACTTGACACAGCAACACTGCAGGACGATGGAACAGGCTTTGCTGCTGTCTTCAAGGGTTGTCCAGAAAGACCTTGTGCCAGCCCCAGCCCTTGAAGTCACGGATGTCCATGTGGACTGACGTTGCCTGATTCCAAATGATGGCCTGCAGTGCTGCCCTGCAGATATGCTGATACAGGGCAGCCTAGGTTGGTGGCAGGGCCTCCAGAGTCTTCTTCCCACTGGTAAAGAGCCAAAGCCTGGTTTCATTGACTCTTGATAGGCCACAGCCTTTGCTGTACATTACCACCACTAACCGTTCAAGGGTTTGCATGTGCTGAGACTGTAGGCTGAGCTGTTGTGGATCACTACTGAGGGCCACCAGTGTGTCTGTCAGTCCAGTGGTGCTCTGTCAGGCTGACCAAGCTGTCGTTTTGCCACATCCCAGAATGTGTGAGACTATCGCAGCCCATGACTGCATGGAACCATAACAGAGCCATGCATCTTGATGGTCCAAACTGGGCAGATAGAGTGTGAATGACAATGTCACGAATGTTTTTCCAGTACCAAGGCACACCCACAGCTCAGATAGACCAAGTGATGCTAACCAGTGAATGGCCAGAATGACCACATCACTTTGAACTGTGCGCACTAAGGCAATCTGATGACCCTGGTTGGATGCTTGAGCAAGATAGAGCAGTATCCTGGTGTCAGCCTCAGTGTGGTTGCATGGCTGAAGACCACAGTTGTCTCGCTGTTTGTTGGAGAGCACATTCTGCAAGTTGGTGCCGAGAAGAAGCCTTCCACCTAGATCCTGCTTGACAAGTTCTTTACTCAGAAATGGAAACAGTTCCATCTTGTTGTCAATGTTCTTAAGGAACCTGTGTTCCAGTCCTGCTTTGGAATGCGCGTGTGACCATCCCCTATCTTGGTACGTGGGCCTAAACCACGATGCTGGTGTGTCAGGGTTTTGAGGTTGTCCTCTTGGTAGGTGTCCCAGATAGCATCAACCCGTGTTACAGTTGGAGTGATTTGTGACTCTACAAATGGCACTAGATGCTGTGACACGTTATCCCTGAATGTGTGTGCTGATGTGGGCTGAACCATGTGTATGACAGCTGCCACGTCAAGCACCGCAAGTGTGGCTGCCTTAGCTGCATCTGAGCAGCAATTAGGTGCCTCCACACACGCTAGAATGTCTGACTTGTTTCCAGACCTCAGTGAACTTTGGTTTGAGAGACTTGGTGGTTCTCTTATTTTCATAGCGGAAGAACTCTTCCATGTCTGCATCAGGCCGAGACTGCAAGGACAAGAAGAGCTTGGTTATGAGGGAGGAGTTCCTCTGAGAACTACATGATTTGGTACCCTTCTTGGTGTGGACAGGACGGTTGGCAAAGGTGAGGACCTTTTGGAGTTTCAGGGTGTTAGTTATAGGCAATGTTGCTTGCTCAATAGTGTGTAATACAAACTTGGCATGCAAGTCTTTAGTCTTTACCCAGGTTTTGTATTTGCATCAGCAACGCTTGTTGAAACTTTTCTGAGATTCTGCTGGTCCTGCTCACCACATGTAAAGCAACATGAAGTCTTCTCCAGAGTAGCAGAAGCTTCAGAACTGGAACAGAGTTTCTTTGGTGACATTTGATCACCAGGATTTTTCTTTTCCGTGAACCTTTTCAAACGTGAGCTGCTACAGTAGGTTCTGCAAACCTTGTGGTACTTGGCACTATGTGCTTTGAGGGTAACAGCAATGCCTTGGCCCTCATCAAGCTGAGACCATGACACTTTCAGGACTGAAGGTACAACACCTATGGCTTTGAACGTCATCTCTCTCCAGTGATGTAAAGCCCTGTTCTGTTGGCGTCTGAAGTCGGTCGTTGTTGTCTTCTTGACAGATACAGCACAGCTCCCAGTTGATGTCTTTCATTCTTGTATTGCTGTAAGTAAACACTACTCTATGGCTACGCTATTCACACCACCACCAGGACTCTTCAAAGCAAATACACACTTGAAACAAAAGAAGACACGAGTTGCGTCACAAGAGGATAGTGAGGTGATATTGCCAAGAGTGACCAAGACGTAACATATTATAATATACAATGGCAAATCATCTAACATGGCACTGTAACTTCGTAAGTCAGGCTTTTGCAGCTATATAGCAACAGATTTTTAATATTTTCAATTTTGACTGTCAGCTGTATTGCATTTTTTGAATAAGGGTATTCCTGTCCACACTACTGTAAACCAGATACCAGATTCAGATTCCTTGATGCCAAAAACCGCTGAAAAGTGGTTTTGTTTGTAATTGTTCAACATTTTTTTGACACATAATGGAAATATCTGTTTTTGACAAGCGGCCATTTTGAATCGTCCAAGATGGCGGCACCAATGAAAATTTGC
>Ga0209780_1001079_pt1 | contig 17099 bp, 11 predicted proteins | sample WorMetexBAHAMAS2_FD_187384 | JGI IMG/M metagenome (GOLD analysis project Ga0209780, IMG submission 187384) | Marine gutless worms symbiont microbial communities from Max Planck institute for Marine Microbiology, Germany - Inanidrilus exumae... | ecosystem: Host-associated > Annelida > Digestive...
TGTTTTTCTGCGTCTCCTCTAAATACCTGATTGTTCGCCTTATACCAGATTATATTTCGTTGATTTTATACGCTTTGTATTGATTTAGAGATAGCCTAGTCGGTCAAATTACCTACAAGTTCTCTTCATTGCAGCTTTCACCTACGCTTAAATAGCACACATAAAAATATATTACATTCTAAAAACAATTCAATAACAACAATGGACACGAATGCGCAGCAGGCCACTACCAGTTCTTCTAGTCACAGGGATAATGCGGATAGTGAAGGGGCCAGGAGAAGCTTCCGCCCCAGCCATCGGTTGACCCTGCAGAATTCCGTCGCCATCTCTGATAGATGTGACCGGACAGAAGGCGAGAAGTCCGAATCGGAGAATACGGTCGGCCCTGTAAACGGTAGAAGTGCAGCGGCGACCGCGGCGCGACAATATCGTGCGGAAAACAAACAGACACACAGACAAACGGAGTTAAAAACTTTACCCCCGCGACTACCGTCGGCGTGGGTAAATACGTTGTTCTCGCGGCCGTCGCTTGCCTGGACAAAAAACTAGCATAGAACTCACGGCCTACGAATAGATTTTGTCGTACCGAGTAGAATAATTTGTAATATCGTATTACTTTCGAAATGATAGACAGATTGCAATGACTCAACAGTCCGACTTACTTAAAACCTCAGTCCGATTCAGACCGTCCTGCGCTGCCGCCTCCAATTGTAGAGCGCCACTTGCCGTCATCGTATGTCCGTCCATGCGTCCGTCTGTCTGTCACGTCGCATATTTAAACAAAATTAAAGTTGGACCGGTATTTAATGTTATAAACAACTTAAAAACACCATTTCCTCCGCAACCATTCAGGCTATTGCGATGAAATATGGCATGGTGCCGATCAGGCCCAATCTGAATCCAGTCGGCATTACCGAGTAGCGTGGTCTGTCGGTCTGTCAGTCGGTCTTTCACCTAGTGAGCTCTCCAAAAACAGCTGAAGCGATTGAGATGCCGTTGCGTCGACGACTCTGATGGCCCAGAGAAATACTTGTTGCATATAGCGGACCGCTTTGGGTGAATGCTGTATTGTGTTCATTCAACACAATACAGCCTTTTAGTATATATAATATGATCTGTGTCTCATTCAGACTGGTATCTGGCGGCTGAAGGCGTGTTCACTGGTGCTGTACTACTGCTCCTGTTGGCAGTAGTCGTCGAGACGTTATTCGCCTGCTGCCATTGCTGTCTGCGTAAATCTTGTGCTCCGACAACAGTTGCTTCCTTCGTCGTCGCTGCCGGTATGATAGTGATACGTTCACAAATCGTAGTTTATGTGCGTGTTAAGGTACGTTCACAGTTTAACACTGGATGCGTGACGTTACGTTGCTTGCTGCCGTGTGGCGCCGCAACGCAAGGCATCTGGTATGATCTGTTCTGTTCTTTAGCCGTCCTCCATCCGAGGGTTGGCCACACCATGAACGTACTTTCTCCAATTATCTCTGTCCTCTGTCATTCTGAATGACTCTTCCACGTATAGTCCTGTCCATGTATTGATGTTGTCCATCCATGGCTGTGCGTGGTCTTCCTCGCCTGCGTGCACCTGGCGTTGTTCCTTGTATTATCTCTTTCTCCAGGCAACTCCCTTGTTTCCTCAAACATGGTGTGACCATAGTACGCTAGCTTCTTTGCTTTGACAGTGTCTAACAATTCCCTTTTTACTCTAGCTTTGTTAAGAACTCACTCATTTGTTTTATTTGCTGTCCATGAAACCCACAGAATCTCTCTTAGCCCTTTCATCTCAAAGGCGTCAAGACGTGTTTCTTGATGCTTTCTGAGTGTCCAGCTTTCACAGCCGTACAGACCACACTAGCGCTTTCATTAGTCGTATCTTTGTTGAAATCGGTATGCTGTGACTTTTCCATATTTTCTGCAGTGATGCCCCGATCGAATTGAACATGTTTAATTTGTTCCGACTTTGTGGAAAGGACGAAATTGCATTCGACACTGTTTCCGAAACCGGCAACATTGTTGCCAAAAACGGCAACAATGTCGAAGCAACATTCGACATTGTCGAAAGAATCGTTCAACTTGTAGCATTCCACAACGTTGCTTGGACTTTGTTGCTGGTGTAGACTGGGCTTCTACAAAGTTGCCTGTTGCTTTGACAATGTTGCTTCGACATTGTTGATGGTATGGACGGAGCTTTTGATGAACTCAAAGCACTGTCGTCGACAAGGAAAATCACCAACTGCACCTCATCTTTTCGATCTGGTGAGGGAAGGGCGGGGCGCCCATTGCGATATTTCACTGGCGGTCGCAACGACCACTTTAGCACAAAGACAAACAACCAAAACGTCACGTGGTGGTAACCCGCATCCATAAAAATAGTCACTGATCATAATGTGCATCCGTAGCCGTAAAAGAACATTTTATGCTTTCGCCACCCGACATTGTCGCCGAAGGCTGTTTTCGAGCTGTTCGTTCGCCCTTTCGTTCGTCCGGACAAATATTGTTACCATGATATCTCTGAACACATTGAACAGTTTTGATAAAACTGACAGGGAATGGTCACTAGCCACCTACTGATGATCTGATTAGATTCTGGAGGTCAAACATTAAAAGTCGAGTTCATAGCAGGCCGTCGAGGTGGTAAAGGTTCCACCGTACTTCCACGTGGACGTTAGGGCGCCACAGTTCATCTTCTAGTTCATCCTGTGACCGTGAACGTTGACCTATATTTTGACATTTCAACTTGACCTAGGTAGTCAAGATGAACCAGCATGCGAGATATCTAGGTGAAAGCTTATAATACTTCAACAATTATTGTTCCAAAACACAGAGCACACATACCGGACCTACTGCTCTAGCTGGACCACTTAAGTCGGTAATGATAACGTCTGATTGCAGTGAGGAGCAAATGTTAACTAAATAGTTAGCCTACTAACCTTCGGTTAAACTACTTTTAGAAAAATTAATTAAAATAGTTCAGTTAAGAGCTAAGTTAAACTACTGTAACCCACCACACCATATTTTAACTGCATCGTTATTTCGCAATTTTCTTATGTCGAAAATTCGCTGCATTTTAATTTTGTGTATTTTCCACCTAAATAGACTAAAATAGTTCAGTTTGCAAATGTCATATTTTGTTCAATTAAGAATTATAGTTTGTATCTGTACTGTAGCTACACATTTCACAGTGATGAGTTAATTTTGCTTGAAGAGTTAAGCGAAAGAAACTCCTTGACAAATTTTAGTGTCACAGCACGTAAGCCTGGGTATTGGATTGCGGAGCCAGTGAACACGTATTTAGTGGTACCTAACGTAGGCCTAACGACTGACACTCTTAAAGTAACCAAAACATACCAAAAACATCCTCATAACAAACATTTAAACAGAAATTACCGATGGAAAATTATTTTGATGTGCGTAAAATTTAGGGGGTCAAGAACCCAGTGTAAAATTATAGGGGTCCATCGACCCCTAAAACCCCTTGTGCCGGTGCCCATGAATTACGTTGTAGCGTTGTAGCGCTGATGTGTGTGACGAGCCTGGCGCTGTTCGGCGGCTACGCGTTCAAGACGGAAGAGTTCAGTCCGGCACCGAGCGGTCAAGCTGGACAACTTGACTGGGCTTTCTTTGTCGGCATCGCCGGCGCTGTGGTTGCGCTCATCGCGGCCGTCCTCTTCTACCGCGACGGCTGTCGACTGGCTAAAATATACGACAGCTATCAGGCGACGGTCACCGTCAGCTGAACGGCCCCGTACGGACCCCAAGGCTGCAATACGCCATGCATCATTTGTTGATTTCGGCGCTACATAAATTGTTTGTTTGCTCTAGTGAACTTCTTTCCTTACATTTACTTCTTTGAGAAACCCGTTCCGTTTCCATGGGACCGGAGGTCGTGAAAGGCGACCAAACCTGGCATTCGTTTAGTGAGTTTATTTTGTGTTCTTGTATATTTTGTTACAGATGCACGTTTGCTTTTGTTGTGTCAAATTTAGTTTTTCATTACTTTGCCAAGAGACTGGCTGGAAAGAACGTCTCCGAAATGACCAATTTTGTGTCGGGTGAGACGTAAAACGGTAAAACCTTAACTTAGTTATTTAATCAATCATCAGCTGAATGATACTTTCCATATACGTCCATTTGTAACGCGCGTTTAGATAATATTTATGGAATCGTGCGCAGAACAGGCGGCGTAAACACGTCAACACTCTCTGTAAGCTGTCCCAAATGGTCCGGTGTAAACGTTTTTGATGCATCAAACGTTTTTGATGCATTTTAAAGCACAAAACCGTTATTCCTGTCTACCTTGACTGCATGAAGGAGAACAAAGGTTAAATACTGACGGAGATATTTTAATATAATCTACTCCCAGGTAAAATATTGGGGACGCTCAGACGCTGAGCCAAAAACGTCCTTCCGTTCGGATCAGCAGTGGAATTGTCGCTTTTTCTGCGAAAATATATGACCAAAATCATCGGCAGTTTATTAAAACCGTCAAAATTTCCATTTTATAGGGAAATCGAAGGTTAATGTACATAATGACAAAACACGATAACGAGACTGTCATCCGCCACTCCAAATTGTGATCTTCCTGCAGAATTTTACATCCGCGCACGAATATAGTAGCCTCGCGGAACAACGTACACTGTAGAGTGTAGAACTGTTAGCATTGCAGACCATGCGCTGTCATTTCTGCGAGCAATGTGCCTTGCCTATCGTTCCTATCAGCGTCAAACTGCGTAGACCTATCACGAACTTGTACTGGATACGTCTGCCACTCTGTGTTGCTTAACGAGTCAAACGTTCATATTTTATTCAACACGTTATTCTGCAGCTATTGTAGACCTGAGAGTCACTTGGGTTTGTGATTAATCACTTGACTTGAAAACAAAATGAATTGAAAGTAGACTTATAAGCACAAGTTTTTGACTTGACTGAAGAATTTCGTCGTTACTTGAAGTTAGTGACTTTAGTTCACCAGCTTCGCTGTTGGTTTCACATTTTCGCTACACTTAGCTTTTCTGTTGTCATTTCATTTGTGTACAGCATTTAGTTTTTGTTAGGCCTACTTTGTCTTAATAAAACTTGTCAGTCAGTACAGTGGCTTTTACTGTGTGTGTAATTCTTTTTGTTTGACACATATTGACTTTCCGAACCGTATCGGCAGTTAAAATTTCGACCTTTTAAAAATCTTAAGACGGCCGCCATATTGAAAGCCCTTAAATCGAGGTAACTCAGCAATGGTTAGACCAATCGTCACGAAATTTAATTGGCTTGCTTGTAGCCCTATTGGTCGTTAAAATTTGAATTTAAAAATTTGCATATGGCAGACTGCTACCATATGAAAACCTTTAAATCACAATATCTCAGCAACGGATCGACCAGGAAATATGGTTATCACGACGACATTGGCCAATAAACTTTACTGTGCCAGCCTATACACTACACTTAGGGCCTATTTTACACAATAAAAGTGCAGAAATTATGAACTGGCTTCATTTTCCTTTCCTTGTAAAAACCGCCGATTTAAAACTGAAAATATCAAAATTTTATTATGAAATTATAAGCATACAAGCCGGCATTTACATTTCTGACAGGCCGCTGACTGAATGACTGACAGAAATATGACGGCTAGCTTCTGTGCGTTGAATTAGAGGATGCAATTTTGATAGGCTTATTTGCCGTTTTAAAGCGGCGGCTTTTACGACAAAGAGAAACTGGAGCCACTGTTAACGCGCGACGCCATGCTAGCGAAATATATGCTGTCGTCATGTGTCTGTCCGTCTTTCACACGTCGGCACTGTATCACAACGGCTAAACATGGGATCACACATACAAGCATTCTAGTTTCCTGATGCCAAAATCTCGGCGAAATTCCAACGGGGTAACACCTGTGAGGGCGCCAAACAGAGGTAGGGTAGGGTCAAATTTGCGATTTTGACAGACACCTCGCTATATCTCAGAAACGGTGCAAGATAGGGACATAGCTACCGTGGAACACTAATAGCAATTCGTATGCGCTCTATTAAATGGCGCTATTCCAGTGACGTTGAGTGGCCCCTAACTACTCCAAACTATCCCATTTGCGCTATTGTGTATCGCCTTTCGTATCATCGTATGTGGGTAGAGTTACAGACTTCAAATTTGGTAGATATGTTGATCGTAGTTAGTGCTGGCCATGGATGGCAAACTATCATTGAAAGGGGCGTGGTCAAGTCACGTGAACCGTTTAAATTTTGGCGATCATCAGCCATATCTCCGGAACGGCTGAAACGTGCATGTAGGCTATGCCAAGACCCAGCATAAGGATGACAAATCACCCTTAAAAGGGACGTGGTCAGGGTCACGTGACTCACTTTTAATGTTGACACCCCCAATGATATCACTGGAATGGCTGAAGCTAGAATCGTCAAATTTTGCATGCATAGGTAGACTGTATCAAATCCTAGCCTACAGCGACAAACCACCCTAAAAGCGATGTGGTCAGAGTCAAGGGGCCCTTTTTAAAAGTTTGCCCTAATCATGTCTTTGTATTGGTGAAGCTAGGCACTTCAAATTTCGTGTACTGATTGATATAGAGGAGTAAGAGTGCACGCATGATATATTACTCCCAAAAGGGATGTGTTCAGAGTTAAGACTGCCGAGTCACGTGCCTCTGTTAATTTTGGGAAATGTGATAATATATCGAAAACGGTGCAAGATAAGAGACATAGTTGCAATGGAAGACTGATAGGAAATCTTATGTGGCCTATTGAATGGCACTATTGCCGATGCCCTTGAATGACCTTGAAAGACACTTTTGCTGTTTGAAGCCTTTCTAACTCCCGTAACTCGTTAAACATATAGCACGCATTTACTAACATAGCGCGTCGTGCGGTCCCTCAGCGATAGCGGAGTTTCTTGTTGCTGTAATTAACAAATGGATTGCGATAATCGCCAATAATTGGAATTAGATAAAGTCTCTGTATGATTAATGCATGTATGTATACAAAATGTCTTCAAGTAGTAGATGGATACATCATGTATCGATCTACTACTTGAAGACATTTTGTCAAAGTCATGACTTTGGGCCATATTTTTATTGACGGCGACTTAGAACTAAAAATTTGGCGGCGATATGGAACCAAAACGACTCGACTTGGAAGACTCAGTCGACTTAACGGCGGCGACTCTCAGGTCGTAGATATTGTATAGATTAGACATATTTGCAGATTACGCCATTTTAAATATATTTTACAGTTACATTAAGACTATTTGTACTCATTTTCAGGATTTCCACATACACAGGTTTTGTTACTCAGGCTGACAGAGTTAGGGTTTTCAGTTCAGCGGCATTTGTCTGTATGTCTGTCTGTTTATCCAAGAAAAACCAATGCAGCTAGGATCACCTAACTTGACACACAAATGTTCCACGATGAATCCTGGAAACTCATTTATTTTGGGGTCAAAGGTCAAAGACCAAGGTCATGAGTCACAAAAAACATTGCCTGTGTGGGTCTTTGCACTCTTGTGTGTGCTGGCTTAACTGGCATTCTTTTCCAGAACTACTTCACAGTTGGCCGAGTCCCAAAAACTGAATCTATGGGGACAATCTGAAAAGCTTCTTTACAGGCCGGAAGCCCTTCCCGCCCACCAACAGTGTCGAAACATAGAACTCAAAATACTGACTTCAACCACGAAAATCGCCGCCTTTCTTGATCGACAAGATGGACAATACACCACATCACACCGTTTGCGCCGTATATCTGACACCCGGTAATAAAATCTGTATGCTTCTACACAACTCGCAGGATAACTAGGCCTATACACAGCAGAATATTATTATATTGTCTATTAGACACATTTAGCTAGCTCCTCTATATATTTTAATTAGCACTCGAACGTGAAAATACGCTATTTTGTCAACGTTCACATGGTGTGGCACACATTATCATCAGCGCTAGATGAGCGGTGGAACATCTTCACTGTCCACGAAATCGTCGCTGTTTGGTCGTTCAGCAACCGTCGACCGCCATGACACTTGTGACGTCAGCAGTTTGGCGGTGACGTCACAACTTCGTGTGTCGCTGACGATGTGGCCTAGGTCGACGAGTTTGGCACTGGACGGGTCAACGTCGAGTTTCTGTAGACGTCTATATTATCAATAAACGACAACATTAATATCAGTATATTCCACGTCACACACACAAACACTAGCGCTTATACCTCGCGCCTAAGGCGCTCGATCTGTTACATCTTGCGATTACGGCGCTCGGCCCGCTAGTTCATAATTTCCCGAGGAACTCGCCACTCATTTGCAGCGGCGTATGGACGCGCGCGGAGCGCGAGCTCCAACGACGCTCGTTAACCCCCAATGACCATCCGAGGGTATGGCGATGCCACGTGCCAAACTTGGTCCAGGTCCGCTCAAAACTGGCCGTGCATAACGAACACACACAGACACACATTTGGATTTTATATAAGATACTCAACAACTGAAAGAACAGTATTGCAACATGACAGACTCCAAATGTTGACAAAATTACAGCTATAGCTAAGTAAATGTAAAAGGTACTCCCACAGTCACTCATCGACCGTAGGGACCGGTACTTTCAGTTTACTAGGCAGACAGACCGCAGATGACGTTAGTTATACACCAAGCAGGCTGCCATTACTTTCTGCCTGGCCCGCGGTTACCTTCAAAACATCAGAGCGTCACCGCCCCTCGCTGGTACAAAAGTTATACTGCTTAGTGAACAACAGGCTCGTGTGTCTTGCCACCGAAGTGTACATGAAAAAATGAACTTGTATCTTACTACAGTATTCTGCATTATAAATAAGGAGAAACCAGCATTCACAAGAGTGTAAAGACCCAAGCCGGCAATGTTTTTGTGACTCATGACCTTGACCTTTGACCTTTTGAACCCAAAATGAATGGGTTTCTAGGACTCATCGTGGAGCGTTTGTACGTCAGATTTGGTGATTCTAGCTGCATCGGATTTTGAGACATAATGCGGAAATACAAAGACACAGACAAACGGAGGTAAAAAAACCCGTCCGCGACTGCTGTCTGCATGGATAGTAACTAATAACCACAATATGGTAATTCCAAGCACACCTTGGCATCTAAACCTATTCTGCAATACAACAGTATTGTGCAACTGCTGTAGTCAGTGACAACAATGCTTGTGTGAGAATGTATGTCACAGCTAAACTGTGCAATAAGATCATGCAATGCACTACTTTACAACTCTGCTGACAAGCAGCATGACAAGACATTCTGAGAGGAGTGCCGAGTGTACGAACTGTTGACGCTGGTCTGAGCTGTTGTCTGTCGGCGGTGTGGTCTTTGGCTTGCTGACAGCCACTGGCTTAATCACCTGTCGCACCTGCACAAACAGCAGTATCGATGCCTGTACAAACAAGTAAGTAAAACATTTTAAAAAACGCCATTAGTCACATAAATGAATCGGAGGCACAGAAACACTGCTTACTTCCTACTTCTCGTTCTGCATTTATACCACGTTTTGAAAGATTTTCTCGAACTCTGCTCGACATCACTGACTAATCCATGTAAATCTGGGAAGTAATTCCAAAATAATTGTATATGTGCGTGCAATTTTTCAGTTACTGTGTTTTGCCAGACATTACACCGGGGCTACCTAGGTAAGCTGTTTTGACTGCCTAATTTTTGGCTAATGTTTCTGCCAAAAATTATTTAAATTGGACAGTGCTCGCCCAAGTTACAGCCGTAAATGATGGGTATCCATTTAAGACACGCGTGTATGCTACTCTACTACGTACACTGAGTACTGCTCTAACTGAACCAATAAAATATTCAATAAAACTTTGTACATCCATAAAATCTACGTGCATAACATGCATCCACAGCCAAAAAGGGAACATACATTTATCATTTACAACAAACTCTGACATATGACGTTGACAGTCTAGCTTCACTAAATACAGTGAGGCGAACCAGCATGCCAACTATCTACATCAAATGACATTTAGTTCAAACGCTGCTGTCCAGACACACACACAACACACACACAACATAGAGTGCTGAGAAGTACTGTGAAATACATAAACTACGTTATGTAGTACCTTGGGCATAGTGACAAGTAGGTGTCCTGTAGTCTGTGAGCGCCTGGCGGTGCTCAGCGATGGCTGCACCTCCTCAGGGAATGTCAACTGAAATACCTGTCAACCACACAAGACCACCCATCTACTGGTCATACGGAGGTCAAAGTAAGCCAGGTTCGCATAGTCTTCGACCCGCCAACTCGCATCTGGGATCTGGCACGTAATCAGCGAGAACCACAATCATAAGTTCCAGCCATCTTCTGCAACCAGAAGCGTTTTTGTGGCTCAAAATGCATAAAAATCAAGCTGTTTAACTTTTTTTGGACGCAGCAATGGAGAGTTTTGCATCTGATTTTAAAGGGGCCTGTTTGGCCATAAGTGAGGAAGGAGTGGAGACCTGACAGCTCAGTTGAAGCAATTTGGCCACTGTAGTCATATCTACAACATAGATTGACACAACTACAGGGTGGTCAACAAAAACAAGGCAGCTTTCTATTAATAATAACAATACATCAATTTTCATACCGCCATAAGGTCGTAACTACAGAGACGGTAATAATGACACAGTGACATCTTCACACATGCAAAAAGTTTTTGCACTACTTTGATCAGGAATCAATTCTCCACAGACCAGTAACAAAGTCCCCCTCATCTGAAATGTAAAAGCATACAATGGGGTGAAAGTAAAATACGAAGGTAAAAATGGTCTCAGTTATTCAAATGGGTTAGGTTTGTTAGATGTACAATGCCACATTTTTCTGCCGTTGCCACTCGACACTCGGCAAAGGCATTATGTCTTCTGGCTGTCCGTCCGCCGCGTTCGTTCGTTTGGGCAGATAATGTTACCACGGTATTTCACAAACAACTCGAACAATTTTAATATAACGTGACAACTGGTGCAACTGCAAACGACACAAAGGCTCAATGCAGACCTTTCCTTTAATGTAGGCACGAACATACGTAGGTTGAACGTCGACGTCACACAGCGACGTGTCTAGAAACCTGAAAACACCACAACTCCTTTATAAATCCATTCCAACCCGGGTAAGCCGGCACCATGCAGATAAACATTCATTCACTCACGCCATGTCTTTGTGGCTATTATAATAATCATCTTTATGCACCAAACATGGTAGACAACTAATAAAAAATAAAACAAAATAACTTAACTAACTGAACTGAATGCGATATCGTTAATTAACTTTCTCCATTTTATGCGGTCCACAGCATCAACAACTGTGATGAAACTAAAATCCACACACACAACCATTTTATGGCCATTATACCAGTTAGCTGGCACCCCCCACCAGTTCAGAACGGGATGATTTTGTTTTACTGCCTGTCTTTGCTTAGCACATTCGGATTAGGCAGAAAATGCTTGCGCTCTCCTCTCTTCAACAGTGTCACCTGCAACGTCTTCGTACCATATTAATATCTAAACTGAAATAAAAGTACGTTCTGTTCTGCAACAAATTAAAATTCAATGTAGCTCATACCTGAATACAGCGATATTCAATAATAACGAACTTCCATCTTCAGAATCACTCAATGTAAAATCAACTCTGTGTGCACACATCAAAACAGCATTAGAAATCAGCAGTAATGTTACTAATCAATCCAAAAATACAACTGAGTGTGTCATACAAAAATGAACCAGAACAAGCCAGCACTCACAAGAATGTAGAGACCCATGCAGGCAATGTATTTGTGACTCGTGACCTTTGACCCAAAGGACTCATCGTGGAACATTTGTATGTTATGCTTGGTGATCCCAGCTGCATCAGTTTTCGAGATATCGTGTGGAAAAACAGAGAGACAAACAAACAGAGATAAAAACCCTACCCATGCGACTGTCGTCAGCTTGGGTAAATACACAACTCTAAATACACTCTTGATCGAGGCTTACTGGCCTATTTTTGCATGTTCACACTGGGCCAAGCCAGAAGTTCAAAAACGTATCCTTAAGGACTGCCAGAGTTTGACTTTTAAAGCTGTTCACCCCTTCTAATGCCAAAATATATACTTACAAAATTGCAAAGTAAATATTTCAAAAATGCAAAATAACTTCTGAGAAGTAAAATGCTGTTTGTCACTCACTTTGCTTCATTCACGTTGAGCATTCGACCGTCATCTGCTTGTAACTTTCGGACAACCGAAGCATTATCTGACGAACTACAAGCACACATAAGCTGTGCTCATAATCACTGGGATTACAATAATTACTGTTATCAGTAAATGCACATAAGCATATAACCCAAACGTGGCATAAGTGCACTGCTGCGACTACAGCTGCCGCTTTTGTTTCTAGTTGACTTACTACGCCAACTCCATCCTCATCCTCTATGGCTCACTGTCTAAGTGCTTTACCTGTCTACATCGCCATCAAAATTCACTCGCTAGTAATGTAATGCAGCAGAAACACTATCCTCGTTTTAGACATACTTCAACAACCTCATCAGCTTCCTCTACAGTAGTGCATAATGTCTAAACTAGCATCTTTCATCTAGAAGGTCGTGCATATTGGCACATCATCATGTCTTGCAGAATGTTTTAGCCCTCAAGTTCCTGGTCATACACTGTGATCAACCTGTTCACAAATTTGCGCATTACTCGCACTAATCTGTCTTTTGATCCATGCACATTCCATAAAATGCAGCAGCAATGATCTGGAATTTTTTCCCTTCCTCCAATCATTCATCCCAAACCATAGATTCCTTCCAAAAGCATCTCAAAACCCCTTTGTTTCAATCTGCTTTTAACAACCCCTAGCGGCTAACCCAGCGCCTCTGATTCACTTACAATTACGTGATAACAGTGATTTAGCGGGCTAAGATTATACCAATTAGATGGATGTCTGATGCTAAAGTAACAGACAGGTTCAAACGCAATAAGCTGAGAGAAAGACTAGGAATAGGTGATGTAATTACAGTGTTACAGCAAAACACATTAAGACGCTATGGACGTGTTTCAAGGAAAGATGAGATCAACTGTGTGAAAAAAAGCATAGATTACAAAGTGGAGGTTGTAAGACCTAGAGGTCAGCCAAAGAAAACAAGGATAGAGGTGGTGGAGAAAGACCCTAAACTAAAGAAGGAGGCTGCTATGGACCACAGTAAATGGAGAAAGTTAAAGATATTGTACCCACAAAGATAGGGAGTAAGTGAGTGTTTTTCTGGTACCAGCTCACCCGGATTGTTCTGTATAAAGGGCCATTAAACGGCATTGTCGTTATTGATAATCTTTATTCACCGAAGATACACAATCGGTAGCAATCAAATAGAAAAAATAGAAAAGAAAACTTAACTAGATAAATAATAAATACAGCAATGTCACAGCGTTAGGAACAACAATATTTTCCACTATAAACCAAAGTAGTACCTCAGACTGTTGCATGTGTTAAATTTGATTTCGGTGCTTTTTACACGTATCATAATTGCTATAACGTTAGTTCACTATTACTGTTCATATTAAATATTATCAAAGCTATCTGAAAAATACCATAAATCAATAATGTTTCAATTCTGTATAAGACTCACCAATAACACAAGTTCCACAAAGAGCTACAAACAAAAGAATGACTACCAAATATATTTTTATACACTGAAAACAGTGACTTCCGTATATCATCATCAGAATGAAATGACTAGCCAATTCAACGAGCGAAATACTTTTTAAAATAAGAAACACATAAAATAATAACCAAAATATGAAAAATAACCAAAGCATATAATGACACATATATCTAACCCACATTAACTGGCGAGAATTGTGTCAAAATGTAACGTACTCTTTCTTTTCCTGTTTCTCTCTTTTTGCGTTCATATGTTCATGAACTTTTAATCTCGACTCGGGAGTGTACGGCACTTTCTCTTCCCAAAATCTATGCCACGACATTGTCAACTAACACCATGCAAAATTACTCATTCGCAAAATATATATGCAAGTCAAAACACACAACACAATCAACAGACCAACTGGTACGCAATCAAGTGCCGTTGATCTAGTAGATACTAGAAATAGCAGTCAAAACATGCAGAAACCATAAAATACACTGGTAAACCACAAAATTAAGACACTTTCAGTTGTAACCATAGTACAGCATACTTTCTCTCCTCTTCTTCGTCAGTGTCCTGATCATTTTCCTCACGTCCAGTTGACTCTGATTTGCTGCTGTATCTATACATCACATTTGCCAACATTCTCTAAATTCAGTTCAAGTAGTCCATACACGTGGAACTAATTTTCCGCAGCACATGTACACAATGTACGTTGCATTACACATCACACAAATATAAGTAAAATGAGTTATTACTATGCACCGTAATATTCTCTAAGTTTTAATTATACTACAGTATCGTGGTACAAACTTGATTTAGTACGTATGCATATGTCATGTGCACTGGTACACTGGAAGTTAGATTGATACGTACAAAAATAAATACATCCAAGCACTATTCAGTAGTTGCACTTGGTTCTAGCAGCAAAGTGTAGTTTAGTGCACGTCCCAAAACTCACATTTCTAATACAGAAAGTAAACAGTTTACAATGCATCAGCGAGGTGGCTTATGTCAGCTGTACTGACAGGTGGCGCAGTGGCACAACGGGTACAGTGTTGGACTTGCGATCAACAGGTCATGGGTTCAAATCCTACTCGGGGCAAAGCTGCGTAACAACCTTGGGCAAGTTGTTCACACCTATGTGCCTTTGTCGCCAAGCAGTATAACTTGGTACTGGCCAAGGGGCGGTGATGCTCTGCGGCTGGGAAGGTAACCGCAGGCCTGGCAGAAAGTAATGGCAGCCTACCGCCGGGTGGATGACTTATAGTCACCTGCAGGCTGACTGCCTGTACACCAGGATCAGCTCTGGGCCCAATGCTCGGTAACTAGTAAGCCTATGGAAGCCTTTACCTTCTTACTGACAGCAGGACAGCAATCATTGCAATGAGCAACATACTCTGTGACAGATTTGTCTGTTCCGACTTCTCTTACAGTGGCAGCAGCTGCCTCACATTGTTCTTTCTCCTAGTAAAATCAACCAGTACATAAATTGCTTGTTTTTTGCTGGTATCACATGACAGATTTAAAAACTTTGTATGTATGAACAGCTAACAAGTGATAAATTATGAAAGTCGCATTAAATTCAGAAACGTTCAGCAAACACAAAAGTATTTTAACTAATGGTGAAATAGTCTAAATTTCTACAGCCATGATTTTACAGCCATGATCTCGCTCCGCTAGATTGTGGCTTGGCCGCCTGCCGTAAGCCATGCCTCTGGCCAAACAAACTGACGAACTCACCGACGGATTATTAGATATAAATACATACGACACTGTAGCAGATGCATTCCAATATAAAGCATAGAATGTTGATTATGGAGGAAAATGGCATATAAATACCCGTTTTAGTCGATACTTTTCCTGCTGAACAAGAATTTGAGGACGAATTTCATGCAAAACCTACCAATCAAAAATCTTTTGCATTATACCGATGGTAATGAAGATTACAGCACATTATGGCAATTCATTAAAACCAACAGAAAAAAAACAGTCAAAAAGCAACTAGGTATAATACACAGCTCACATAACAACGACAGCAATGTAAAACATATAATAGTGCATCACCTGCAATGCTCGAATTCTGTCAGACTTCTCAATTTCTTTTCCATCTAGATGCTTGTACACAACAGTTCACATTATAAACTTAACTTCACTCAACAAAGCTGATATAGTAGAAGTGCAAACATAAGCACATGCACAATGTCGGTAACTCTGACTAATAATGAACAAAAATTTAACATAGAATATGGATTTTTACATCCACGTCTGTTTAAAGTGACACTACTTCAATTCACTGCTAAAAACAACTGCCTGAAAGACACTCTCAAACAAAGGTGAAACCTGCAGTTGAGGTAAAGTGGCAATAACGTATTCCCAGTATCCTTCATACTCTGTGCAAGGATTGCCAGTCAGATATCTGCAAATACAGCAGTCGTTCATCCACAGACATACAGTGACGAAATCACTGTTCAGTCAGTAGAGAATGGAGTGAGCTAACCACACAGTGGTGTCCAGTTGAAACTGTGATTAGTGAACAATCATACGATACGATACGGAAGTTTAACATGCACTCAAAAGCTGAAGAGATGGCCAGCTTAATCTAGCGTAAGCCCAGAAACGAAAAAATTCGGAAAAAAAATAAAATTAAAAACCGAATTTGCCAACTTAGCAGAAATTGCTCAATCACACGTCACATTTGTAGAACATCTTTGTGCTCTGACACTGCTAATTTGGAATTGGTACAAAAGGCAACACGACTATAAAAATTAAACTTCCAGAAAAATTCCAATAATCTCCAAAGATATCCTTCGAATCTAGCAGGGACCTAGTTGAACCTAAGTAGAACATTCAAACAACATAAAATATGACATACACCTAAAAATCTAAAGTAAATATACTAAAGAGAAATAACAGTACCGTCATCAAAATAATTGCTACTCCTATGTATCAAAAATGCGTCCTCCACATTTTTATCTGTAAGTTGAGCAAGCAACCAAGAACTGTCCGATTTGAGTAATATTTGACAGAAATGTTAATGCGAATTTTGGCAATAAAACACTTATTTTCTAACTCACTTAATCAGTGTTTCTGCACTATCTGATTACCTCCACCTGGCAGGTGAAACAACAGCCTCTGATTTGCTTGTAACAAATGGCACTATACAATTTTTGACTGACTGATAATTTTTATTCTACACTATGGGCTATAAACGTGCCACTGGCGCTTCATTGTTCGCTGTTTAACTATAACTCCTGTATTTCTTGTTGGATTTTTACACTTTTTGTATCAATGGAAACGGAAAATACTCTACAATGTATGACATCATAATTGCCTCACACTGCAATGTTCACTTTATCTACTTCATCTACTTACATACATACATACATACATAAGAGTTATTTGTATAGCGCATATAAATTCAAAAGAGTCACTATGCGCTTCGGTCGCCAAACAAGTAAGTTTTCAGAGATTGTTTGAAAGTGTCAAATG
>Ga0209780_1001080_pt1 | contig 17099 bp, 11 predicted proteins | sample WorMetexBAHAMAS2_FD_187384 | JGI IMG/M metagenome (GOLD analysis project Ga0209780, IMG submission 187384) | Marine gutless worms symbiont microbial communities from Max Planck institute for Marine Microbiology, Germany - Inanidrilus exumae... | ecosystem: Host-associated > Annelida > Digestive...
AAAAAAATTGCCGAAAAGTTCAACCGCCTGAGTAGGGTGCACCAACGTCACAGACGACAGACAGACGACAGACGGACGGCCGATAGCATATAGCAAACATAACGTAATACGTTGACGTTTGCTAAAAAGGTTCACGTTCGCTATCTCATCTCTTTGATGAGTTCTTGCATATATCCGATGCAGCGCGTTAACCGAAACACGTAACTGCTTACAAGAAAAAACCATATAACTCAAAGTGGCTATTTGAACCCTTGTGAAAATCATATTTCGGGGTCGTTTGTTTGAAAATACACACATTATATAAAATCAACTCATCATAGATATAGCATGCAGTCTTCTGATTCTGAAGCACATACGCGTACCATTCATCCTTGGCCTTCATTGTTGCTTTGCACACTGCACACGGCTTGCAGACTTTACCCACGTCCGGCTCTTGCAGCTTGGCTGTCCTGGTTGGCATAAAGCGTTCGAAGAACTTGCGAACGCCTTCGACCGCCATTTTCTTGGTCTTACTGGATTTTCATCCAGTCACCTTCAACACTGCCGTCTCTCTGCCGGCACCAGTTACACTGCCTTCGTTACCCAGGCAATGCCTTCTATTGACGTCACGTTTACGTTACGTCATCATCATCATGTCAGCAGCATGAAATGAATCATTGCAGTGTAGCCTAGGAGAGTGTAGCCTGATAAAATTAAATTGCAGCATTTATTACCCGCGCGACACCATGCTAGCGCGGGTATTAACCGTCATCGTGTCTGTCATAAGCCGGCACAGTACCAAAACAGCTAAACGTAGGATCACGCAAACGCCACGTGATAACCCAGGGTCTCGTTTTCTGACGCCAAGTCGTTGATAAGCGACCCCCTATTCCCCCTGAAATTTGCGCTCAAATTGATGCACCCCCTTTCGAACACAACGATTTCGACCAATATCCGCTCATGGTACCTCAACCGTGAAAGCTAGCGAAAAATGTTAAATTCGCACCAATAGGAATTCGACAATGCACTTTCCAAGTTCCAACAAGCCATAGACCAACCGTGTACGTCACCCCTAAGTCGCCCAAAGGGTGGCACAAAAAGCGATTTTGTTGTTTTTGCCAGTAAAATTCAACTTTTGTCGAAAGAGGTCTGCTTCTGCTACAAAGTTTCTTTGTGAGGACATTTCCAGAGGCAGCTTGTAGCTACATCAGGCGTTCATAACTCCCATATTATTACAGGACTACCATTTTTCGGCCGATAATTATCACCACAAGCACGATTTTTTTGGGGAAAGGGGCACAGAACTGGCTAGGAAATCAATGATATTCCTCTGTCAAAAATGCACCAAAATGCATTACTTCACACGAAATACCTCTAAAAATTTATGGGGAGGGGCTGTAGGGGGACACTCCCATCCCTAGCCCTCACCCCCTCGGCGCCTCAACTCCGCGCCTTTGGCATGGCGTTGAAGTCGGCGTCGTCCCCCCACTTTTTCTTCATTCGACCACTGGCGGAGAGCTATCCCTACACACTAAAGATATATTAATCTCAACCGTGGCTGCCTTTTTGTTCCGCAGCCACCCAAAACCTGAAAGGGTTCGAGAGGGTCAGTCAAATTATTACGCTAGTGTCTACAACATGGGGAGACAAGTATCAGACCGTAAGACAAAACTAAAGAGATGAATCAGATGTGGTTTCATGTGTTCGTGCTAACAAAGAACTGCGGATCTGCTCACACCACAGCCGACTTTGCCCATTATTAGTATCAAATATAAACGAACAGAGTAACTCTCATTTCAACTCTCCAGCATATAATACAAATACATTACTCTATATGCACATCAATGCATTACTCACACATCGTACCGTACGCTATTCACCCAAAGACAGATGAAAGCAACGAACAGCCTCAACAAGATGCGTCACGACATGGTAAAATGACAGACATACATGCCAATTTAAAACTGGTAAAACCGACAAAAATCAGTTGAGGACAAATCAATGTCTGCTCTGTAAATATACATATTGAACCCAACATCAGACGACCCTTAGTGATGCCAGAAAAGACAGTATTCGCCCCAAGAAGCTCTGTGTGGCATTTGAGGGTGCAATCCTAAATCATTAAGAAACAAATGGGTTGACCGAAACAACAACAACAACAATATATAATATTATCACTGTCAAGGTATAAGGTGCTCTCATTAAGAGCACAACATTGCAAGAGTATGCCTGGTTCATCTGACTCGGGCTGTCGTCCACCAGTAGGTTGTTGTCATTCACACCCACCATCACCATTTATCATTTGGCTGCATCACAGTATATAGCAGCCTATTGCTACAAACAGAGTAGTAAAGTAAAGTATACGTCGATTTGTATAGCACATTGTCGTAACAACCTCTAATGTGCTCAGACATGGATCACAGTTTTAACTGCAAATTACACCATGCCTGCCTTTACTCCCCAGCCACAGAGCATCACCGCCCTTTGGCTGGTAATCATTTTACCATCCCATGAAGGGTAGAAGGCTGAGTCGACCTGAGGTGCAGTAGTGTAGTTGGTGCGTCAGTCTAGCAGAGCTCACAAACGTGACCAACAGACGAGCGACTGAACCGATCGAAATACCGTTTGGGGGCTGACTCGGGTGGGCCCAAGAAACCATGCATTAGATGGGGTCCAGATCCCCGAGGAAGGGGCAATTTTTTGGGTAGGCCCACTGAAAAACATTGGAATCACTACTCCGCTTTCAGGCAGCAAGAACAATCAATAACTGCGACAGCAGGACGGCTGCAAGTCTCCGCCAGGCCGATGTCACATTATATTTTATCCGCCGTGGAAAATCCACCCCCTGCGATGTGGCCTCACATCAGAATTTGTCGACTACTTATTATTCAGCCAAAAATTTGACACTCATTTTTCCATCCCACAGAGTGTGTTAGACTGAGTCGACCTAGTCAATGCAGTAAGAGTGTACAGCTGTATATCAGTGTGATAAACACAACTGCCATAATTGGATATGATCTTGAGCTCTCTGACCACAGTCAGACATGCCATCACCAGATCACTGAGCTGATGTTCATGTCTGTAAAGGACAAACAGAAATGACCAGACCTAACACTATACACTGCTGATCATGACAATGTCTATCACTTTATGTGGTGCATGACGATCACAGCATACAATGAGTGAACCTAGAGAAACAGTCACAAGATGACGGCCACAGTCGGACGATGCTAACAGCATAAACCCTTGTGCCACCACTCCAGCACTTCGCTGTCATCACGAGTAGGCTCGGAGTAGCAAACGATGCAAACAATTATTCGTGAAATGGAAGGCTTTTAAGCAATAATTCAAGTCAATGTAATGACACATTTCCACACTGATGACTTTCAGCTGAACACAACTGAAACTGTTATATACACAGCCAAGGTGGAGAACGGACATGACAAAGAATGAACAACCAATGGGTCTAGACAGCAATGCATTCTGGGCAGAAAGAACATCAAACCCCAAATTGAGTATCCAAACCACCGCTGCTGATGTTCGCCATATCATGCAGTAACACAACATATGAGTGAGCTTTCTTTGCTGCTCACTGGTAGTAGCTTACGAGATACTACTGACCATCACAAATAATCAGCAACTATGCCCACAAAAGTCCACAACTGTTCCACGTAACAAATGCCTAGTACATGCGTGAAATATGCATCTCAACTGACTGACAAAACTGCTTCACGGTGTCAAAACATGCACTTTGACAGATATGTCTATGAGACACTACCCAACCAGTCTGTCTTGTTCACAATTCAGTCACATATTTGCGGTTGGTCATACAGTGTCAGTCTTCTCGGTTTCAGGATTCAGCGTCGAGTCTGCTGATTCTGTCGTGATCACACCCTCTGCTGGTTCTGTGCTACTGTCTCCTGACTGAGTAGACGGATGCTGTTCAGTTGATTCCAGTGGTACACTACTCCATCTTGACTTGCGGACACGTTTCTCTCCTGTGGCGTTTGAGTCAGCAGATGAGCTGGTGGTTTCAGACACTGCTGCTGTAGTCTTGCTCTCACTGTCAGACGTAACTGCTACTTTCTCAGGTATGTTACTGTCATCTCCACTTCCTTTATGCATTTTTACTTCATTTTCTATTTGAGGACTGTCAGTGCATGATGGGCGACCACGGTCAAATGCTGGCTCATCATGAGGTGTCCTCTCGAAATCTTCATCTTCCGTGTATTCTTCGTTTCCCACTGACTCGTCATTATTCCACGGTGGACAGGCTGGCCTTAACAGTGGCTGCACACCACCCGCTGGTATAGGCCCTCTAAATCTTGGACCCATGGGCGGACCACCTCTGAAAGGACCTTCTAGCTGCACATTCAACAGGTCGACAGGAGGTCCGCCTCTCCTGAACATCGGTGGTCCGTCAAAATGTGGATGACCAAATCTTGGTATATTAAACCTGTTACCTCCTGGCCCATCAAATCGTGGCGGCCCATCACCTCTTGGTCCGTTAAATCTATGACGACCATTAAACCTAGGTGGGCCTTCAAACCGGCCTGGTCTGTCAAATCTCTGCATGCTTCCAAAACGAGGTGCTAGTAGTCTATGTGGAGCACCATCATGCCATTGATCTCCACCACTAACCATCCTTGGTCCAGGTCCACGGAATCTTGGAAAGTATCCTCCTCTGTGCTGCCCTCTGAAACTGTTACTGCCTGCTCCAGCCTCTTCTTCACTGGTTTCTGAAACAACAAGAAAATGAAATCACACACAGTTCTACTATCTCACAAATGCTGTTGAAATTCATCACTGTATATAAAACTCTGATGATCAAACACTGTAATCCTATCCATGTGTGTCACACTTGCATACTGTCAAAAAAAGTGCTCATCATCGATGCAACCTTACGCAAACCCGGAGCTTTGTTTTTAGCCTTTTACATCACACCAGAAGTGATGCCAAGTCAGCTGATCATTGCAAGTTGTTAATAACACTGAATGCTCAAAACGGTTTACAGCAGCTTATTAATGCTGTTGGGGATGAGAAATAAGAATTTCATTGACTATTGCTGTCGTATGGCTTAGAATCAACTTAGGACAATTCTCAAATGATACAGAATGTCCCGACATTTCTTGATGTTGCACAGCAAGGTTAATGATGGCATTAACAACAGAATGTGGTCTTGCCTCGGTTTAGATCTTAGGGTTGTCGTCTACCCCAAAACTAAAGCCTTGGACTCTACATCCAAAGATACATCACATAAGTGCTTAGTTTGCTTAGTAGAGTATTTACTCAAGATGGCCAGATAGAGTAATCATACTATCAGCCTCAACAACAACAACAACAGTCATTGGTCATGGCTGTTGCGTTTGACTTACTTCATTCTCTGTCTCCTTTGACTTAATTTATTAGGTCATGGACCAGTAGCTTTGGCCTCGTTAATAATACGAAGTATGAGACCATAACTACAACTGGAAAACAGCATACTCGACACCCTAAACAGGTAATTGTAGTTAACAGCCAATCATCACCAGCAGTTTACAGATTTAAAATCTGCTATTGCAAACTATACAGAAAGTCAGTATGAACACACATCAGGATTCATTTATTTAGTTGACAGAGAAATTTCTATTCAGAAACCAGCTGTTAATGATGCAAATGAACAGGAAATAAATCATCATTACCATCAAATGGAAACTCATCACATTCTTCATTGTATTCTTCTTCCCCATCCCCTTCTTCCTCACCCCATTCCTCTTCATTCCCTTCTTCTTCCTCGTCATATTCTCCTTCTTCCTCTCCATATTCTCCATCTTCTTCTCCATACTCTTCACCTTCTCCTTCTTCAGCACTGGGAAAATTCTGAGGAATGCCAAAGCCAGCTGGCGGTACACCAGGAAACCCTCGGGGTCCTGGGCCGTCACCAAGTAAAGAAAGTGGCCGTGGCCCTCTCATCATATCTGGTCTCGGCATGTTAGGCCCATGCATGAATGGTGGAGGACCTCTCATATGCCAATCACCACAACCCACTGGCCGTGGAAAATTGCCCATGTGTGCCATATCAACCATGTTATCAGCACCCGGGTGCAAACTTTCCTCTGCAGATTTGTCGCCACTACCGTCTGACATGCCGACGCTGTCAATGCCAATTTCCTGACTCTCTTTGCCAGCTCCATCGTGCACAGCATTCAATGGTATCCTGGGCGGCGGCATTAGCCTGCCAGGAGGAAAGGCACCAGGTGGAGGACCAAACATCATGGGTGGCCGAACACCCATTGGTGGCATGACAGACATGGGTGGTGGAGCGGGCCAAGGATAGCCACTGGGCAGTGGAGGTGCGGGCCAGGTCACTGACGAAGAAGACGATTCCACACCAGAACTCTGATCATCCTGCACAGCAAACAACCAGACATTGTCAACAACTGTTACACCACATTCATAGCAGCTGCCCTTATGCACATCTCCAATGCCATATAAACTGCACTCTGAACTAGAGGCCCGCATGGGGGTACATATTCTCCCCACGACCACGGCCTGACCCACCCCCACCAAAACTCCTGTCACTGACCCACCCATGGTAACAGCTCCTGCCACCATTGCATGCCCAAAGTCGATCAAAGCAAACATCAGCCCATGGCATAGCAACATGAATGTAATTACACAATTTTACTCAGTTATCGGTTATCCTAAATAGCACAAAGCACGCAGTGTGTATGTAAACATGGTCCACAGACCAGAGCAGAAACAGAGGTCTGCATTCTACAGAGGGTCGAGTGAGATGGCTCACCCTCTAGTGAGGTGACTGAGGAGATCACATGTTCATGGCCTGTCCCACCCCCCACCATTTGCCTGTCACTTTAGCCCCCAATATCGTGGGACCCCATAACTTTCATACCTGCCTCCAGAGGACCCTGTTGGCCCTGTAGGGTCCCCATTACCTGAACCTAATGCAGGCCTCTCTACTCTGCACACTGAGTTTTTGTTTTACTGGCCATCTTTTCCGACATTACTCCAGTCCAAACACAGAATCTTTGGGGACAAATAGAGCTGTATTAACAGGCCAGCTGCCGTTCCTGTCAGCCTTCCGACAGTGCTAGTATAACTTATGCTGCCACAGGTCCACCAAGTCTGTCAACCACCAATGGCATCACATCAACAACATGAAGCCACTACAATCAACATAACAATACAACAGTTGACGAATAAAACACTGTTAAATACCTGAGATGATGGAGGACGAAATGGTGGCATTGCAATACCAGGAGGCGGCATCATTCCAGGCATCATGCCAGGCGGCCTCATCATTGGCATCATCCCCATCATTCCTACAGCAACACACAGCACAGTTCATGTGGTTTCCCAAAACTGTGAGTTCTGCACCATCTTCTGACAGAGTCAAAAGAACTCAGCAATATTGGTGTCAGGAATCACAGAGTTGTCTCAGAATATGAAAATGCTGTTTTCTTCATTCTCGGAGTTAAGTGCAAACTTTGTCCAATTCTTGTGCCAAAATAAACAGATTGAGCTTGTTTTCAGAAGGATGCTACCCTCAGGCATTGACACATTACATTAGAATAAACCGGAGTCCCCGAAATATAGATACTTCTCCCATAACTTTACCCCCAAAACTTGGGACCTTGCCATTTTGGGGGTTTTCAGCCATATTCACCAGTTACCGACATGGCTAAATGTTAAGCCATTGCAGGACAGTTCTGTCCAACAGGACTGTCAAGAGTGCACTGAGGAGAAACCCCAGCTTCACCAAGAACCTAAGATCTTGGCTGCATGTGATCATAAGTCACTCATGGGGGAATGAGACTAGATCAGCAAGTCCTGTAGAGGCTGCCACTGACTCTATATGGATTGTTGCCAGGCAGCATAAGGATTACTGAGCTACTGAAGGCCAAGAATGATGCCTATGATGCAAAACTTCTAAATCCATCATCCACAGAACATCACAAATGGAAGCTGCTATGTTCACAAGTGCAGTAAGAACTATGACAAATGGAGAATGTCTGGTGGCACAAGAAAGTGCGGGAAATCCAGTCATGTGGATATACAAATAATGCAAAGGAATTTTAAGAAACAATCACAACATCTACTCCATCAAGTCAAAGGATGGTAACACCTTAATTAAAGACCAAAAAAGAATTGTATCATGCTGGGCTGAACACCTCAGAGAGCTACTCAACTGCAGAAATCCTACTGATATGATGCTACAGTCATCGACCAGTTACTTCTGCTACCAAAAAATTCCAGATCTCGATAAACCTCCTGAATTCTACAAAGTTGCCAAAGCAATCCAAGTGATGAAAAAACAACTAGGCTCCTGGCCCCGACAGTATTCCTGCTGAAGTCTTTAAACATGGTGAACACCACCTACGGGCATCGTCTTCACAGATTTATTACTGGACTGCCTACACATCGTGTAGGAGGCCAGACTAGTAACATCCTTCCAATATCGTTGCTCCAGAGTCACAGTGTGGCGTCCAATGGGGGCACACCACAACAGACATTATCTTTGTTGCCAAGCAGCATACTGAACCACCATAGACAAGTCACGACATTGTAAAAAGAATGTATGGTAAATGGTAAAGTTCTCCTATACTCGATACCGAGCGCTGGGCCTGGAGCTGATCCCGATGTACAGGCAGTCAGCCCGCAGGTGACATGAAGCCATCCACCCGGCGGTAGGCTGCCACTACTTTCCGCCAGGCCTGCGGTTACCTTCCCAGCCAAAGGGCGTCACCGCCCATCGGCCGGTACCAAATTATACTGCTTGGTGACAGAGGCATCTTCTGTAGGGCATATTAAGCAAATTAGGCTGCCCTCCACATTTTCTTACTATGCTTAAGGAGTTTCAAGATGGAATGTCTGCCAGGGTCTCTGTAGGTGGTCTTCTGTTAGACCCATCTGATGTCAACGTTGGTGTGAAACAAGGCTGCATCTCGGCTCCTGTGAGTCTCAACCTGTTTCTTGTAGCAATCACACGTTGTTATTCTGAAATGGCATCCCTGAATCTGATGGCATTCCACTCCACTACCAGCTAGATGTAAATCTCTTTAACCGCTGTTATTTCAGGCACAGACCAATGTGTACACTCTACACTGACTATGTATTTGACCTTCGATATGCAGATGATGCAGCCATTTCAAGCCATACAGCTTCTGGCCTTAAACAAAACCTCAGTGTATTGACAGAGGCATACAAACGTGCCGGGCTGGTGGTCAATGTAAAGAATACAGAAGTCTTGGCTCATAGAGATGGGCCTGAACCGATCCAGCCATCACACTTTTCAGCAAAAGGATCTACTGTGAAGAACACACAGCAGTTTAATTACTTACAGAGCATTCTCACCTCCAAGTGTCACCTAGACAAGGAAATCCAATCTCGTATCAAGCAGGTTTCAGCAGCCTTTGTTGGGCGTCTTTCCAAACACATGTTTGTAAACTGAAATCTGATGCTTAACAATAAACTGGCAGTTTACAAAGCCGTCAGCATTTCTGTACTTTTGTACGGCTGTAGAAGTTGGACTCCATACCGACAGCATATCAGAGTGCAGCACATGCACATCTGCTGAAGGCTGCCTTCAAGCCATCCTTAATCTCTGATGGTGACAAAGTTCAGTAGCACCATTTATTAACTGTCATCTTCAACAGCGACTGACTACTGCAAACACGTTAGTAAAAAAATTTAGTTGTTCTTTATGTGTTTAAACTTTGTTCTGAACTTCAGTCTTGATACCTGGTATCATGTGTGGAGGCATCATGCCGGGAGGCATCACAGGACCTGGCAGAGGTGCTGCAGGTACTACCCTTGTAGCAGTCTCAACACCTCCATCAGCACCATCACCATCAGCATCTTCCCCATCACCAGCACCCGCAGCAGTTGGCTGTGACTCTGTGCCAGCAGCAGTTGCCGATGGCAACACGTCAACAGACTTGGTTGCTGCAACTTCACTCTCTATCTGCCTCCGACTTGCTTCAGCCATTGCCTCTGTACAGCAACCACACAGCAGCATCTTCAACACCTGCTCACTGCCATGTCGTTACACGTCTCAACCATTCAACTACAGCTACAACACAAATGTTGACTTACGTCATTGATTGATTGATTAATGTTGTACGTCCCACCCGACACAAAATACGTAATTTCGGAGACGTTCTTCCCAGCCAATCTCTTGGCTAAGTACTGAAAAACTAAAACAAACACGACAAAGCAAACATGCATCCGTAACAAAATATACTACAATATAAAACTAGATTGGTTGCAGTGTATCTGGAGACACACTGCAATATAGGCTCGAAGAGAGCGTTTCCCACCAACGTACTCGACAGGTGACACAAATGTTTATTTATTTACTGATGCACAAACTGTTTAGTTCCTGCATTCAACGATACCTAGTGTCACGTGCCTGCAACTGAGTAATGCCAGCGTTATCTGCCGTGTTACTTATTTTCAGTTTCTAATTCTGTCTGCTTTTCTTCAATATATCGCTCACTAGGCCGCACCAGCACTGCAGCATACTGTTGGTTTTAATACCCAATATCGGACGTCAGACGTTGCCGAAAAGTTGAGTAGGTACCTTTTTGTGTGGAGCATAGAGCCCAGGGGAAAGACTTTGAATCGATTCTAATGGTAAATATAGAAACTAAACATCCCGTAGATGGTCAGTTTGGCCGTGAATTTCAAGCGATCTGTAATCATTGCAGAGTTATGATGCCCTGAAGTCGCTAGACCTGGAATTTTTTTGGGCAATTTTTGCATTTTTGTTTTGGAAAAACCACTCCTTATGGTAAAATTTTCAAAACTCTGTTCCGAAAGTTTTCACCGCCTAATTGATCGACATTGCTGTGTTCAAATGTCGTAAAATTTATCCGACGGGAAATTGGCGAAATCTTGTGGTATTTACCGGACAAAAACAAAATTTTGGCCCCCTGTTGAACTGTTGCTACTGCGTGAATTGTGCCCAACATTTGGCTCACACTGTTCCAGATTTTGCCTAAATCGGTTCACTTTCAGTGGAGTTATAGCCGAACACGAAGGCGTTTTTGCCCATAGAGTATTCTCATGATAGGCTCTTTGAGGCTATAATAAACCCCAAAAAACTAAAGCCAAGTTTGGTCACCTCCTATGACCCCGGAAATGGAGAGGGCCTATTCTGGTTTCAGCGCTTCAAAAATTTGTCACTTACTTATTTAGACACTCACCCACTTACAGCCCCGGGACCCACATGGGGCTTATTCTTCGACAACACTCTATACTTTTAACAATTGCCACATGCAGTGATCAACCTGACAGGTTATAAATAATTAAACATTCATGCTAAAAAATCTCAGTGGTCACAGAGATTCCATACAACACTCCATATCAATTACTATCCACAAGCAATCTAGTACACTCCTTTCTGCTTGAGTGTCAAGAATGCAATCTTTGGATTCCCCATTTGTTCAGTGCAGTTTAAGTAACTGCAAATCAAACTTGCCCATTTTCTGCCTGCAAGTTTTAGCTAAACTCAGTATCAGAAAATTTTACAATACGACTTCAGCCATCTGACACTTCTCGGCAGTAAACATTAAACAGGAAGTGAAAAAGGAAAATCCGAGGCCATAATAAATACTGAATGCACTGCCCTTTAGATACAAATAATGGAATTGTAAATGTCGTGTATAATCTTATAACTCAATCTGTCTGTGTGTTTCTCTGTTCCTTATGCATGGCCACAGTTTTCAGCTGATCTGCATGAAACATGGCATGTGGCATCCTTATACCCTCTGGATGGTCATAGGTTGGTTAGTGCGCCCTGCCTGCTGTCCATACACCACTGCAAACCAGTGGCAAGCTTCAGGACGAGTGCCGTAGGCACGAGGAGGTGTGACAAATCAAGCGCCATAGGCGTGCACGGTAATCGAGTGCCGTAGGGGAGAGAGTGGATCGCTAGTTATTAATTTATTTTGACAATGCACACGGCAATGCATATAATTTCCATTTCTCTTCAGGCTTCATAATAATTTCAGTTGTAATTTCATTCTTTAAAAAATACGTTTCAGTTATCGTTCTTCAAATAATTCCCATTTTCATTATACTTACAGTTAACTGAAATCGATAATTTTACTTTAATTGCCATTAACGAAATAGATCACTGCCCCTGCGCTTGCGTGTGTGGTATAATTACTTCGCACGCTTTCAGGCAATGATTCATCATCTATGAATGCGCCTTCGGCAAGCTGCTCCAGATTGTCAGGGACTTTACTCCACGGAATGTACGTTGCACCAAGTTCCACATCCCACAAGTCTTTGAATTCGGACTGCTTCACTCCAACGTCAAGTGCCCATGCCACCTATATCCACACAATCGATGGAAACAACAGAACATTACTCACGTATGTAATGAAAATAAATACTCACTCTGCAATAGCTGGAAATATTGACTGATTGATTGTCTGTTAAATGCATTTGGCAGACTATCTAATCACTTTGGTTTCTGTCTGTCCGTGTGTGTGTGTCTGTCCACCGATCGGTTGTCGAACAATTACGTCCACAATTCTTTACCGATTTTCACCAAATTTTGCATGCCGCTCAGAAATGTGGTTGTTTCGAACGCTATTGTTTCTGGGACAAACCGGAAGTAGATTACCGATTTTAGAGATGTGCAAATTCCAATTTTGGCAGTTTTGCAATTGAGTTGGACATATTTACCCACGGATCGTCATAAAAACCTAAATTGAGATATAACTAATCAGCGTTGACTTTGTACTCGGTGGTCAACGACACCGGAAATAGAATTCGGATTTTAGAGAAATGCAAATTACCGTTTCAGTATCGATTTCATCTGGTCTAGAACGATTTCGTTCGCAACTCTTTACCATTTTCCATAAAACTTTGCGTACAACTTGTAAATGTGGTCGGCTAAATACCTGTTGTTTCTGAGACAAACCGGAAGTAGATTACCGATTTTAGAGGTGTGCAAAATGCCCATTTTTCAGTTTCGCGATTGTGGTGGACATATTGTCCCACAAATCATCACAAAAAACAAACTAAGTCATAAGTAATCAGCGTTGACTTTGTACTCGGTGGTCCACGAAACCGGAAATAGAATTCGGGTTTTAGAGAGGTGCAAATTTCGGTTTCGGTATCGATTTTATCCAGCATAGAACAATCACGTGCGCAATTCTTTACCATTTTCTATAAAACTTTGCGTACGGCTCGAAAATGTGGTCGGCTAGATGCCTGTTGTCTCTGAGACAAACCGGAAGTAGATTACCGATTTTAGAGGTGTGCAAAATGCCCATTTTTCAGTTTTGCCATTGTGGTGGACATATTTTTCCACAGATCGTCACAAAAACCCAAACTGAGGTATAACTAATCAGCTTTGACTTTGTACTTGGCAGTATCGCCATTTTGGTGGACATATTTTCCCACGAAAGAATGCCAATTTTGGCCATTTCGAGGTTGCATTTGATAGACCCGAGTTCGATAGAACACAAAAGTGCTTGTTGAGTTAAGGTTTTACGTCCGACCCAACACATCATCATCATCAAAATAGGTCATTTCGGAGATGTTCTTCCCAACCAATCTCTTGGTTTGCTAAGTACTGAAAAACTAAAACAAACACAACAAAGCAAACATGCATCCATAACAAAATATACTACAACATAAATTAGCCCAGTGTGGGACTGATGGTCGACTCTTCATAACTGATGTTTCTGCCAAGTTCAAAGTCACGTGACACAAAAACAAGGACAATTTAATATCAAAAATCCAGCCTGATCAAATTTAGATATTGTGCCCTAGTTTAATAATCAGTGGTCAGTGACTAGCTCCTATTGTAAATGGTAGAGGAGATAGCTTTTGAAAATGGAAGGATTTCCAACTTTGAAGGGCTCGTGACCTTGACCTTGAATCAGGTCATACTGCATACCGCCGTGCATCACTCATCGACCTCTACCTACATGCCAAATGTCATTGAAATCAAAGACGTTTTATGGACAGATGGACATTTGAGACCCACTTTATTAGGTCGACTCCGAAGAGTCGACCTAATGAACCAACGTCAAGTGCCCATGCCACCTCGCCTCCTACGAACTCCAGCGTGGAAATGGAGAGGGCCTATTCTTGTTTTGGCACTTCATAAATCTGTCAGTTACTTACTTACTTAGACACGACACTTACCCACTTACTTACAACCTCGGGACCAACACGGGGAGCTAGCTGAGGCGCCATTCTGTCTGCACTTGCAAAATGACAACATTAACAATATCCCGGCTCACTTAACAAACATGCTGTACGACCTGACAGCCATATGCACTGCCTTAGTGCTAGAGAACCATCTCAATAAGTAACCAGTTACACATGGACACTCACTCTGTACATCCATCCACAACTACACTGTGTCCCAAAAAACGACACTGCTTAGGCTTGCTATAAATGTGACGAACATAAACCGATTTTTATAATTTTTGGCAGGAATGCTGCTAAGAAAGTAAGCTCGTTAGGGTTAGAGTTAGTTGTTGATATTCCCTGCACTGGCATATCGGCGACTGTTAGTTGATATTTTCCAGTTTTAATAACTTTTTGGCAGAATTATTATGCAGAAATTAGGCAATTGTTTAATTAATAATTCTTGGCAGAATTATAACAACTGTTTATTTTCCCACCTCAACTAATTAACTGTTTCTGCATTACCTGGTAAACACAAAGAATAGCATCTTTTCACAATATATACAGTATAAATCCGGTACAAATACACTTATCAGAACAAACGAGATTAGCTTCAACATAATGGCATACCTTGAGCAAGCTGCCATTCAGCTTGTAGCCCTTTAAGCTGTCAAGGGCACGTGCCGCATCACGACGCACAGCAAAGCAAACATAGGCACAGCCACGTGGTGGAATCAGCTGAAACATATACAAACAATCAACTAAATAAACAGCCGCAGAGAGTCAGATATCAACTCAGCTTGGAACTGCACTACAATTACAGAGACATGCCCTTCAAGCACATTTTACTCTCAAACAGACTCTTCTAAAAAATTAGATTGCAAGCGTCAACTACTCAGTTACAAATTACCACCTAAACACACATTTTAGGTTATAAGTATTCTATGTCCAGTTATACTGCTGAAATATCTGTGTGTCGCAAATTCATACCTAGTGGTGGTCCTTAACTGAAACTAATGGTGAAAAAATTAGCCCCATACGGGACTGACGGTCGACTCCTACTAAATGCCAACTTCAAAGTCACGTGACACAAAAACTCAGACAAAAATCAAAAATTCGGCCCCGATAAGCTGTAGGTATTGTGTCCTAATATAAGAATCCGTGGTCACTCGACAGTCCCCATTGTAAATGGGGGAGGAGATAGCGTTTGAAAATGGCCAAATTTCTGACTTTCAAGGGCTCGTGACCTTGACCTTGGATCGGGTCATACTGCATACCATCATGCATCAGTCATCGCCCTCTACCTACATACCGAATTTCATTGAAATCGAAGAAACTTTTTGTGGACTGACGGACGTACGGACAGACCTTTAGAGAGTGGCTTTATTAGGTCGACTCGGAGGAGTCGACCTAATAACAGGAAAATGGTGAAAATAAGACAAATATCCTAACACATGACCAGGGTTTACTCGTATATTTTAATAATCTGAATTTAGAAGTAGGTAACAAAAATTTAATATTAATCTTGATCAATTCGCATTTTAAGAATCACTTATTAAATAAAATCAGTCTGTATCATTAGACTCGTGCATTTTATCTATACATACTACAGTGGTCCTGCAAGACACTGGCAAGTAAAGTGAAGGTCATTGCTCTTCAAGAGAATAACCTGTATGGTGACAGCCAATGTAAATAGTGCAGCATTCAATTCCTTGGGCATAAGGGAACGGGTAAAGAAGGGATAAGGTGCAGGTAGTGATTCCCACCGTTGACATCAAGGAAGCAACAGTCTGATCGACGTTCACCAGGAAGATGGCTGATAGACCACTGGCATGTGTGTGAACAATAACATAGCTCAAAGCTGCATTACACATGAAAATCTACTAAGTGTAGTGTCAGGGCTTCAGTTCATATCAGTGACAGGCAATTTCCAATCATGATTTGGATATTCACTGTGATATTAACAGTTTTGGTGACTTGAGTTAGTTAGTTAGTTAAAGAATTTACATTAACGTGACATAAGTCCTAAAACTTCTAGGTCATGGAACAAAGGGAAAACAAAACAGTGAGTCAAGTGCTAGTCCAGTTCGTTATAAAGTTAGACAGTGAATGATTGAGCTGAGGTATAAAGATTCAATTTATGTCTGCTCTTGACACTCGACGTGTCCAAGGCCATGGTGGTTTCTACTGTTGGCAGTAGACTGGTTATTGTAACAAGTACACTATACAGCATGCCACACGCTAACAGTGTGTTCAGAATGTTCTAGCATGGGTTGTTGCAGAGGAACCGTAAACTATTAGCTCTACGAACATTCGTCGCGACTTACACTGGTTGCTGGTTAATCATCACATCACTAGTGCTGCGGCGGAAATCAGCATCTACACTGGCATCGCGGTGTTATGCAAACATACGTACACATCACCATCGCGATGTTTCAGCCCCCCGACAAAAGATACTGGTCACACTACTGCTGATAAGATTGTAGCTGGCAATCCATTATACTTCTAAGTAGGGATGGACGGATATCCGATCCGGCTATCCGGATCCGGCCAGATTTCCACTATCCGGTCAAATCCGGCTCCGGCCGGATTGCACGTGGCACGCCGGATCGGATTTTCGCGAGTTACAATACCCGTCATTCACTCCGCATGATGTCACTGCGCAGTTAACAGTCCGTATGATGTAGCCGGCATGTGTTCTGAACTTCTGAGTGACGTTACCTCAGCCGATCAGGCCCCCCCCGCCGTTTGTCGATAACGCGACCGACCAGCAAGTGCCTAGCGTTGACACTTTTATAGCACCATCTTTACGACCTTCTAATTGACCATGGTTTCGGACCGCTTCCCCGTCTTGTCAGTTCTCGCCAAGCGTTATCTGTCGGCGCCGCCAACCAGCGTGCCCAGCGAGCGAGTCTTCAGCACCGCGGGAGACATCCTCACCGACAAGAGAAGTCGCCTGTCAC
>Ga0209780_1001081_pt1 | contig 17088 bp, 16 predicted proteins | sample WorMetexBAHAMAS2_FD_187384 | JGI IMG/M metagenome (GOLD analysis project Ga0209780, IMG submission 187384) | Marine gutless worms symbiont microbial communities from Max Planck institute for Marine Microbiology, Germany - Inanidrilus exumae... | ecosystem: Host-associated > Annelida > Digestive...
TGAGACGGCGCCGAGGTCGCGGTCTACGTCGAAGAACCGGCCGCCGTCGCCGCTGACGACGTGGTAGCTGAGGCGAGCGTTGTTGGCGAAGTCGGCGTCGCGCGCGAACACGCGACTGATGACGTAACCGACAGGTGCGTGTCGCGACACCTGGCGAATGCATGCGAACAACGGTTACAGTAAGAAGAACGCGGTTCTAATGGGTCCAAAGTGCCTGACAGAAAATGCTTCAGGGCTCATCGTAACTAAATGTCTACGAAAAGGCTCATTTCGGCGCATGCCGGCTATAACTGACTTACATTTACTTACATCTGATCACTTGGACGTCTCACTTGCAGTAGCGACACCGCTCAAAAACTGATTTTCTATTTTCGTGACCCACGGTGGATGAAGTTCTCTGGGACTTTTGGCCCCACATTAGTTGTAGTTCATGGGGCCGCTAATTTATATTTTAGCCACTGCATGCAAAGAAAAGTCGCAATTTCTCATCTTGTTTTCGCTTAACCAACGCCTAAATCTCTACGTCAAAAGTTTTTTACTTGCAAGTTGTAGCTCAATTAAAATTTATGGACATACAACTGTCGCTGATCATCTCTGTTGTGTTCCATTCATTCATTTATTTGCTCATAAAACACCTTTAAAACATGCATGTTGACAAACAAGATAACAGGACCCACAAGGCACATATATCGTGCACCAACAGAGGCCATAAAAACTAAACAATAATACACAGACACAATAAAGCACTCTAATGCACACTAACTCTAAAAACCTAACTCGAACCTAAGATCGCTAAAATGAACCCGTTTAATCGTTCGTTTGAATCTTGACAGTGTGCTAAAATCGACGCTTTTGGGCAAATTGTTCCGCGCATTGACGATCAGTTCAGCAAAAAAGTTCGAACGTACACAAGCTGAAGTATAATGCTTATACAATTTGTACTGGTGACCACGAGTAGAAGTACAAGAATACTTGGTGACAAACACGTCGGACGTAATTTCCACTAAACCAAACACAAACAGAATTTTATAGCACCAATACAAGTCAGCACGCGGGCGCCTTAGACTTGGAACATCTAGGAACTTGAGACTCTGGTCATATGACATGTTTTCAGACCAGGCAAGCGTTTCGTAAAACGCCGCTGTACTCGTTCGACAAATTCAGTTTATAGCAAGCGACGTCAAACTGCAGTAACCAGTGGACGTATAATTGCGATTTCCAAATGATAACTGACACGTAAATTCTCAACACCAATTAATCTCAGCACTGCTAATGCCTGGTTGTATAGTACAACGTTTACATAATGAACGGACCGGAAACCAGGAATGCGGAGTCCTTATTTTTTGTGGGACTCCGATTCCAATTCCAGAACGTCATGTGTGACATGCTGATTGTGTATTTCATGATGAATGGAGAAAATCTAATTCTTCTAATGTGAACAACAGATGGCGCTGCAAGTATTGCCTTAGACCTAAATGACATCCATATGAGCAGTTATATTAGCTCAATGTACAATCAAGGAGTAGGCCTATACCCGGAGTCAGAGTCTCCCTCAAAAGGAAGGCTACGACTCCGGCTCCACACCCCTGCTGGAAACCATTGAACCGAGAGAACTAGTTATGTCACGTGCCTCCACCGAGTCGTTTCCGGGATGCGGAAAGCTGATAACTGGCGCGTTGTCGTTGCGATCGGCGACAAACACGGTGACGTTGACGGTCGATGACAGCTGCGGCTTAGCGACGTCGCTGACTGCGACCACGACGCGGTGGACACGCGCTCGCTCGCGGTCCAGTTGCTCGGCCGTCGCCAGGCGCCCCGACCGCCGGTCGACGACAAACGCCCCGATTGGCGGCGTCTCGGTCACGACGGCAAAGACGAAACGGTCGTACGGCGGAGAGTCGGCGTCGACGGCGCCCAGTCGCCCGATCTCGGTGTCGGCCGGCTGATTCTCGTACGTACCGAACGTGTAGGCGGACTGGGTGAAGCGTGGTGGACAGTCGTTGACGTCGACGACGTTGAGCGTCACGGTGACAGTGGCTGAACGTGGAGTTGGTCGACCGCCGTCGACCGCCGCAACGCACACCTCCCACTAGCACAGACACACGATTCACACACTCACTTCTCCAACGAACTGCTCCGAAGATTTGGGGTTGTCGTAAACAACCAATTACCTGACTTTACTTGTTTACAGTTTCATATTCTGGTCTGCGTTTAGCCGCGGTCGACTCGTCTCGCCTTGTAACGTGCAGATAGCCTAAAAAATCTTTATCCCCGCGAAAGCGAGGGAGTATGTTTTCACCAGCGTTGGTTTGTGTGTGCGTGTGTATGTGTCTGTCTGTGACCACGATAACTAAACAATTGTGGACGGATTTGCACCAAATTTCATGCGAAGGTTCCTAAGGGGAAATGGAAGACCAAGTTCGTGTTTCGTTACGATCGGTAGAGGGATGTGGAAGTAACGGTCAAAAAACTCCGTTAACCGGCGATTGCTTACAAAATAGCTCCGTCGGGAAATTCGAAACTAGCGGGCCGCAAAATAGTAGGTGTGGCAAGTGTTGCCAAGTGTTGGCGACAAAAACGCTTTCGCGGAGATTTGTACTTTCTCCGAGTACTTTCCATCTAATTTATTCTGTGAACGTGAACTTTGACCCATTATCTTGACCACTGAACTGGACCTAGAGATGGTCAAGCTAAACCAGCAAGCTATACATCCAGATAAACCGTCATTATGTTCGACGTTTATTGACAAAGACCCGACCGAATGCTCTACCTTGTCCGTGAAAAGCGGCAATCCATTTATTTTGGGGCCAAAAGGTCAAAGGTCAACGTCACAAGGCACAAAAACATTGCCGGTGTGTGTCATGACGCTCTTGTCTTCTTCTAGTTTTTTTATTGCGGCGCTTTCAAAATTGGCGTAGCGAAGCTTCCATTGGAGCTAAAGCCATACCTTTTAGGAAAGTTTCTAAAATGTCCGCTGACAGGCGTTGGAGAGAGTGCTTGTAACGAAAAAATGCCAAGAAATATAATGGCCTCACGCTCTCGTAAAAGCCAGAGCTGGCGACTTATGGTTAAGTTTTCTGGTGAAAGCGACACCTGTTGTACGGTTTCGTAGTCGAGAGCGGCGGCGGTGGACAGCCATCCGGTGTCGGCATCCACCGCTGCCAGCTCGGACGTCGACGAGTTGGTGGACTGGTCACAGAGAATGAACTGGACGCGGCCGTTGTCTCCGGCATCCTGGTCGGCAGCGCTCAGCCTCAGCAGCGGCGAGCCGATGTCGACGTCCTCTCTGACGCTAGCCGTGTAAGACCTGCCACGTCGCCAGCACGAACCATCAGCGTCGACGACGTGATAGACTTGTATCACAATGAAATTGTTTTGACATAGATTAGATTCCCATGCGAAATGACGTCAACGATATTCCGTACTTATCCGACTGTTTTCCACGCAATCTTGTCTCTCTCTCTATATGATGTCCTTTCCCTGAGGTGTGGGTAGATAATGCATCGGCCTAGGCCGCTACGACCAACAGCGACAACTAACCCTAATCCTAACCTTAACATTAACCATAAACCCTACTTCGTTCCCATTTTTACACTAACAAATCGCCATTATTGTAAACCGAAACCGAAAATGAATATATATATAGTTATGATGCAAAATTTTACGGACGTGACACAATCCATACGCCGATATAGGCTTACATGACAATGTAGTAACTACATGTAGCAACACCGCCTTCCTGACCATGTCGCTATAAGTGATGTTACACTGAAACTAAAGTTCCTGGTATAAAAGTTATTCTGCGCATGCAAGACTATAAATTAAATAAAAATATCGAGTGAATACAAATAATTAGCGTTTGCTTTAGCTAGTGGTGATCGGTTAGTCAACAAATTCATATCGCAGAATGCTTTGTTGCTATGTCATTGAATGATATTTTGCATCTGCTAGCTCTTACATTTTTCACCTTTAATGGCAAAAATAAATAGCGTCTTGCTTGCAGCGCTGAAAAAAGTTGATAAACTGTTCATTAATTCGGTTTTGATAACCGACAAGTCACCATCGCGCTCTGGCCGTCCGTCAGCCCGCCGTAAGCCACGCCCCTGGCCAAACAAATTCAGTGCAAATTCACCAACGGATTGTTCCGCTGTCATTCATTATGACACGTGACTGGTTGGTTACTCACAAATGTCGAAATAGTAGGGGCCTATGCGTGATCTATTCTTGTAAGAGACCTGCGTTCAAACTGTGGCTCGTGGTCGTTGGTGTCGGCCACGCGGACGACGAGGTCACGTGACCGACTGAGAGATGGTACCCCGGCGTCACGGCAGACGATCCTCAGCTGGTACTCGTCGCGCTCCTCACGGTCCAGCTCTGACGAAGTCACCAGCTTGTATTCCGTGGACGTGAGGCGTGCCAGAGTCTGGAGCGTGAAGAACCCGTCAGCTTGTAGCAACTCGCACGTCACCTGCAACATCACAAACGGACTATAACTAGCAAGCCCTCACTCGAGGTCGCACCGACCACTTCAGCAACATTTAGCCGTCCGTGAATTGTCGGCTGGCTGCTACTTATTTACAGTTTCCAACTCACATATTATGCTTTTCAGCCACGGCGCCATAACTGTATTTCTTGTGTAGTTTCATAGATATAGAGAGCCATTCATTGAAAATCTAAATATCTCTGTGCCTGTGTGTGTGCGGTGTACCTGTCCGCTGGAGCCAGTGTCGTGGTCGGTGACAGAGATGTGTGCGACAAACGACCCTGCAGGGAGATGTTCGTCGATCTCAGCGACACCTGCCGGCGTCAGCGCATTCACGAGTATCGTCGGCGCGTTGTCGTTCAAGTCTTCAACGAAGACCGTCACCTGAGCATGACAACAACCTCGCGTATCACTCACCTAGAAGAAGCCAGCACTCACAAGTGTGCAAAACCACGCGCTGGCGCTGTTTTGTGCCTCGTGACCTTGACCTTTTGATCCCAAAATCAATGGGTTTCCAGGATTCATGGTGGAACATTTCTATGTCAAGTTTTGTTATCTTAGCTGCAGCGGTTTTTGAGATATCATGCGGAAAAAAAACAGTCCATACACGACAATCCTGCAACAGTAGACAGCAACTTCGCCCCGGTGCTGTCAACTGGCGGACTCGACAAAACATAAGCGTCTTTGATTCTGTCCCACTGACTCCATTGTGAAAACAAGACGTCATCTACAAAACCGGAAATACATAACGTATTGCACAGTCGTCTGAGGAAGACTGAGGGCCAACAGGTAACACGTACAGAAAATTTAATGAAATCTGGACATGTGGTTTTTGATGTTATTCCAGCGGACAGACATACAGACAGGCCAGTTGCAATACTTCGCACGCCTAGCAGAGGGGAAATAAATATTACTGAGTTCTGTGACAGAAATAGGTATGTGCTTAACGAACAACAAACTAGAAAGCCCTTGCACCGAGCACTTCAGCAACACAAATTTTCGCCTGGCTGTTACTTATTTACAGTTTCCAATTCCCAAAACGTAAAGAGGTCACGTGACCCTGAGTCCCTAACCATGCCCCTTTTAGGGGTGATTTTTCATCTATAGGCTAGTATTTGATACATTCTACCTGTGTACAAAATTTGACCACTACAGCTTCAGCCGTTCCAGAGATATGGCTGGTGCCCACTAAAATTTAAATGGTTCACATGACCTGACCACGGCCCTTTCAGGGATTATTAAATTTTTATCATCCCTGGGCTGGATCACTTGCTACGATCAACCTACCTACCAAATTTGAACTCTCTATCTCCACCCACTACGAAGATATGAAAGGTGATACAAAATATAGAAAATGGGGTGGTTTGCATGGGGTAGTTAGGAAATAACTCAAGGTCACTGAAAAAAGCGCCATTTGATAAAGCGCATACACGTTCCTATGAGCGTTCCACGGTAACTATGTCCCTATCTTGCATCGTTTTTGAGATACAGCGAGATCGAAAATCGCCGATTTGAAACCACCCAACCTCTATTTGTGTTGGGGGCCCCGTTGGAATTTCTTCTTTGGCATCAGAAAACTAGAATACCTTCGTTTAGCCATTTTGATACCGTGCCGCCTTGTTACGGACAGACGGACGGACGGACGGACACATGACGACAGCATATACCGTGCTAGAATAGCGTCGCGCGGTAAACACGCATTTTTTCCTCGATTGCTCGGGACGTTTCGAACGTTCGATACAATTGTGCGGGTAGCGAGCAAGCGACGTTACTTTACCTTGGTGTAGACTGAAGTAGGTGAGAGCCCACGGTCACTGGCGGCCACCAGCAGAGAGTACTCGGTCGCCGTCTCATGGTCAAGCTCCTGCCGCAGCGACACTTCACCGCTAACGGCGTCCACAGCGAACAGGTGCCCGTACAGGGCGACCGTGCTACTGGCCAGCGAGTAGACCACCTCGGCGTTAAGGCCGCGGTCTGCGTCGCTCGCGTGGACGCTGAGTATGACGCCGTTGACTGGAAAGTCTTCACGCACTGTGGCGTTGTATACGGCCCGGTCAAACACAGGAGCATGGTCATTGGCGTCCTGAACAAGCCACAGAACGCTTTACTTGCAGGCTCACAACGGTCGCTGCGCCAGTAAACAGTATAAACCAGAAAAACCCCCACTCGAGGTCGTACCGACCACTTTGCGGCTGACGTTACTTAGCTACAATTTCTACTTCAGGTCTGCTTTTCTTTCACGTCGGCCAGGCAGGTGGAGACGGCAATGCGGCGTATCTTGTTCGACCAATTTCACTTCATATTTTAGTACCAAAAAGCACTTTCGGCGATTGTTACGGCCGTTTGTTTACTTGTCTGTTTGTTTGTGAACAGAATAACTCGAAAAGTTACGAATGTATAAAATTTGGGGAACAAGTAGCCTATGGACCAAAGAATAATTAGTTACATTTTTGGAAGGTTAGGATTACGATTATACTTATAGACACTGCAGTAGTCGACTAATGTGAAAAGTGAAACTGAAGTTGGAAAAACCAGTTACGGCACAGGGCGGGAAAATCTAGGCCCGATGTACCTGCTGCTTGCCGGTAACGACACATTGCCATCTTAGTGTGCCACGGCGGAGGTATGCGCTCCAACGAGTGCCGTCTAGTGTTGTCACGGTTCTTGCACCGTTCAAAAAATCTAACACGTGTCCAAAGTAATTTGACAAGAGGTCGCATCGCTGTGTTAACCATCGCGACGGCGAATTCATTCGTCCGCTATGTGCGCCGGCATGCGAACAATGTAGAACACACTCGTGCATAGGTAAGTTAAAATCAGCCGGCACATTTCCCCTCAAAAGTGTCCCTTCCCGTGGGGGATCTGGACCCTCATTTAATACATGGTTCCTTAGACCAACATGAGCCAGCCTCTAAACGGCATACGCGATCGGTTCAGCCGTTTTTGCACAGCTCACCATGTGCCTAACACACACAGACAGACAGGTATACAGATCACGCTACGTGAGATATCTGTAGCAATAGGCCGCATCACTGCATGCACGCGATGCGGCCTAAAATGCCGTTAATACTGTTAGTATCGAAATGTATTAAGAGACCTGTATAAGAATGATGACGTCCAAAGAGCCGGACTTGGCTGGACTACCGCCATCGACCGCCGTCACCGTCGCTCTATACACAGACTCGGTTTCATGATCCAGCGGTCCAGCGACAACCAGCTGCACGTCGCTCGTACTTCCGCTTCCGGTCACGTGCAACCGGAAACGGTCGGTGGCGTTGGACGTCATCGTGTACGACTGGACGTCACGTGACCCGTGGTCGAGGTCGACGGCCGCCGGCAGAGCGTAGACTGTGCCCGGAGAGGCGGTCTCCGGGACGCGGAGAGTCAACAGTGGCGGCTGAAAGACCGGACTGTTATCATTGAGATCGGTCACTGTGAGCGACAGCCTGAACATCTGCAACACGCATCAACAATCTCGACGTCAGAGTCTACTATGCAGAGATGTAGTACTTGGTACTTGTACTCGTACTTGAAGGTGCTGTACTAGACGCCATGTCGACTTTTCTGCAGAATTGTGCTCGCATGACTGTAGTTGCTGTCGCAGCCCATCAAACTGTCTACTGTTGGCAGCCGTGCCTTTCCGGTTGCTGCAGCTCAAGTTTGGAACGGCCTGCTAGAGGCCGTCATCTCATCATCATCACTGCAGTCTTTCCGGCGTCAACTAAAGACTCCTCTTTTTCAACTATCGTATCCACACCTGATTCTCTGACTGCTTATCAGGCATCGTTACAGTGGTCCTTGTAGTAACATTGTTATTTAGGCCACTCTAAAAATTTGTTTACTTACTTTACTTACTTATCTTTCTAAAGTGCAATCGTCTGCATGAGTAACATGTCTGTCGTATTATGCTAATAATATCGTAATATTTTCAGACGAAACATTTGAGTAACAGTGCAAGGGATAGTGCGGTAACAATTTGGGGTGTATTACTTTTACTTTTACTTAAATGAATAACTCATACAATGGCGATTTGTTTTGGAGCCAGTCAACCAGGACATCTGCCCATAGCTGCGTTATAGTACTCGGATTGTCTGTAATTGTAGTTGTGTTTTTGGTACTTGCTACCTTCACAATGGCTGCGTGTGACTGGAAGAGTCAAAGAACACTGAAAACAGTTATGACAAATGTTATAGGCATCACTGGCAAACAATATATAATGCATATCAGTAAACACGACGGAAACAGTTGTTGACTGTTTAAAACTGTTGTTTCAACAGTTAGTGAAAATTTGATGCCAAACGTCCACGACCTGTATGGAAAAATATGTACGGTAATGTGTGGCGACAAAACTCGTGCGATAAGTTTTACAAGGTAGCATAGACACATCAGATAGGTGAGGTGGACAACTAAGCTGTCATGCGATGTCAAATTATGTGAGGAATTTTGGTGTCAAAAATTATTAAAATCAGACAACTATTCCTCAACTTATAGCCAATAATATGAGTGGATTTTTTTCTGAAACACGGTGTACTTGTATTTGTGTTTTTGGTACTTGCTACATCTATGCTACAACGTACTAACACACTACGAGTCTGTAGCAATAGGCCGCATCTAGCTATTGCTGCAATGCGACCTAATAATTACTAACATCGAAAGCAGCCCATCACTTAGACCTGAAAGAGCGCAGACGGGCGGATAATGGCAACATCGAGTGTAATGATGCAGTCGGGCTGTTTGTGGCAGATGTCGTCACGATCGACCACGCGGTTGACGCGAATGATTCCAGACGGACTGTCGACGTTGAACAGTTCGCTGTGTGGTCCGTGGAAGACGTCGAACACCAGCGCGTCGACGACGGCAGTGTCGAGCGTCTGGCGCAGCCGGGCGTCGGCGACGAGGTCCGCCACGACCGAGCCGACAGCCTGCTCCTCGGCCACGACGTGCCGGAACTCCGGAGGGGTCGCCGGCGTGGCGCCGACCGTTCCTGCCATCGAGGTTGTCAACACGACGACGACGACGACGACGAGCGCCGCGGCGTGGATCGACGTCAAGGTCGACATCGTCGTCACGGCACGGCGGAAGAGCGACTGAGCGGAAATGACGTCACCGTGTTTGCGTTGCCAGACTCATATCTCGACGGCTCTAAACAGGCCGAGTTTATCGATCTATGCCTGCACAAAAACGCCTCGTATTTAACAGGTATCTTATCTATATATAATAATCGGATTGTGAAGATGACCATGGGCGTGGCTTACGAGGACGGACGGACGTGCGCGCGGGTACAAGCAAGGCTGGGCAGACGGACCGGAGGGCAGACGGGCAAGCCGACTGCCCAAATCGAGCCAAAATCGTATCCATAATACTCGGACGGAAATGTACGCTGGCCGCGTTGCGTGCTGCTGCGGCTACCGCCGCCTGGTGAGTCACGATGAGTATTCGCCGTGCGCTCTATTAACAATAGGAGAAAACGGGACAGACAGACGGACGAACGCCAGACATGAGACGCGGCCAGCGTGAAAATTCATGGCACAGCCACGCTACTGCTAAACGTGTTAGTGTTCAAACTCCATTACTTAGATTCGTTGTGGATGTGTAGGCTTTCGATTTGTTGTACAACTTGAGTGTGACTGGTCATAAAACACAAAAACTGGCACCAGACGCCAAGTTTACTGGGAATTTTAAATGTAATTTAAGCTAAAGTCAGCTCTCGTGAATTATTCATAAAGACTGAAATAAAAGCATGCGCTCTGTTAGATATAGAAATACGACTTTTATGGCAAGCAATTTCTGCAAATTAAGATTACATCTCTTTTGTCGAGTTGTCTTTTGTCTTTTGTTTACTCTTCTTTGCAAGGCCAAAGGAAAAAAGGCCAAGAGAAGCAGTGAGATAGGTCAGAGTTTCTTGAAACTGACGTACATCTGATACTTTCAGGAATTTGTTTAAGTGAATCAAACATACCGTCGTGTCACTACTAGAGACCAGAAAGTCCAAGACTCCGTGTGTAAGTCATTATAGCACTGTTCCAAAAGTAACCCGATGCCGCTCCAAACATACACCAGATTCGTAGTCAATTATTAATCACATGCACATTCTGCAGCATGTTGCCGGTCGCTAAATGTAAACAAGACGAAAAGCATGCTGACACCGTCGCGTCGTTGGAAGCTGGAATTTACGTCAAAATCTCTCTCACCGACGTGTCCGCGACGTCTTGTCCCTCTTTCTATTGCTCTCTGGCGTTCTGTTCTGTCTTTCCTTCCCCGATGAGCATGAGATTCGACAAAACAAGCGTGATGGCTTGTGCATTATTAGCCTACACTGTTCTATAGACGACGCATGCGCACAGGTCGTCGATTGTGTCGATTGACTGACGTGTGACAGTGGCATCTGCGACTTGTCTTCCGTCACCTGCACGAACCAAGATCGCCAGGGTCATCAGAACTTGTCATCCCACTCCTTTGTAGAACGGAAGGATATGTTGTGATCGCTTTGTCTCAAACGACGACTGAATCAATGGCCGCGTTCTGTTTCACCCGACCGGCTTAATCCACGCCGTTCTAAAGCGCAATAAGATGGCTTGGACGAGACTGATCTCGGCCAGAGTTTATAAACGGCGCAGTCACGCTTCCTGTAATGTCATTTAGATAAAAAGTTATTTCTCGGACACTCAAACAGACATAGAGACAGACACACACCGGACCGGACCCACTGCTCTACCTGGCCTACTCCAGTGGTTGGTAATAGTTTCCAATGGCACACACGGCGATACGCTGACCTTTTGCCTGATCTTAATTGTTAACCTTTTGATCTCAAAACTGGTTCACCAATTACACGTGACTGGAGTAATCTTCCTGTCAGCCTTGGGTTTTACTTTTCGATTTAAAACCACGTGAATACGAGACGGTCGGGCAGACGAACAGGCAGATTGCAATCAGCAATAGACCTCGTATATCCTCATGTAATCCGACGTTAAACGGGGACAGTTATATGCTGGACCAGAAAAAGCTGGTCTGGAAAATGCAGGGCAGTGTGTTGCCTATTGTGCGACGTAGGCTGATCTCCAATTTTAGGACGCATCGCCTACACGCAACGCATATATAGATGCGGAGATGCGGCCTATTGCTACAGATGCCACACGTAGCGTGGTCTGAGTGTCTGTGTGTTGAGCACACGGGTGAGCTGTACAAAATGGCTGGGCTGATCGAGATACCGTTCGGAGAACTGACTCACGTGGGTCCAAGGAACCATGTATTAGATGGGGTCCAGATGATCCAACGTAAACGGCACTTTTGAAGAGGTGACAAGAAGACGATACGGCCATTGGCCAAATTATTTTGGACACTTGTTAACTTAATTTTCGTGATTTTCGGCACAGAATTTTTTTACATTTCGTTGCCGGTTTATAATGAACGGAACGTATGACGGCCTTATAAACATGTGTGCATGACGGTCACTATAGCAACGAGCCATACAAACATGAATTTCCGTCTGATTCATTAATAACAAAACGCAGTCGAAGACGGCAGACCTCGCCCGGTGCCGCCACCTGGCGATCTGGATGAAACATAAGTATCGTCTTTGATTCTGGCTCATTTGCTACATTATGTGAAAACATGACGTCTTCCCGCAAAACCGAAAGTACATAACATATTTTATTACCGTCGAGGAGGACCGAGCCATGGCCACAAGCTGCATGACCTGTACAAAAAATTTGTTGAAATTTTGACGTGTTTTAGATAGCCTACGCGAGCCGACAGAAAGATAGACAGACACACAGACTCGCTGATCGCAATATTTCGCACCCATACAAGGAACGAAGTAATAACTAAATTAACGATTACGCGTAACGTCGCAATAATACTACTTCACTTTTTACGGCATTACGTTGTCTTGAGACGAAACAGATGCGTGCTGACTTATTAAAGGTAGTAACTACGAAACATAGGCCTACTCCCACGGCATACACGATACGATACGAGATGATTTACGTGCGCTCTAAAGCTGACGGGAGGCCAGCTTAATCTAACGCACGGCATAAATAAATATAAGGAAGAAACTACAAACCGGGTAGATCAGAAGAAACAGTCCGGGTGACAGTCCGTGAAGACTGACAGTCCGGGAAAGAGAAGTGAGACTACGGGGGAGGGAGGATTTGTGACAGAGGCAAGTTTTAAGCCGAGAGCGAAAGAATGAGGGAGTTACGGATGAGCAGAGCGGAAAAGGAAGAAGTGATAGGTAAAGGAACAGGTAAGCCAGGTATAGAGAAAGTGGTATCAGAGTGAGGTTGGCAAAAAGACGTAGGGAGTTGGTTCCATGGACTGGGTGAAACGTATATCGAAAAGAGTGGATCAGTTATTTTTTAGAGAGGATGATGTTGGTGGCCAAGCAAGGATAACAGAAGGCGAAGAGCGAGTGCCGCGAAAAGGTTGAACAGAGATGAGGTTATGAAGGTATGGAGATGGGTTGGGTGGTTGTCAGAACTTGGTATAGGTAAGTGAGAGTAGTTTGTATTCGATGCGTTCGGTGATTTTGAGCCTGCAGCGGAGACAGCGTAATCCCTCAGATTCCGATCCTGCAGTCGATCCCGCGGAACATGTGCAAGCCGGTAAGCCGATAATCGCCGAATACCGTAAGCTATATTATCATTATTATTATTACGTCCTGAGAGAAGCACGCATCCAGCACAGCGACTAGGCCTACGTCTGTTTATCCAATTCTCACATCTGTATCGAGTTAGTCGCACCGCCATCCGACTGTTAACGCTTCCACAAGTATACATGGCGTAGCGAGCACAGCAGAACGCACTGAGCCATTGGCGTCCCCAGCTATGGGGCACTGGGGCACGTGCCCCCTCGACTTACAACAATTTATTTTTTTCAGTTTACTTTGACCTGTAGAAAGTGTGACAGCAACTACACGTCGACAGTTGCCTCCTGTAAAAAACCCAGCAACTTTTGCATGTGCCCCTCCTGGCGCCAAATCCTGACGACGCCACTGCAGCGCCATGTTGGGGGTTCGTCGTCGACAGAGGTATGATATACCGCTGTTGCCGAACATCACGAACCAGAAGCCAACAGCTACTATAACAGATGGTCTCAGTCGGTTCAATACAAGTACTTGAAGAACGCATGCGTACACAACCGTCACGGTGGTCGTGATACGTGGCGAAGACGGCGATGTGTGAGGCGAATCATCAGACACGTTTGTCAACTAGCGTCGACGCGCTGAATGCGATGGACATCTATACAAGTTCGATGGGTTACTGCATCGTAAACGTGGGAATTCAATATTCATAAAACGTGGACGGTTCTAGTTGTTTATAGCTAGGAGGGTCCATTGGGGTTGACTGAAAAATGACTTAATTTAAAATGGCAAATCTTCCTTTTATTAGTGCACTGCTGTGGTTGTAAATATAGCACGTGTCTCACTGAAACTAGACAGCACTCACTCACTCCGCTACGACACATTGAAATCGGCACAGTGTCGTTACCGGCAAGCAGCAGGTACATTGGCCTAGATTTTCCAGCACTGCGCTGTAACTGGTTTCCCAATTTCATTTGCACTTTTCACAGCAATTGACTACTAGATACTGGACTATCTATATAACCATATGATGAGCCTAACCCTAACCTTCCAGAACTTCATTTAACTCTTCTCTGGTCAATTGTCTACATATTCATCAACTATCACGAAAATCCGTATAAAATGTTTTCAGTTATTCTTTTCGCAAACAGAAAAACAAACAAACAAAGGGGTGTCAAAATATCACCCCCGCCAAGCTGTGGCAAAGATAACTACAGAACGGTTACAGCCAGTGAAATGTGTTAGTAAAAGTAGGCTACATGTGTAATTTTAGGTCCATAATTTTTCAATCTAAAAGTTTGCTATTTGAACTCAGACACAAGAATGTACGAAATTTATTTTTGAGAAAGAAAATAACAAGAATTCCACAAAAAAGAAGAACCCAAGACTGTATTGACCTTAATGTCAACCTCAATTCGAGGCGATAAACATTTCCGCAAAATCTGTGTTTCTGGTGCATGCACAATACATTGCCTATAATAGAAATTCCACATTTGAAGCTAACACGACAATCCGTCAGCGTTTTTGGTACTAATAAGTTGCGTGACCTTGTGACCTTGACCATGACCTCTTTTGATCTTTACGTCTTCGAAGTATCGCGCGACTAAAGTGGCAGTGAAACAGACGAAGTTGGTTAATTGCGCAAGTGACGACCGTTGCTTCGGGCAGCTATCGTCGACGACCCAATGACACCAAAACGCGAGTTGAAGTAGCAGGAGAGATAGCTAGCAGCAAGTACGGAGCGGCGGAAATCACATAAAATAGAAATAACGCTGGTAGAGCTTGCTGCATCACGAGCAATAAAGACGCCGCGAGCAGGTCGATAAGTTGGCACGCAGCCTCGCGACTAAATTGTTCCAAATTACATCTGCTCGTCACGACAGCGCTACAGAATGACGCATTGCCTCGCGGAGACATCACCGGCCGACATTATTTTACCATCGGCACAAAGATTTTTTGTCACGCAGATCGTTACCGCGTAGATCTTCGCACGTTATGCCTCAATGCAGATTCACACGTAGATGGGGGAGCAGAAAAAGAGCACACCCGACAGGTGGCATAGTGTCACGACTTCATGACATTCGCTCTAACATCATATGCGAAATAATTATGTCGGTCCTCTTTATTGGCGGCCCAACTATACGCTGGCCGCGTCGCATGCTACCCCAGGTCGACTCAGCCTTCTACCCTCCGTAGGACGGTAAAATGAGTACCAGCCAAAGGGCGATGATGCTCTGAGGCTGGCAGTAGCTGGGCAGGCATGGTGTAATTTGAAGGTAAAACTGTGTGATCCATGTCTAAGCGCATTACAGGTAGTTACGGCGATGCGCTATACAAATCGACGTATATACTGCACTTTACTTTACCCTCTGTGAGTAACGGTATGCTGACGGGACAGGTAGACGGATGGACAGACGGATGGACGTCAGACCGTTACATTACGCTTTCCGCTGTGGACGCGGCCAGCAATAATAGTATCGGTTTAATGATGATGATGATGATTATTATTATTATTATGATAAATACATACGTAGGCTTACAGTTACATAATGGACTTAATGATCAGATTGTTCTCTCATATACTATAGCGTCTGTTCAACGAATTTCTCAGAGGTGCCTGCTAACAGTATACACACTCAAAAACCGTCTTAGCTTCTAAGGTGAGACTTATTTATGTCAATGTCTTTCAGTGAAGACGGCAGTTCGCTGCTGCTGCTGATCTGAAACTGCACAGATTGTAACACGAAGAACATGCCGCTTTGATCTGCTAAGGTGACCCTCTTTATATACTTTCACGAACAGAATATTCACAACGAAAATGTCCGCACAAATTACAGACTTGCTTAAAGGAAACGGAACATACACGCAGATGGTCGAAAAAGAATAACATATCTGTTCAGTCGCTTTACCAAATTAGTTATGTCAATATAGTTATGAAGCGCGGGTATGATACGCAACTATGCGATGGCGAGAAAAGTCACTGCTGAACTACTATGTGGGAAATACGACCAGAAAGACTGCATAAGACGACATACCTTGGTGTAGTGTGTGTAACAGAAATCACCTGACAAAATTATGGACATATGCTTCGAACTCAAACTCATCGACGTAATATACAGTATTGGTACCATGTTGTTCTCAAAACACTCGACAAACGAGTACCAATCAGAAGCAGAATCTCGTAATCCCGGTTGCGACGTTATAACGCAACTACTTTCTATACTGCGAGCCGATGCGTCACTGTTGAACTGCGAACTGTACGCGTTGCTGCGTCCGCGGCGATCGCCAACGTTTAGCGGGAAGGAGAAAAACTCCAGTTCTCGGGTAGCGGAGCGCACCGGTAGCAGTCTGGCCGTCTTATAGCCTCGGCGTACGCCCAGACGGACGGCCGTTTGTAGGAATCGCGCCTGCGCGTACAACAAATCATCGCCGACTGTTTATCGCTCGACGCCGCCGTCGACAATTGTTAAATATCCATTAACGCCGCGACCAAAACATGTCAGCCCGACTCGGCACGATCTGCCGCCGCCTGTCTGTCTGTCTGTCCGCCGCGCCTGACGTAATGGGTGGTGCCTAGTACCGAGGCTGCTGTTGCTAAGGTCTAAGGATGAGCGATGCCACACTGCTTGTGATGCTGTCTTTACCGAATTCCGCTTCCGCCATCTCCCGTTTTGTAAACCAAACTACTAATTGCTTGTCACGCCCAGAACAGCGTCCACTTGTCCATGACGCGAGTACGACCCCACTGGCCATTTTGCTACAATTCTATCGGCACAATGACTTTGGGGGATTTTTGACAAATTAGATAGGCACTTTACTCTACACTGAAAATATGTCTAAATTGTATCTCAACTTTTTTGGGAGGGAATATTTTTGCTTTGGGACTGCCCTAAGATGCCTAGAATAAACATTGCTGTATGCCTATTTGAAACAAGAACTCATCAGGAGATGAGATAGCAAACGTCAACTTTTTACGACGATATGGCACGTACGTACTTCAAAATACTAAAAAAGAGAACCTACT